>LSQX01385665.1_pt1 | contig 10131 bp, 9 predicted proteins | sample 654561 | NCBI WGS metagenome assembly LSQX01 (sample SAMN04489861, study PRJNA283612) | anaerobic digester metagenome | isolation source: 4 biogas reactors fed with cattle manure at either 37C or 55C with and... | place: Denmark: Kongens Lyngby | collected 2014
GCGTGTTTGCTTCATCACCTGCACTGATTGACCTGGTGATCACGCCCGTTAACGATGTGTCGGTGGCAGATGCACATAACATCACAACTCAGGAGGGGACGGCGATTGAGGTTGTGCTGAGCGGATCGGATATTGAGGGTGATTTGCTCACCTATGCTATTGTCACGCAACCACTGTACGGGACTTTGACAGGAGCAGCTCCGAACCTGCTGTATACACCCGAAACAGGGTTTACAGGGAATGACATGTTCACCTTTAAAGTTAATGATGGTGAATTGGATTCAAATTCTGCAACGGTCAACATTTCTGTGACCCCAGCGGGACCAGAGATTGTCTTTCTCGATGACTTTGAGACAGACCAGGGTTGGGTACGAAACCCCTCGAGAAGGGACACCGCAACCCTTGGATACTGGCAGCGTGCTATACCTCAGCCCGTATACTATTTAGGTGATAAACAGCTTAAAGCCTACAGCGGCTCTTACGATTTGGTGACGGGGCCTTTAGCCGGCAGTGACGCCGGGAGTTATGACCTGGATGGTGGTCTGACCAGCATCCGTTCCCCTTACATCCAGCTGCCTGCAGGTGCCGACCTGACCCTTTCCTTTCAGTACTATCTGGCGCATTATACGAATTCATCGTCAGTCGATTATTTTCGGGTAAAAATTGTTGGAAATAGGACGCAGACCGTGTTTGAGAAACTTGGGTCCGCCAGAAATGTGAACGCAGTATGGCAACTTGTGACCAGGGATATCAGCCAGTTTGCCGGGCAAACGGTGTATATCTTGATCGAAGCCGCCGACGCAGGTGCAGCCAGCCTGTTAGAGGCGGCAGTTGATGATGTGATGATCGTTGCCGAGTGAGATTGTCAATAAAGCAAACACCCTGATGTAAAGATCAACATCCGATTCAGAATCAGGGTAAACAACCTATTTATTCACGGTATAAATTCCCCGGAGATTAGATGCTGATCCCGGGGAGTTTTAATTTTATTGGAAAGCTCAAAAGCTCTGAATTATCTAATTACAAACAACTTATGACCTTAAAAATAAGCGCTCTGGAGAAATGATTTTTACCGTTCACAACCATACAATAGAACTGGACTACAATTAGGACATGGAAAACCTCTTGAACTTGCTTCAATCACAATTCAGTGACTCGATTGGATTGAAACAGTATTTTTCTGACTTTACGACATCCGATTGGAATGAATTAATTCAATTAGCAAGCCAGCACAAGCTATCGCTTTTGTTATTGGATATTTTTAATAAAAACGAACTGATTGAATTAATCCCTGCCAATCAACTTGAAGAACTGCGCGAAAAGAACCGTCTGAATGCGATTAAAAACATTTATATTTTACAGGAAGCACAGATTGTGCTTGAGGAATTAAAGAGGCACAATATTCAAACCATTGGATTAAAAGGTGTTTATCTTTTGGATAATGTTTTCGAGGATGTCTCGTTACGATCTATGGCAGATCTGGATTTAATGGTGAAAAGAAATAATATTTCTGAGGCAATCGATATCGTTCAGAATCTGGGCTATCAGCCATCCACATATTTTGATATTCACGATATAAACACCGATATTAAACACGTTCCACCAATGATCAAGAATGATCATCACTATTTGGAAATTCATTGGACGCTTCTTGAAGAAAATGAGCCATTTTCGATTGGTATTGATGGCTTGTGGGAACGAGCAAAACCTGTTCAGATTGCAGGTGTAGATGCTTTTTCTTTAAGCCTTGAAGATTTATTGTTGCATCTCTGCATTCATCTTGCTTATCAACACAGTTTTGAGTTTGGATTACGAGGATTATTTGATATTGCAATGGTCCTGAAACGATTTCATGATGATGTGGATTGGGAAGTGCTTATATCGAGAGCGCATGCATGGCGCGCGAACAGGGTGGTCGCTTTAACGTTTCAACTGCTGGTGGAACTGTTTAAGGTGTCTGGACCTGAGGATCTGATTACCAGATTGATGGAAGGTCCATTTCCGGAGGAGATTCTAAAGCATGCTAAAGAAAACTTGCTATTCCAAAGAGACGATACAGCTGCCTTCACGCCCGATCTCGTTAGGCTCTCTGCCAAAGCGACAATCTGGGGAAAAATGCGAATAATGCTCGACCGGGTTTTCTTGCCAAAGATAACGATGGCCAGACTGTATGGGATGAAGCCCACTTCACTCAAGGTCTATTTCTATTACCCGGTCAGGTTTTTTCAATTGTGGAGAAGTTACCGCCAATCAGTCAGGAAAATAATCAGAAAAGACGGGAAAACTTTATCTCAGGTCTCTCAGAAGAAACAGGTCATTGCGATAAAGGAATGGCTTGTGAATTTTTGATGATCTGGATCATTGTTTTGCTCCCCAAAGGTCGGCCTGTCAGACATTTAATTCAAGAAGTTCAAAAATCCGTCTATTATGACAATTTGAAATTTTGATTGTGTTGTTTGATGTTTAGCATAAAAATTGTGGTTTATCACGATCAAAATCATGAATGAATCCCTGAAACAATGATCTGGATTTGGTTAAAAACAAATGAGGTCATCAAGCAAAAACCTATAAATTATGGTATCTTTAATAATCATTATCATCTTATGATGCGAGTTGATCTGAAAATTAAGGATCGGGAAATTATTTAATAAATTACTCTATTGTTATAAATAATGGAGATCACATATGGATTTACGGAAAATATTGTTAATTATCAAACGCTGGCTGTGGTTGCTTGTATTAGGTGCGGTGATCGCTGGTGGGTTGGGTTATTATTTTAGCAGTCGCGAGTCACCGATATACCGCACCAGCACACGGTTTGTTATTTTAAGGGCGGCATCGACCGGCTATACGGATTATTATTCCTACCTTGATTACCAAAACATGATTTCCACCTATGCTCAATTACTTTCATCTGTCAGATTGCTGGAGCGGGTTTCGGATGACGTTGGGTTTACGGTGTTGCCCAACCAGGCCAATGCGGAACAAATAGGCGAAACACAGTTTGTGCGCCTGACTGTGACCCACGAAGATCCAGAAAAGGCAGCCATTATTGCCAATGCCCTGGTGGATGTATTAATTGAAACAAATGAAGAATTGCAGTCTGTGCGTTATGAAGCAACGGAACAGAATTTAAAAAATCGTACAGATCAGGCAATGGAGCAGATGGAAATCCTCCAAAACCAAATTCAGGAATTATCAATAACTACGTTACAAGAGCAAATTGACGAAGTGAAAAACCAAATTGATGACCTTCAAGCGCAGACAACAGATTTGGAATTCAAGATCGGGAGAATTAACCCGCAATTTGCTTCGGAGGAACAATCCTTATTGCGCTTGCAGTACCAGGCTGAATTAAATCAAACGCAACCGATTTTGGATCTCTATCAGAATATCTATACCCAATTGATGGTGATGAAAGAACCGATCCAAAATGAAGACGTATCATCAACAAGGATGGCTCAGCTTGAGCGAACTTTAGGTTTATATGAACAAATTTATTTTTCAAGCATCAGCAGCCTTGAGACTCTAAACCTAACGAGGGCACAAAGCACACCCAATGTGGTACAGGTTGAACCTGCCACGGCTCCCAAAACGCCCTACACACCCAAACCGTTCCAGTCGGCTGGCATTGGCGCCGCTGTGGGTTTATTGATCGTGGCAGGGATTGTTTTCATGATTGAATATCTTGATGATACGATCAAAACCCCGGATGATGTAAAAGACATCCTTGGCTTACCTGTGATTGGTCTTATCGCAGACATGGGAGATTACACAAAAAGAAGATCGGATAATGGTGGCAATGTATATGTGTTTGAACACCCCCGATCACCAATCACAGAAGCATTTCGCTCTCTACGCACCAGTTTAGAGTTTTACAGTATCGATTCGCCATTGCAGATGTTGATTGTTACAAGCGCTGGACCTGAAGAAGGAAAAACAACCATTGCAACAAATCTGACGACCATTCTTGCCAGGGAAAATAAAAATGTATTGCTTATCGATGCTGACCTCAGGCGACCAAACGTTCACAACCTGATGGGCATCTCCAACAGGGCGGGTTTATCAGATTTATTGCGCGGAAAACTAAAAATGGAGGATATCATTCAGACGTCTCCGGTGAACAAAAACATGCACGTGATCACATCGGGGAGCCTGCCACCCAACCCGGCAGAATTAATTGCCAGCAATCGTATGGAAGCAATTCTTGAAGAACTGAGATCCCAATTCGAGGTCATTGTTATTGATACGCCGCCGGCGATTGTGACAGATGCGCAACTACTTGGCAGCAGGGCAGATGGTGTCATTTATGTGTTGCGACCGGGAAAAACACGCTCCGTCGCAGCAAAAACGCCTTTCGAGGAATTTCAGCTGGTTGGCGCTAATATCATAGGGGTCGTTATGAACCGGATTCCTAAAAATCGTGGATATTATTATGGTGGCTATGATTATTATGCGCCAGGCACAATGATCAACGAGAAATATTACCGCTATGAGGAAAGAGACAATCATTTAAATGGTTTTGATGAATCCATGTATGATCAAACCATGGTTGAAAACATACAAGAAGACACCGATACTGTCTCGTGAAGTAAAATAAAAGGCCTGACTTTATAGAAAAGTGTCATCAGATCACCACATTTGACCTTTCCTAACATCTACTTAAAGGTAATTTATGAGTTCGAATTTTGAAAATGATATCAAAGAAAATGATCAAAATACCTGCCCATACCTGGGGTTGAAAAATGATCGGGTTACTTTTTCATCCTACCCATCAGGATGGAATGCTTGCCATCATGTCAGTCCCGTTAAAACCCCCATTCTTGACTATCAAAGAAATTTCTGTTTGCGGGCGAATTATGTGAATTGCCAGATTTACCAGGCGCCGCCAGGTCAGAGGATGCCCAGAGATATCCAGCTTCGCGAAAAGGGCATATCTGAAAAAAGAAAGCAACTGATTGCCCTGGCAATGGTTTTCGTGATGTTGATCGCTATTCTCTTTGGTTTTATTTACAAAGAGCCTTTACTTGCACTTATCAAACCAACCCCGGAAGAAGTTTCCCCTACGACTGAAAGTTTCAGTGCCATCCAAGCATCACCGACTGAAATACCCGCTACAGTTACGCCAACAGATCTGCTGCCCACTCAGACGCCGATCCCACCAACGCCAACCCTGGAACCAATCGTTCTGGGACTTGATGTGCCGATTGGTGCTTCTGAACAGCAATTCATGATCCATCGTGTGGCAGAGGGTGAATCGCTGACAATTTTTGCCGACCGTTACGGAACGAGCGCTGAGGCAATTGTTTCAGTTAATAACGATATTTTGCTGCCTCTCTGGGTTGAATCTCTTGTAGTCATTCCTATCAATAATACCGATGTTGGTGGGCTTCCAAAATTTGAACCCTATCAAATTGAACTGTTAGGATTAACGCCGCAAAGCCTTTCAGAAAAGCTGTCGGTTGACCTGGATGAGCTGGTTTTTTATAACAACGTATCATTGGATTATGAGTTCAATGTAGGCGATTGGGTGCTGGTGCCGAGGGGAACATCTCAACCCTGAGCCTTTTTATAACACAAATGACTTCGATTCTTTTCATCTGTACTGCAAACCAATTTCGTTCAGTGATTGCAGCTTTGTATTTCGCACGAGAAGTTGTTCGGCGCGGCGATGATAAGGATTTTAGAGTGGGCAGTGCAGGCACCTGGGCTTATCCGGGTAGCCCGGCGACATCCACGGCAATCCAAATAATGGAAGGTTACAATTTAGATCTCAGTTTTCACAAAGCCCGTTTGATCTCAAGTGAGATCATCGACGAGGCGGATTTGATATTGGTCATGGAGGAAGGACATCGAGAAGGAATCTTACTCGATTATCCCGAAGCGGACGGAAAGATTTTCCTTCTCACAGAAGCAGCGGGTGAGCCTCCTGTCGAGATTCCAGACCCCTATACTACCAATGCGCTGGCTGAGGAGGTTGCACATGATATTGTCCGATTGCTGGATGAAAGTTACGAGAAGATTATTGCCTTTGGGTGGAAATTTGCAAAAGAAGATTGATGGTCGGTCTATAATATAAAAGAAAAAAAGAACCTCACGAACTTTGATAGCCGTGAGGTATTTTGTTGATGCAAATCGATAATTTCTGGTTTTGTTACCTCAGACAACGAGCGTTTTGACGTTTTCAATCACCAATTCCAGTTGTTCATCTGTCATGGTTGGGAAGAGAGGAAGCGTCACTTCTCGGCGCCCAATGTCTTCAGTCAGTGGCAATGAAACGGCACCAAATTTATCTCGATAATAACTGAAAGTGTGAATAGGGCGGTAATGGATGCTCGATTGTATGCCAGCATCCCGCAGGCTGCTCATGAAGATATGCCTGTCAACGTGCGGTGGAAGCAGAACAGGGAAAATATGATGCGAGGGTTGCCCCACTCGGGTGGCTTCAAAAGGCAACCCAATCCCGGTAGACTTCAACGCTTTCCAGTAAATGTGGGTTATCTCACGTCGTCTTGCGTTGTTTCTCTCCAACTTTCTTAATTGTTGAATACCAAGGGCGGAATGAATTTCATCAATGCGGTAATTGTAGCCAAGAGCAATCACATCATAGGAAAAGGCATGCCCTTTGTGGCGATCGTAGGTGAGGGAGGTCATGCCATGAGAGCGCAGCAGGCGCAGATTTGTTGCCAAATCATCCCGATTGCAGGTGAGCACGCCTCCTTCACCCGTTGATAAATTCTTATTGGAAAAGAAACTGAAACAGCCAATGTCACCCCACGTGCCCAATGCCTTATCTTCTAAGGCGGCTCCGGGTGCGTGGGCAGCATCTTCAATCACAGGGATCCCGTGCTCATCGCTGATTTCAAGGATTTCACGCATCCGACAGGGGAAACCCGCATAATGCATCACGATGATCGCTTTTGTTTTCGGTGTGATCAGCGTTTCAATCGACTGGGGGTCAATGGTCAAATCTTTCGCTCCGACAACCTCAGCAAAGCGTACGCTGGCGCCGCAGTACAGAACTGCGTTGGATGTTGCCACGAAGGAGAGCGAAGGTACGATAACTTCATCACCGGGTCCGACCCCCACAGCCAGACAGGCTAAATGTAAAGCCAAGGTCCCGTTTGCAACAGCGATGGTGTGTTTGCTGCCCGTCATACGGCAGAACTCAGCCTCGAAAGTCTGGGTAACCTCTCCCATTGTGAGCCATTTTGAGCGCAAAACGTCTAAAACAGCCTGTTCTTCGTCTTCTCCATAATCCATGTCTGCCAAAGGCACATGCCAAACCATCAAACCTCCTTGATCATTTCTTAATGCTAATTAAGTATAAAATCGAGTGATAAGCATATCCTTGTCAATAAATTATCGATACAGCCTTTTTCTATTATGATCAATCAAGGCTTTGGCGCCCTGCTAAGGCGCGCAAGAGCGTATTTTGGTCGGCATATTCAAGATCCCCACCCACGGGTAAACCCAGCGCGAGCCGGGTAACACGCACATTGTATTCAGCGAGTCTTTCGTGTAAATACATTGCAGTTGCGTCTCCCTCCATGCTGGGGTTGGTAGCCAGAATCACTTCTTTGAAAGTGCCTTTTGTGACCCTATCTATTAATTCGCGGATTTTCAAGTCATGTGGACCAACCCCTTCAATAGGCGAAAGGACGCCATGGAGGACATGGTATAAACCATTAAAACCGCCTGTTTTTTCGATGGCAAGCACATCCAAAGGTTCTTCCACGACACACAGCATGGATTGATCGCGCTGTTCGTTGGAACAAACCTCACAAACCCTGATGTCTCTGCGGGTTATGTTGAAACAAATTTCGCATAGACCGGTTTCATGTTTAATTCCAACCAGAGCTTGAGCCAGGTTTTGCGAAAGATCTTCTGACGCACGTAACAGGTAAAATGCCAATCGTGATGCTGTCTTGGGGCCAATACCGGGTAAACGGGAAAAGGCATCAATCAGGTTTTGAACAGGCTCGGGTAGGGTGCGCATAAAATTTTTACAGCCCTAAACCCAATCCACCCAGCATGTTGGTGAAGGGACTCATCTTTTCTGCTGCAAGATCGCGAGATTTTTCCAGGGCAGAGTTTATTCCGGTTGTGATCAGATCCTGGATCATCTCGACATCTGCGTCTTCCAGCAGTTCCGGTGAAATTTTTATAGATTTACACACCTGGTCTCCACTCATCACAATTTGGATTACCCCTCCGCCAACACTTATTTCTACAGTTTCTTCAGCCAGGTCTGCCTGCGCCTGTTCCATTTGCTGCTGCATTTGTTGAATTTGAGCCATCATACCGCCACCCTGAGGGCCGCGCGGACGATTGTATCTTTTTGACATTATTTTCCTTTCAATCGTAATAAATCACGGGTCGATTTGTTCAGCTTTGCTAATTCTTCCACCAAGATCACGGGTTGCGGTGCTGACCATGCCATCCTCCTCGAACTTAATGTTTTCTACCATTTTGTCGGATGGGCTGGTCGTGACGATACACTTAACATAAAGCGATTTTCCAAAAACTTCTTCAAGGATATCTGTGGTCAGAATTATATTTCCTTCTTTTTCCATCATATCTTTTAATAATTCAGATGAGAAACTCAGAATTACTTGGTTGTCTTTAATCCCAACCAATTTGGCTGTGTTCAAAAGGGCTTCGGTTCTTCGATTGTGCTTTCCAACTTTCGATTTGATGGTGTTCCAGGATTCGTGGATCTGATCTAAAGGGACTTTGTCGCCTGCTTCTGCAATTTGATCAGGTGTCTTTTCTAAATCAACGGGAGGAGCCTCGGTTTTTGCGATCTCAGGCTTTTCTGGCTCAATTCTTTTTTCCTCTGTTGTTGCTTTCTCTGGCTCTTGAACTTGTTTAGCAGCAGGTTTGGGCCGACCCTGTGTTACTTCAACGGTTCTTTTTTTCGGTGGTTTTGACTGCAAAGTTGGCGCAGGTTTTTCTACCGAATGGTCGACAGGACTGGCTTGCATGAGTGCAATTTGCGGTCGAACCAGGAAACTGGTGAAAGCTAACTCTAACGCCAACCCTGGATGCCAGCTTCCAGTTTCTCCGCTGGTGGCTTTGTTAAAAACCTCAATGGATTGAAGCAAATCAGGCATTTCAAATTTGCTGGCATGCACGAAAATCTTTTCTCGAATGTTATCTGCTTCTTCCAGCTGATCCTGATTACCCATTTTGTAGAGGAGCACATTCCGAAGATATGCAACCAGCTGCCGTGCAAGTTGCCGGGGATCCGTTCCGCTATCAAGATTTTTGTGGATCAATGTCAGGCCGCCTGATGTGTCTTTTGCGATCAACGCATCAACAATTTCAATCACGCTGAGGTTGGTCGCTGTTCCAAGAACCTTTTGAGCCATTTCGAGCGAAATTGTCTCTTCTGTTGCTGCTAATTGATCCAGCAGCGAAATAGCATCACGCAAACTACCCGTTGCCTGACGCGCAATCAGGTTTAAAGCAGGAGATTCCACCTTAATCCCTTCCTCCTGGCTTTTTTCTTTGAGATGGTCAATAATCGTGTGAAGGGGGATTCGTCGGAATTCGTGCTGCTGGCAGCGGGAAAGGACGGTGGCTGGAATTTTGTGAATCTCAGTTGTTGCAAGCACAAATATGGCATGGGGTGGGGGTTCTTCAAGCGTTTTCAGCAGCGCGTTGAAAGCGGCTGTTGAGAGCATATGGACTTCATCAATGATATAAACCTTGAATCTGCCCTGGGAGGGTGAAAAATTGATCTTATCACGCAGGTCACGAACGTCATCCACGCTTGTGTTAGAGGCAGCATCAATCTCGATCAGGTCCATAAAACGACCGGCGTTGAGAGCCAGACAGTAATCGCAATGATTACAAGGTCGATTTGCCAGATCGGGATCAAGACAATTTACCGCTTTCGCCAGGAGTCTGGCTGTGGAGGTTTTTCCAGTTCCGCGTGGGCCGGCAAAAAGATATGCGTGCGCGACACGATCATTTGCAACGGCATTACGCAAGGTTTGGATGATATGATCCTGTGATGCAACCTCATCCCATGTTTGAGGACGCCATTTTCTATATAGGGCTTTTGTCATAAGATAAGCATCCCTTTCATCAAGGTATCCGATATGAACTCATCTCTTCCCCGGA
>LSQX01025501.1_pt1 | contig 10130 bp, 8 predicted proteins | sample 654561 | NCBI WGS metagenome assembly LSQX01 (sample SAMN04489861, study PRJNA283612) | anaerobic digester metagenome | isolation source: 4 biogas reactors fed with cattle manure at either 37C or 55C with and... | place: Denmark: Kongens Lyngby | collected 2014
ATGGTAACTCCTGAGGGTAAATGGACCAAGAACGGATATCATTTTTACGGTCCAATTCGGCCTTTACAACTTTTTTGTATTCAAAAGGAACCTGAAAGATACCTGCGGGTAAAGCATGCTCCAGTGGCTCAATAACCCCTTTAGTTATTTGGTTATCTAAAACTTGGTTAGCACAAACTACAAAAGTGCCCGCTTGGCTCGATAATCGGGGGTTTGATTTATGAAGTACGTTGGTGGACTGAATAAACGCTGGTTTTTGAGCTAACTCAATAATTTCACGAAACGAAATTGATTCAGAAAATTGTTTAAAATATTCCGACTCAACTTGAGCCAGATCATAGTTCTCTAGAGTAGCTAATAAGGTCAATAAACGCACATGCTTGCTGTCTGGCGATTCCGCTGGTTGAATATACACATAAACATTCCCCGCAAACCCGCAATCTATGTCTTCTACTGCAAAGTAGAGAGCAACGTATGGATTCACCGTAAAATCAATCAGCCGTGTCGGAATTCCATAGTGTTGCATTTTTGCTAGCCTGGCTAAGGGAGTTTCTAAGGATGAAAACTCGTGACCCAACTTTGATAGAGCATCTGCATAAAAAGCATGCTCGTTGGCTGAACATCCTCGTTCCCGTGAAATTGAAGCATTAATCATGGGATATTTACTGGACTGACCTCGGTAAAAAGGGCGATAATTCCCAAACCTCGTGAGGCGCTTTTCAAAATCTGCGACACTGTTGATTTGATTCATTAACTGACCTCCTTTATCTAGTGCCGAGCGTAATCCGCGCGGTGATCTTCCGCCTTATCTTCGTTTCCGATTCGCTAAGCCACTCAACAGGGAGACCGATATCATCCCTTCATGAAAAATTGCGAATAGTCTCCTGTCCAGCATCACGTGGCGTTTCCTTGGTCAATGATCTACAAGAAGCTTTTCCTGAACAAATTTCCTTTAACATACCATGAACAGGTGATCATTTCGTGATCACGCGTCCGAATCTCCCACCCACACAGGCTTTTAGCATTGAGGCCGAACACATCATTCGATCTCACCTGTCAATATCACCCAAATACCTGCTAATTAGAACGAGTCGAGCCTAGTTAGTACACCGTTCGATGGAAAGGCAGTTATTTCCTGCATTGGATATATGGGCGCCTAGCCACTGGCATTATTGCGCTTCCGTTTCTCCTCAATTTGATCAGCAGCAATCTGAATAGCAGTTAGAAAATCAGGATCCGCAATAAGCTGTTCGGTAATTGAGTTAGCCTCGTGAACGTGGGTCATTTCTCCGCCATGATCGAGGCCTACCCTCGCCCTTAAACCCCAACGTTCTGGATACCTTCGGGCCAGAAAGTCCCGAGCAGCCCGCCAATCTCGAGGGATATGCGCCTGCCATTGCGCAATCATTCTAACCTCTGCCTCGGCCTCCGCCTGCGCTACTGCTTCCAGAAACTCCACAAATTGGCCCTTTTTTTGCCGTTTTCCCTTGTCCAACCAGGCATAGAAGGTGCTTACCGATATACCCGCGTAACTACAAGAAGGCTCCCTATAATTGCCCATTCTGATCGCATCGAGCAGTTTTTTCCTAGTTTTTGGTGTAAATTTGCTTGGTCGTCCCACCCTAGACACTTTTGCCATCATTACACCTCCCAGTTCACACCGATACTCCATTCTACATTTTCAATCTCATTTGTGTCTTGACAGTTGACAATCCGCTTTATTTTTCAAAATTAGTGGCTTTACCAGGTACTTCCTCCATTTCTTCTCGTTGACAATTGGTTGACAATCCTGTGACAGTCTCGGTAGAATAGTCGCTTGTGTCGAAACTGTCACACTAATGTCAAGTGGTTGTCAACCACAAAAACACCTGGTATACCGCATAATTCTGGCTAATGTCAACTGTCACCTAGGGAAACGTTTAAAAAGCACACTTCTTACCGTAGGTTGCTCGGTCACTCCATAACCCCGTTCAGCTAGCAGTGACAGAAAATCCTTGGCTTCGCTTGCTGTTTTGATCTCCCGGAATTTCTTTCTTTGGAGTTCCCGAGAAGTAGTTTCACCGCCGTTTTCGTCAATAAAGGACAGGACATCGGCAATAAGCCTGTCCTCCGAATCCGTTCTAAGATACATGTAGACCCTTTCTGTGTGAGACTTAAAGTAATTCACTAGCGCAATAGCTGCCAAGAGAGATGATTCATCAATTTCGCTCGCAACTGCACAGCCAGACACATATTGGATCATCTGAAATATCAAAGCAAAGCGGGCACAATAGGCTTCTAGCTTTGCCCAAGGTCCACGAAGAATCTCGGGGAAACTAGGGGCATTTTGTTCTTCATAGTGTCTGCTGACCCAATCCACCCACAGTTCTCTTGCCTTGGCAGTAAATCTAACCACCTTGGCAGAGCCGCTGGCACCAAGATCTAACCCAAATAATCCATCAAAAACCTTCTCCACCTCAAGCACAGTCAACTCAGACATTTCGTCCTCTGTCCAGCGCAGGGGAACAGGATTTGGATAGGAGAACAAGACCCTATCAAGTAGTCCATCTTCTCCTCCCCTTGTTATCTCGCTTAAAACACTCGGAGGAAGGCAGCCTACCACGCTAACAAAGGGATTACTTAGGATCAGAGGCTGCTCACTCCCCTTGCGGTTGATTACCACATCACTTCCGTTCCAGAAAGATAACCAGTATTCCTTGTCTGCACCGCGCCCACTTCGATATTGATTGAAACTCTTAGTCCAACCAGCCAGTTCATCCCGAGATAACACTAGGCCTCGTGGGTTTTGCTCCAGCAGCACGGATAGCGCTTCAATTGTTGCATCGGTAGTGAATATTTGTGACAAGACTGGAGGTGAGGGCGGATCAGGCATATCAAAGGCATCCATATCACCCCTTCGTGCAGACCTCTTCCATTCCTGTAACTCTAACTCGTATTGGGTCTTCTGTTTTCCCCATAGACGTTCCTGTTCTTTAAATTCAGCTTGGAGTTTGTTTTGGTGAGCTATAAAAGGCCGCATGGCGAGTTTGAAAGCTGGACTTTTCTTTTCACCCGCCCGCGCCACCAATGCAGCATAAACCCTAGGGCTTTCAGTCCAACCTTCCTTGATTTGTACTACACGGCTAGCACCGATCGCTGTTCCTGCAAATACCATTAATGGGACTGCTATGAGATCCGGTGGACATCCAATCGCTCTTGCCCCCTCCTTGACGAAATTTTGCAAGACAGGTGGAAGAATGTGGACAGGTAACGGTTCAACTGAAGGAAGAACAACTTCTTCGACTGATTGTTCCAGCGGGGTAGCCAATTTCCTTGTCGCCTGCAGATACTCCGTAGTACTTCTATTGAGCATATCAAGCCAGTCACTGTCTTCCATAGGTGGTGTAAGAATATAGACCTCTCGTCCCTCCTTCAGAAACCTTTCTGCTGCTTTTTCAGCAGCCTTTTGACCCACACCGGAAAGGTCGTTGTCTGCCCAGATCTCGACTGTCCTAATCTCGAGTGGAAGCTGAACCGATTCCATCCCGCGCGCCGAAACCGTTGCCCATACTGGAACCCCAGTGCTTTCATCGACGGCAAGGGCAGTTTCAATGCCCTCAGCCAAAGCAACAGTATCCGTTGCCTCCGTTAGCCTTATTGCTGCCCCTGTTACTGTGCCAAGCCCTTCTGGCGAAGTTAGTTTTTTGGGCGACTTTACATCAGCTTTGCCTTGCCCATTCGGATCCAAGTAGGTTCGAAGAAGGCACACGTCATTACCGTCCAGATCTTGGACTTTTGCTAACATGGTAGGAAACTCCCCAGTCCGATTACCATTTTCATAGTAATCAAGTGACGGGTGCAACCTGAGCGCAGAACAGGGCTGTGATAGGCCCCGATTATTTAGGTAGCTGGTCAACAACCTACTGCTGGCACTTGCTTCATTCCATATTTCGTTATTCCCTGATCTCTTGGGTTGCCAATAAGGGTTGGCTTGGTTTTGAGGTTTAGGTCTTACGCTGTTATATACGCTAACGTTTAGAAAGTCTGCAACTTTCATCATGGCAGTATCCTTGTCCCACCCATTGATCCATTCAAGCACTTTCCACCCAGTCGGCATAGCTATGCCTCCATTGCAGGTATTGCATATGCCTCCTCCCGTCTCCGCCGCATCCTTAAACAAACGAAAGCCGTCTTTACCTCCATGAACAGGACACGGCACATGTCGCCCGACCCTAAGACAAGCATCGTCTAAAGCAGGGGCAAAGGCTCGAAAGATATCGAGCCACCTGCCCCTAGAGAGGTGCCAGATGTCAATTCTTAGGTCAACTTCTCGTTCGCTCCCCAATGACATCTAATTACCCCCCTAACCCTCATCTAGTACGTCTTTAATCTGCGCTTCTAAAGCAACCCGCGGGATCAGAATACGTCGCCCTACACGCATTGATTTCACTTCACCCCGCCGAATGATGTCGTAAGCAGTGGATCTCCTTAAACGATACAAGCCCATGAACTCCTCAACTGTCAAAAACTCACCACAGTCCTCCAGCCTTATGCTCTTATTCAGTTTGCTCATTTAACGTAGCTCCTTTCGAGTAAGTAAAACCGAGCTGGCGCACCTAAATGCACTAGCTCGGCTATGTATGATCGGCATGATATGCCATTACGATGATTACTTTTTGTCTTTGCCACCCTTGATAACAGTAAGGGATCCTCTAACTTCAGATGCAGCATGAACTTCACCACTAAGGGGCACCACTGCACTCAAGAGCCTTTTGTTAGATTCACTAACACGCACTTTACCATCCAAGTCAACAAGCACCCTATAACTAGCAGGTGATTTCTTCTGATATGGAAGCGAAAAATAATAGTAGACATACTCCCTCAAGGCCTTGTCCTCAGAATCTAGATCGCTAATGATTTCGTGTAGCCTTTCCCCGTCATTTTTCGCATTCATAAATGCATGGCGAACTTCAGCAATCCTCTTTAAGGAAAACTTCAAAGCCAGGAGATGACATGTAACCGCAATTTCTAAGGGCAGAGTCAAAGAGTACAAGTCTTTCATTCCACCAGCTTTGCCTCGATTTTCTCTACCCAATGGTTCGCTTATAACGCCGTTCTTGGCCCAACGGTAGACAGTTGAAAAAGAAGGAAGCTTATCGTCCTCCCCCAAATAGCGTTTAGCTTCTTCTAGAGCCTCGTTTAGTGTGATCAAATTACGCTTCCTCCCCTTATTGTACCCCGAGCATCTCTGGCGCCAGGGACACAAGAAGCATGGTGTATTCGGAGTACAGAAAGTATGTGGTGCCGGACGATTGTAGCTCATTAGCTTTGCAGTATTCATCCACAACCCTCCCATCATATCCCTTACACTCTTCACTTTAACCCAATTAACGACGACTGTCAAGGAATATTTACCCATTGTTGGTACTAATTAAGATCAATTTGCGGCAACGAACGCATTGTAGGACCTAGATAGTGATTCTAGTAAAGGAAAATAATGGACAATGGTGAACTTAACTTTTAGGTCCATTTTGCGTCTTGTATCTATTATTGATACGTTGTATGAAATGTCAACCATGAACGTCGGCAAGTCTCGTTGGATAGGAGAGGTTTGAGGTGATCAATACCGAGTTTGGTGAAGCCATCTTTCAACTGGGCGTCTGGTTTCTCCCCGTGAGTTTCTTTACGTTTTTGTTGCTCCGGCCTCTTGTTTACCTATGGAATCGCTCTGGGACCGAACTACTAAAAGCCATTTGGTATCTCAGTGCCGGCATGGGTACCTTCGGCAACTGGGTGGAGCTTGACATGATACTGGGTTTCATAGCATTCATTGAGGCATACGATCTCGTTTTTAGGCATCTAGAAAACCGTAGACAAAGCAAAAGTCGGGCCCAGGATTAGTTGTCCGAGGGTCGCTTATCATTTCGAAAGGGTACACCTGGGACTATCTATAACAACATGTTTACTCCATTCTACTCGGGTGATGCACGGGCGACTTGACCTAGATACATTAGCGCTTGTCGGTGTACAGACGCGTATGTATAAAGAGAACTCAACACCGGAACGTTATGTGAACCTTTCGCGGCTCTCGAAAAGCATGCAAAACCACAGCAAAGGGGTAGATAATTTGGATTCATCCCTGATCTTGTCTCTCATAGGAATAATTATTTCGCTGTTTGCAATAGCGAGTCCATCAAAGCAAAGAAACTTTCGACATAAGTTTTCAACGAGGTACTACCTTTATACAGCCTTGTTTTTAGTTCTATTCGTGGTGTCGCTGGTGCTCCAAGCTTTTTACGGTATGGATGGAAGTGCAAGAACACTTGCTTTTCGGTATTCAATACTGAGTTTCTTTCTGTTGACTATAATATCGATGTTCTTCACGTACTTACTCCATAACAGAGAAATTAAGAGGAAGACCCAGTTTGTGGCTAGCCTTCGGGATTACTACTACGCGAATGAATATTCAAAAATAATAACCGACCTTGACATCTATTTCCCAAATCTAATGCAGGATTACCTATGTAAAGGGGCCAAGCCGATAAAGAGTGCCATTTGGTTGCCGCTTACGGAATCCGAGATAAAACAAAATGTGAAGTATAATCGAAAAAACAAGTCCAGGATCCGGTACACCGAGGATTTCAATAGCCTTTTCGAGGACATGCTCAGTTCACATACGTTTGCGAATGAACTCGCCATCAAAAACCCACTTTTAGGGGCAAAGCTAATACAAAGCGCGCTCGATGACCGTCTGAAAGGGCTCTTTATGGAGCAGTTTGTGGAGACACTGGTATTGAACAGCGGTAGCGTACTATACTCCCAAATTCGAAACAACCAGAACCGAATGACCCATCACACAGGGGATAATTTAGATCCGAAAAACTATCTGTTATGTGCATTATTAGGGGATATTGAGGAGTCCTATGATAAACTGCCCATTTATAAACCCGTGGGGGAGGCCGTGATCAAACATCTTAGGTCGCAAAGTAGGGAGAACAATGACGAAAACATATTTGATGAGGACCATATAGAGCAATGTTGGAAATCACCTGTATTTATCGGCATTAGATTTTTCGACATCATGATTCACGAGACTATCTTGAAAAGCGTTCCATGGCATATGTGGCTTTACTATTTCTCCCACTTTACTGCCCATCTAACCGGTAACATAAGATACCACGTGGATTTGCAGAATAGGGAGTTTGAAATCATGGATGAGTATTATCTTTACGAAATATTCTCAGTATATGTAGACTGGATCCAATTAATTAGTTACCGCTATGTTCGCTATGAAATAAAACTAGAATCCACGGATCACTCCCATCAGAATGACAACGCTGTCAAGAGCTCCATAATATCCTTATCGCAGTCAATGAGGCATGTCGCTAGTTCCGAACTTAGACCCACGTTTAAGATATACCTTTTTGACATGGTCGTTGATTTATACCTTCAACTAAAAACACACAAACAGATTGTTATGAACCAATACGGAGAAGTATTGTTGAACTGCATCCTTAACTCATTGAATGAGAAATCTACTGCAGCTCAAAATATGCGAACCATAATGAATGACGCCTTAGCTAATTATGATAAGGCTAAGCTGTTTTCTACGAAGGGCGGTTTTGATCTTCTTGAGGAGCTACGTTTGAAAGTTAATACTGCATGATATGCATGGATTCGCTTAAGAAGGTGTTTGCGTCAGTCTTGCCCACGGGACCATGACAAATTCACAAAAATATGGCTAAATATAGAAATTCGGGTTTCGTTCCACGTCGATCCAACGCAAACACTGCTTTGTATGTTTTTTAGAAAGTGGGGTCTACTTATGGAAGAAACGGATGAAAGACAAGGACTACGGAATCAGCGAATCAGGGATCTTATTGGTATCGGTAGTGAGATTGCCGGTGGAGCGGTTGGTGGAGCTCTTGGTTTTCTGGCAGGAGGGCCTACTGGAGCAGCAATGCTTGGTGCCGGAGGTGTAGCGGCTGCAAAAACTTTGACGTATATTGGAAGTGAAGTTTCTGAACGGTTGCTGGGGCCGCGCGAAAAAGTTCGTATTGGCGGTGTTCTAGCAGTCGCAGCTTCTGAGATTAGTCAGCGAATTAGTAACGGTGAAAAAATTCGGGACGATGGCTTCTTTGAAGAGAAAGTTCAAGGTAGATCCGATGCAAATGAAGTGATTGAAAGTATTTTGCTTAAAAGCCAGCGTGAGCCTGAGGAAAAGAAGATAGTTTACATGGGTCACTTATTTGCAAGTATTGCTTTCGACAGTAGGACCAGTCCGGAGATGGCTCATCAGATTGCTAAGGCTGCAGAACAACTTACATATAGGCAGCTTTGCATATTAAGACTATCTGTCCATAAGAGTGGCTTTGAACTTCAAGAAGGAGATTATCGTGGGCAGGGTAGTTTTTCTAGAGAGCTATATCAGGTTCTCTATGAGTGCCTTGATCTATACAATCGCGGATTTATTAATTTGGGGGGTGATGTAGCATTTGGGCCTACCGATGTCAAACCTGGCAATATGACTCTTCAGGGTTTAGGTGCAGATATCTATAACCATATGCGGCTCTGGATGATTCCTGATGAGGATCTAATTCCTATTGCGGAGACGTTAAAACAATAGCGTCATTTGGGTTAAGGATCATCGCATAACAGTGACCGACAACGCAAGAAATTATACGACATAGTATTGCATAGCTTTTTGCGGAAGGAAAAAAATGTTACTCATCTACTATTTATCAAAAATCGAAAAAGCTTTAAAGTGCGCTAAACCAGGAGGTTTTTGGATGAAATTGTCATATAGAGATCCAGGATACGAGTATTCGGCTCAATCGATCGCAGAGTTCATAAAACAGGATGAATCTAGGACTACATCGATTTTTCACTTTTTACCCGAACTCGATAAATTCAAAGATTTATTTAGCAGAGATGCTGACAATAGGGATATTGTTGAAGAGATTCTAGACACCATTGCTGAATTGTATAAGTCGAATGAGCAGTCAATAAGGGGCAAAGTCATCTCGTATCAGGAACACTGGGATCAACACGAAAAGCTGATTAACGACCGTTTCTCTTCTATATTTCAATATGACACCAATGGAATTTTCAACAACTTGGTTTGCAATATAACACTGAACCCCATTAGCCCCCGATACTTACAAGAATGTGTATTTGACGTATTCTACCTGAATAGCGATAAGGGGTCGCTGGGCTCTGCATTACACGAAATTACTCACTACTTGTGGTTTCATTTATGGAATAAAAAGCACAATGATTCCTATGAGCAATATGAATCTCCTAGCCTAATCTGGATTCTGAGCGAAGCTGTTGTGGAGCAAGTCTTGAATAATGATGACTTTAACAAGATTAACCCGTACCATAAAGGGGAAAATGCGTATTCTTGTTTTTACAATATGATGATTGACGAAAAGCCGTTGTATGACCATTTAGATACAATGTACAAGAATAATTCCATAGATAAGTTCATGGAAGAAAGCTATCAATTTATGATTGAAAATGAAGAAGAAATAAGAAGTCAAATGCCAAATCGAGGGTCGTATTAGTATTAGATCCGTTGCATCAGTCTGATTGGACATGCCAGGAGAAGTTGCTCCAATCGTGACTTATTCTCGGGATTGTAGGCCTATTAGATATAGAGTAACTGTTTCAAAATCAGCTTATAGTGAAAATCGGTGTTCTAGTTTGCATCCATCGTAACCGGCCGATCTATAGCACTCCACTAGCTTCAGCGTTTCCGACTGCCAACTACCACCTCATGTGATCACCAATTGATCACGAACGTGATCAAAACAACCTAAGCCACCCGGACTAGACAACTACCTCAACAGGCAAAAACATAGACCTACTAAGCGGTTCCCGCAATTACTGACACTAACCGAAAGTGTTCTGCGCAAATCCCACCNNAACATAGACGTATCAAGCATTTCCCGCATTTGCTGACACTAACCCAAAGCGTCCTGCGCAAATCCCATATTCGGCACCGTATCAGAATTGACCCCTTTGACAGGGGCTTTTTGCTTTTTGTGGGGAGTTTGCTAACTGGTTCCCAGCTGATTCTGCGGTAGTTATACCCGTTATTACTTCGTTTGCATCTTCCAGTGCGCCATGGGATGCTTTTTCATGCGCTG
>LSQX01148516.1_pt1 | contig 10130 bp, 12 predicted proteins | sample 654561 | NCBI WGS metagenome assembly LSQX01 (sample SAMN04489861, study PRJNA283612) | anaerobic digester metagenome | isolation source: 4 biogas reactors fed with cattle manure at either 37C or 55C with and... | place: Denmark: Kongens Lyngby | collected 2014
TCAGCCAATCCGCCTGTGGAGGATCCTATTCAATTGAAATTACTCGTTCCCACCTTGCATTACTTAGCATATCAGCACCCGTGGTACTCTGCTTTATGCGTCAGCCCTTCCTATGAAATATTCCTTCTTCCGCATCCATCTTTGTTAATCTGCGAAAATCTGCGGATAAATATTCCGACTCTTTTGCTACCTTACCCGCTGCCATGCTTCGATATCCTCAAATCTGCTTATCGTTACCATATCGCTCCTTCAACTTTGGACCCTTCATTCCAATCACTCGCTCCTGCTTTGCATCTCTGAACGTTGTTTTCCAACACATCGCTATTCACGACTTTGATCAAATAAAAAATAATGATGTTGCCAAAACGCACACAATGTGATACTTTAATCTCGTGAAACGCATAAACTGGAATACTGAAAAGAACATTGTGCTTAAAGAATCTAGGGGCATCTGTTTTGAGGATATAATTTTCTTGATTGAGAGAGGTGACATACTAGACGACTATCTTCATCCTAACCAACATGAATATCCAAGACAACGGATTATGATCGTCGGTATTGATAAGTATGCTTATCTTGTCCCTTACTTGGAAAATGAGGAAGAATTATTTCTAAAGACGATTATTCCAAGCAGGAAGGCAACTCAGAAATATATTGGAGAATGAGCATGAAAAGCAAATTGACAAAAGAAGAAAAAGATATATTGGACAGCTTTGAAAAGGGCGAATGGATTCCCGACACAAATCTTACGCAAAGAAAAAAACTGCTGGCTACGTATGCACGGAATAGTTTGCAAAAAGACAAGAGACTGAACATCCGAATTTCCGAAAGGGTTCTTTTCGAATTACAGCGAATGGCGGTCCGAGAAGGATTACCTTATCAGACTTATATTTCAAGCGTTCTTCACAAATTCGTCAATGGGACATTAGTTGAAAAAGCAAAATAAGGACAAATCGGTCAATCCAACCGCTTGTTATGTTCCGGCTTTCGCTTCTGCGTCAAAATTGAAAATAAACCTCCGTCCAATTGCAAGTATTCCGGCGTCTGATTATAAATATAACTTTCAATTATTTGTTGGAGGATGAATTCCAATCCTGAAGAAGAGAAGCCCGACAACCGACTGCACCGAACCGCCTCTCATTACTATCCAGACGGAGGCAAGCGTGTTTAAGAGCATGGACAGGCATGGACAAATGCTTGAAAGTCCGACTTTTAACCACAGTACTCCTCCGGCGGATTGGTGATACAGAGCGGGTTTGCAATATAATGTGATGTTTGTGACAAGCCGATACAGCACAATTAAAAGTGCCTTTCCAAAACACGTCCGAAAAGACGGAACAATACACGCACACGTTTGCGGGTAGCCCCGCATGCCAGTGCGATGAATTTTAACTTTAGGATGAATAGGTGAGTCGACCGTCAATCCGGTCACAGCTTATTGCCATGCAGGCATGGACACAAGATAGCTAGAGCTATATTTTAACTTACTGTACTTTGCCTCAAGCTTCAGCCAATCCGCCTCTGGTGGATCCTGTGAAATATTCAGAAGTTCGTCCCGCCTTCCCAACACACAAAAAAAACGCTCCTGTACCAACAATCACATGTTGATACAGAAGCGTTCAGTATATATCAGCCACTAATTATCAAAGAGCTATGTTAATACCGGCTATAAGCTGGAAGTCGTTTCGCTCCTTCTCGTCGGACGGTTCGTTATCGTATCTGTTTTTAAGGGTTACCCGCAGGTTCAAGCGACTGTTCAACGCAGCTTCCACGCCTAGTTCTGCATTGATCAGGTATTTATCGAAGTCGTCGGCTTTCGACAGATATTCCGCCGATTGCCATGCTTTCGCAGTCTCGCTGATCTGGAATTTGCACTCTTCTGCTAGCCTCAATGCAAAGTAATCTGCGTCCTCTCCATCGAGCTTTTCGAATACATATGCCGGACCTACTTCAAAGCAAAGAGCAAGTTTATCGGATTTAACAGCATACATCCCCAGGTTAGGTGCAATGATTAGGCGATAATCGATTTCTGCTATGTCGTCATACAGAGCAGTAAGGTCAAGGCCACCATAGGTCTTCGGCGATATAGTCTTTTTGGCGTCCAGAAATGCCTTAGCGTTTTTAACAGTAGTTTCTTTTTCTTCATCGACTCTGCTGTTACCGTAATTACCTTCAATGCCTGCTTTGATGGAGCCTAATCCTTCCCGCTCACCTTCGGTGGTCAGGGCGGCGTTGAACAGCAAGTTTTCGCTGTTACCGTCGGTATAGGTTATTCCAAGGCTTAACGACGACTCGAACTTCCTGCTTTTTTCTTCAGCATTAGCTGTAAATCCAATAATCAGGGCGATACTCAACAAAAACCAAATCTTTTTGATCATAAACTTCTATTTCTCCAATAATAAATTTGTACGTCGGAAGATGGCCGACAGGATATACTTAAAATTTGCGATGAAAAAATTTATTGATTAAGTTTTTTTTTCCTCACTCTCCTGAGCACGACGTACAGCATTGAGAACTTTGACAAGCAGGAAAACAGACCAAGCTATAATAAGGAAATCAACTACTGTTTGAATAAACGACCCGTATTTGAGCATGACCGCTTCAGTGACCACTGCACCTGCTTCATCAACCACTTTCTCTTTCAGCACTATGGCCAGTTCAGAGAAATTAGCGCCACCAAGTAACAGGCCTATAGGTGGCATAATCACGTCGTTTACAACAGATGTGACTATTTTACCAAATGCACCACCGATAATGATACCGACAGCCATGTCGACTACATTACCTTTTACGGCAAACTCCTTAAACTCTTTCATCATTCCCATTTTCCTGCCTCCTTTAAGATACGGTTAGTTTTGTTTACGCTTATTATTAGAAGGTAAACCTTTGCAATTCAGCCATAATTCTTTAAACGTAACTGATAAATTGTCAAGACCGTAGCATCTTTTTTTGATTTGTGTTTAGACGGATTTAGTTTTCTGTTCATGTTTCTTTTGCTTTCTGGAGCGGAATTTGTTAATCATCAGCTTATGAAATTTAAATGGCTGATCTTAATAACAGCAATGATGGCGTTGGTCTTACCCGTTCATGCGGATATAGACTTTGCGCCTTTCTTTTCTGTCGATACAGATATTCACGGACAGTCCCGAATAAGGGTGCTGGGACCGCTCTTCGAATTCAAAAGTTCAGAGACCAATAAAAGTGTATGGGCATTGCGTCCTCTGACCAGTTTCGCAGAGCACGGATACGATAACAAAACTGAACGGGACGTTTTGTGGCCGTTATGGACGGGCAAAACTTTCAACGATGAATATAGCTGGCAATGTGTTCTTCTAGTGCGCTGGCAGGATTTTGATGTGACAGATCCTGAATCACGCTATAGGTTTTGGGCATTGCCTTTTTATTTCCAAGGCCGCTCCGCAAAAGGCGAAGATTATAAGGCTGTCTTCCCGTTAGGTGGCGAGATACAGGAGTTTATCGGACGGGACAGCATAAAATTCGTTATGTTCCCTATATATACTTATACCACCATCAATGATGTGGAGACAGTTTCGTATATATGGCCGATTTTTGCACGAACTACCGGCCACGGCCACGACAGATTCAGAGCTTTCCCTATCTATGGATATGCCCGACTTCGCGAAGATTTTATGAAAAAATTTATTCTCTGGCCGTTCTGGACGAGTGCCGAATATAATTATGCAGGCGCAAACGGATCCGCTTTCATACTGTTCCCCTTTTATGGAGAGACAAAGATGGAAAACCAGGAAGCTAAAATGTACCTGCCACCTTTTTTCAAGTTTGCACGAAGCGAAGATCAGGGGGCAATCCTGTGTCTCTGGCCGTTTTATCAGCGTAAATGGAACCAACATAAGGATCAACTGGATATCTGGCCGTTGTATGGCAGCAAACAGCAGGGCCATTTAAATAATAAATATTTCCTCTGGCCTATCGTGCGCACAGAAAAAGCTGAATATGATAACAGGGAACTGAACAGTTTTTCGCTGATCCCACTGATAGAGTCTAAGACCAAAGTGATCAAAAACAGTGAAGAGCCGGAAGATGATTATGTGGAAGGCCGGTTTTTTAAGTTATGGCCTCTGTTTTCGTATAGCAGATCTAATGATGATCTGCAATTTAAAACCTTCAGACTATGGCCGTTTAAAGACTTTGACCCTATAGAAAGGAACTATGCACCGTTCTGGACGCTGTATTCGCATACAAGACAAGGCGACATTGTCGAAGACGAACTCTTGTGGGGTCTGTTCCAACATAGACGTGGCGGAGTAAACGGACGTAAAATATCGCTTTTTCCCTTTTTTTCCGTAGGGAAAAACGATATAAACGAAACTCTCGAATGGGATTTTCTAAAAGGACTCTTTGGATACAAACGAAACTCATCCGGAAAGCGGGTTAAATTACTTTATTTATTTTCGTTCGGAAGCGCAGGAGCTGATTGAGTATGGCTACAATAACTAGAGAGCCTGAATTTTTGCCACCACCAGTTGGGTTTCTGGGAAAATTAGGGCGTGAAGCATTGAGAATGTGCCGGGAATGCGGCAAAGGCACTATCATTGTCTGGGAAGCTATCCTCGACTTCCGTTATATCTTTAATGCACGTAGCCGACGCGAAATTCTTTATCAACTTTATGCGATGGGTATCAAAAGCCTCGGCGTAATCACTATTGTGGCTATGTTCACCGGTATGATACTTGCCCTTCAAACCGGTCTTGAGCTTCGTAAGTTCGGACAGGAAGTAAATATCGGTGCAGCCGTAATGATTTCGCTACTACGCGAAATGGGTCCGTTTATGACAGCACTTATCCTCGCAGCAAGCGTTGGTTCCTCTATGTCAGCTCAGCTTGGAACTATGACCGTATCCGAAGAAATAGCTGCTCTTGAAGTTATGTCTATAAGCCCCGTCCGGTTCCTGGTTATGCCCCGTTTACTTGCTATGATGATAATGACACCTATTCTTACCTTTTATGCATCTATGCTCGGCGTGCTCGGCGGTGCACTTGTAGGATATACCCAGTTAGATGTATCGCTCGATGCATATTTGAACAATTCGATTCGCTGGGCAACTAACAAAGATTTGTATGTCGGTATGCTGAAAGCTCTGGTTTTCGGCATTTTAATAACCGGAATAGCCTGTCATCAGGGATTTGCCACGTCGGACGGTGCAGTCGGGGTAGGGCGGGCAACAAGGCGGAGCGTTATTATCTCGTTCCTCGCTGTTCTTATAACGGGATATATTATGACAAGGGTGTTTTATAGATGATCGAGTTTAAGGGCGTAACAAAAACATTTGGCAGCCGTAAAGTCCTCGATAACGTCAGCTACACTGTGGAGCGCGGCGAAGTGTTTGTCATAGTCGGTTTTTCCGGTGCGGGTAAAAGCGTGTCGCTTAAACATATGATCAGACTGCTTACTCCCGACGAAGGTCAGGTTCTTATCGATGGCGAACCCATAAATGAAGCAACAGGCTCGGATTTATCACGGATCAGAGAAAAATTCGGTTTGCTCTTCCAGGGCGGTGCTCTCCTGGAATGGTTGTCAGTAGCAGAAAATGTAGCTCTGCCGCTCCGGGAAAAGACGCTTATGAGCGAAGAAGAGATTATGAGCGCCGTACGCGAAAAACTGACTCTGGTAGGTCTTGAAAACTCCTCGGCCCTGTATCCGGCAGATATTTCAGGGGGTATGCGGAAAAGAGTTGCACTTGCACGTGCCATTGTCACACAACCTGAAATTATACTATACGATGAACCTACTTCGGGGCTCGATCCCGTAACATCGCGAAATATAGACAAATTAATTACCGATATGCAGAAGGAGCTCAAAGTCACAAGCGTCGTAGTCACACACGACTTGTTTAGTGCGCTAGCCATCGGCACACGGATAGCAATGATATATGAAGGAAATTTTATTGAGTTGTCGGAACCGGAAAAATTTATTAAATCAGAAAATCAGGCCGTCAAAAATTTTCTCGACGCTCAATATATAACTCAAGACGGACCTTGGAACAGGTGAAAACATGAAACGCGGAAATAGTCGTGCAAAAGAATTAACGATGGAAATAATTGTCGGCACTTTTGTGTTCGTGGTGCTACTGGGACTTGCCATGTTCACGATCGTGCTCAGTAGCGAAAATGTCTTTAAATCCGGAACACGCTTCGAAGCAGTATTTCCTTCAGTAATGGGATTACGCAACGGTGACAATGTCGTTGTCCGCGGTATGATAGTCGGGACAGTAAAAGATTTATTCCTCAAACCGGACGGCGTACACGTAATCTCCAGTATCGACAAAAATTATAAGTTGGATATGCGAGAAAATTATAGCATCAAAATATCTGCAACCTCTGTCCTCGGCGGCCGACTAATGGAAATTACCGAAGGTACACAGGACTCGCCGGTAATAGAAAATCAGGAAACTTACCTTTTCAAAGGTAAACTACCGACCGATCTTGTCGATGGCGCATCGGATGTAGTCGATATGATCAAAACCGCTCTGGAAGAAGGTGGTATAACAGAAAATATCCAGATAACATTGGCAAATCTAAGAGATATAACGGACAAAATTAACACCGGCGAAGGTGCTCTCGCCAAGTTAATCAACGAACCCGACCTCTATAACGACGCTGCAAAAATTGTGAACGAAATAAAAACAGCACTTGTAGAACGCGAAATGTTGAAAAAAATAGAGGATGCCGTAGCAAATCTTAACGAAATTTCTGAAAAAATCAACGAAGGTGACGGCACTCTTGCCAAACTCATTAACGATCCGAGCCTGTTCGACGAAGCTGCCGATACCCTCGCCGCTCTTAAACAGCTCGTTGCAGACCCGTCACTAGGCGAAAATCTCAGCCGTTCACTAGCAAACCTGAAGGATATAACGGATAAAATCAATGAAGGCGAAGGCACTATCGCAAGGCTTATCAACGACGAGGAACTATACACAGAGGTTAAACGACTCGTAACCGAAGCACGTGCCACCGTAGATGACCTGCGCGAAACATCGCCGCTTACCACGTTTTCCAGTATCTTTTTCGGAGCGTTTTAAGATTAATAACAGAAACAAGTTAAAGGCGGATAACTTAGCCCTTATTTTATCCAGTCGTCACCCTGCAGTAGTTCATCTGCCTCAGATACGCCGTTAGCCATGACTGCACGATAACGCTCAAGCTTTGAATAAAGTAATCTGTCGCTCGCCGCAAGTATAGCAACCGCAAGGAGACCCGCGTTCCTGGCTCCGGCCTTGCCTATACCAACTGTGCCTACCGGAATGCCCGGGGGCATTTGAACCATTGATAGAAGTGAATCAAGCCCACCCAAATCTCTGGTTTCCATCGGAACACCTATCACAGGCAAACACGTAAACGATGCTGCGACTCCCGGAAGATGTGCTGCCTTGCCGGCTCCGGCAATAATCACCTTGAATTTTCTGTCCGAAAGCCCGGAAACATAGTCTTTAACCAGATCAGGTGTCCTATGTGCCGACATAATACGTGCTTCAAACACAATATCGAACTCAGATAAAATCTTGCCCGCCTCTGCCATAGTGTCTCGGTCAGAAGCACTCCCCATAACAATCGCCACAATCGGTTTTTTCATAAGTCACCGTTTCATACATTAACCTAATACAGAAACAACCAATAATCCTATTATTTCCTTATCATTATCAACATCATTTTAAAACGGGAGTTAGACTTAACGGAATCACGTCGATTCGCAGGCATAATTATCATTTCGCCGGCCTTCAAACTGTGGACTGACTCTTCGATAGTTATGTCAGCTGCCCCGTCAGTGATCTGAACCATAGCATCGAACGGAGCCGTGTGCTCACTAAGCCCCTGCTCCTCATCAAAAGCAAAAGCCGTAACAGTACCAACGCCCTTGTCTATGATGGTTCTGCTGACAACCGCTCCGGGCTGATACGCAACCAAATCGTTAATAACCAATGCCGTCCCTATAACGCTGCTTTTCTCAGTCATAATGTCCGCCTAAATTACAAGTTGTTTATCTTTGAATAGCGAGAATTAAAGCAAAACCTGCAAGTCCGCTCAAGCAAATATGTGTATTAAAACAACTATCGAAAACTTGCCCGGTTGACATAGGTATAGGCTAACTTCGGAAAAATCAGGATTGCTATGGATAAATAAATAGCTGGAAAAGAAATGTGACACAAAAAAATGGCGCCCCCGGCAGGACTCGAACCTGCGACTTTCGGATTAGAAATCCGATGCTCTGTCCAGCTGAGCTACAGGGGCACCTTGAATAGGGGATACATTAGAATTTGCATTTTGTTTGTTCAAGTAAAATCGGCAATTTATCACAAAGCACTTTAACCTTCACCAATTTATTTTAATCTCAATGACCGTTTCGGGAGGGACAAGTGTGACCACAGAAGATCAATATTTTAACCACGGAACACACCGAGCACACGGAACAATACACGCACAAGTCTGCGGGTGCCCCGCATACCTGTGCGAGGGTTTTCAATCCGCAGAGCCAGTGGCGACCGTCAATAAGGTCACAGCTTATTGCCGATCAGGCATGGACGGAGATGGACCGGCAGGGACTTGCATGGACATAAGATTGCTAGATCGCTTTTTTAACTTAAGACATTTCGCCTCATGCGCCAGCCCTCATCTGTCCTCAGATGAAGGCCACCGCATGCAGAACAGATCGTCAACTGTTGTGCATGCATGTATTGTCTTCCTTTGTGTTCTTCGTGTCTTTGTGGTTCAATTGAAAATTACTCGCTTTCACTTTGCATCACTTAGCACTTCAGCACCAGCTCAAGATCCGGCGTCATGGCGGTTCCAATCTAAAATCTAAANNAATCTGCAATTCTTGCCTCTTCCTTTGCGTTCTTGGCAAAGTCTTCTGACATGGCACTGCTTATAGTTACATTACTTAGCAGGACGGAAAACGTGGACATGCTTACTCTCTTTTTCATTAGTCAGTCCGCTTTTGGAGGAGGCGGTTTAATTGAAAATTACTCGTTCCCGCCTTGCCTTGCAACGGCACTTTTACACCCGTGGTACTTTGCTTTATGCGTCAGCCGTTCCTCCGTGTTTTCCGAGTATTCCATGGTTAAAAAGATGTTGGTCTTCCGTGGTTCAATTGGAGTGACTCGCTCCCGCTTTGCCCCGCTCATCACTACATCTTTCTTCATTGCATCATCGTCGCTCCCCGTTCCCCTCCGCCTCCAACACCATCAACCAAAAAAACAATAAATCGTGACGTTTTATTGACAAATTTCCCTAAACTGCAATAGTGAAGATAAGTCTGCCGGTGACTCGTATTCACATACGAGCCGGTCTCGGCGATATTGCACAAACTATATAGGATAAACTGTATCTCTTGACATAACTATGTCATAAACAGAAAGAGGGCTATATGAAGCAGCGTCGTCGGCAATCGTTTTTCTTCCACGTAATCCAAACCTTTTTTATAACCGCTATCTTCACAATAATCCCGTTATTGTCAGCACTAGCAGATACGCCGCCGGTCGTTAATATCCCCGGCATTAATAAGAACTTTTGCGTAACCGATTGCTCAGCCAATACGGTTGTTGCAGATGAGAGTCGTGTCTATCTTGGCGGTAACTTTACGTTAGTCGGACAACCCACCGGTGCCGGCGTGCCGGTATCCACGGAAACAGGTTTGGCTTTTGATGAGTATCCTGCAATCGACACGCAGGTGAATGCGTGTGTTGCTGACCGGGAAGGTGGCTGGTATGTGGTTGGCGATGTTTTAGAAATAGGTAAAGGCCATCTCTCTACCATCTGGCGTATTTCAGGAGAGGGCAGTGTTACTGACTGGTCAGCCGAGGTTGACGGAATTGTCCTGGCAATGACATTGTCGTCAGACGGCAAAACGCTCTATGTCGCTACCGTTTTTTATATCACCACTTTTGATAGGATATGTCCTGTATATGCCATCGACACCGAGACGGGCACTGTAACCGACTTGGAACTTGAGTTGGAAGATAGGGTACACTCAATGGCAATATCGCCGGACGGCAAAACGCTCTATATAGGTGGCTCTTTCACGTCTATTGGCGGGCAGAACCGACAGTATATAGTAGCATTCGATACTGAGGCCGGTGAAATTACGGCTTGGAA
>LSQX01222937.1_pt1 | contig 10130 bp, 18 predicted proteins | sample 654561 | NCBI WGS metagenome assembly LSQX01 (sample SAMN04489861, study PRJNA283612) | anaerobic digester metagenome | isolation source: 4 biogas reactors fed with cattle manure at either 37C or 55C with and... | place: Denmark: Kongens Lyngby | collected 2014
CAACTTTGCTTTTCATTGAGAAGTACAGTTTGCGTAGATGGCTCATTGGCTCACTTATTCCATTACAATAAACAGAGATAGCTTCAGGTGTCTTTAATTCAATTCCATCTGGTGTAACTGGATATTTACCATTGTAATCAAGTACAATATAACCAAGTTCATAAATATCTCTAAATATACCCCACATAACAGCGGCTCTTTTAAAAGCGTCAGATGCTTCGCCTTTAACTGCTTCTATTGCAGTTTCTATTCCAACATCATTTTTATATACCCAACCTTCATCTTGAGTATTTATACCGATAGTCATATAAATTTTGCCATCTAAATTTCTCGGTTCATTACTCCAATTTTCAGGGCCGCATACGTGGTCAAGAATTCTTTGTACATCACGACTGTCTTGATAGGCAACAATTCTTGCCTTGCCGCCTTTAGCGGTTAATATTCGCCATCTTGTAACCAGGTTAAGCTCTCTCCTGAGCAAATCAGAATTTTGCAATTTTCTCAAATCTTCTTTTGATACTGCCATTTTTAATTTTATTTAGTAATATAAAGATAATTAATAAAATTGACATAAAAAAATAAAAAGATATGTTGTAAAACACATTTTTATACTTCTTATATTAGTGTAAATTTGAAGATAAATATTATAAACGTTTAAGGTTACTTACTCTTTAATTTATACATTCTTGTTTTTTGAAAATATCTCAGTATTGGTCTTATTCCATATATGTGATTATACCAATTCCCAGCAATGGTTATGTTTTTCACACTTTTAATATTAAGTTTTGCTGCATCAAATAACCATTCTATCCTATCAGATGGTATCTCGTGATAATGATGTATTGCTTTTAATATTTGAGGTTTTTGATATGGTGTACTTAAATAAATTACCCCACCCTTAGTGAGCATCCCTTTTAATTGTTCCAGAAATAATAAGGGGTTAAATAAATGTTCCAATACCTCAAAGCACAATATAACATCATACTCTTTTTTCATATTAAAAGAGTAGTTAAAATCAAAATCAACGCTATCTATCGTAATATTAAAATGTTTTTCAATAGCTATACACATTGGATTTTTTTCTCCGATGTCCGCTATATTTCCTGATATATTTTCATTATCTAAATAACTAATAGTTTCGTTTACTCTATTCAAAAAACTGTTTGGTAGCTTGTCAGGGAATAACTCATGTTTTTCTAATCTTGTTTTCATCCGAATACTTTAAATTTATTAATAATCATTTTGCTTAATTGTAAATTATAAGACGAAATATAATACAATATTGTTTTCCAGTTTAAAACACCTCTTAAAAAGTAAAACCTTGCCATTTTCATTTCACCCATTACATAATGATACCTCCCACGAGAAGCATACCATCTTTTCATTACAGGGACATCGCCATCAACCAGCAGTAATCCAATATAAAAGTCTCTTTTTCTATATACTGGATTTAATGAGAGATTTTTACCGTCAATATATCTTTTAACAACCGGAGTAGTCTGGATACACTTTCTGTTTTCCGTCAACCTTAATAACCAATCAAAATCTAATTGTCCAAAATATTCTTCAAACAAAGGAATGTTTTCATTTTTAACAAGCAAACTACCTAAATAAGCCCATCCAAAATTTTTATCTCTTTTTAAGAGCGTTTGATATAAATTTTTAGATGGTTTTTTTTCTGCACCTAAATATTGAGAATAAATTACATCGGCATCTATGCTTAATTGTAGTCTAAGTTTATCCTCCAACCATTCATCATCTTGGTCTAAAAAGGCAATATAGTCACCAGTTGCATTTTTTATACCTAAATTACGACCTTTATTAGGGCCACCAGAATTAAGCCTATTTTTAAAGATAACGCATTTGTTTTTTTCTGCAATATTAATTGTATTGTCAGTAGAACAGTCATCACATATCAAAATTTCTATTTCAAAACTACCTTTCTGATTTAAAACAGAATCAATACATCTTTGAATAACATTTTCTCCGTTAAATGTCGGAATTATTACACTTATTTTTTTCATTTTATATTGTTTAGTAGTTTTTTAAGTACAGGACTTTTTTTGTAGTTCATTAAAACGAAATTATAGCACATTATTTATATAATGTGCTATAGCTCGTATCAGCCTTATTCCTCCCCGCCCTTTTCAGAAACATTTTCTACACTCCCATACTCTTCCAAAAGTGGTTCTACTTCATCGCAAATGCTATATCCTTTATCCAAAAGCTCAACTGCATTATTCAATTGTTCTTTTACCATCGGCATAAGCATTGGCATTTTAACTGCATTGTCTAAATTGAACCTTGCGTTTCGCAAACATTCTAAGATTGATACTGCCATAATATTTAGTATTAAATTGCCAGCCTATAACATTGTATAACCGCAAGCGGGGCTGGTTGCCAGCTTGCAAGGTCATTGCTCCTAATTTAGTTTAGTGTCAATGTTAAGGTTCGGAGCGTTCAATCCCCCACCTGACGGTTATACTTTGTTATAATATTAAAAAAAATGGCGAACACTTAAAGAGCCCGCCACTCTAAAATCAAAAGTAAGAATCAAGAATCAAGAATCAGAATTAAACAATCTCTTCATTTGTGTGTTCGATATACTTTTCGGCTTCAGCCTGTTTTGCGGCATACTTTTCAGCCTGGCGCTCCAGTCTCCAAACAGTATCACACACGAATTTAATACCATACCCGGTTGCTTTTGCAATTTCAGGATTTGTCAGCCCCTGCATAATCAGCTCGCGAACAGCATCAGTTTTTGTTTGAGGCTTTGGCTTACCTTCCAAACTTTTCAGTTTTTCAGCAACCTCTTTCGCACGTGCAATTTTTTCAAGCTCTTTAGCTTCTTTTTCAGCTTCTTTTTCAGCAAGAAGTTTGGCACGTGCTTCTGCTTTTTCTTTGCGCTCTTTTTCGCGAGCTTCTTTACGAGCAAGCAATTCAGCTTTTCTTTCCTTAGCCTTTTCTTCGCGTTCTTTTTTTGCTGCCTCTTTGGCTTCTGCTATTTTTTTACGAGCAGCTTCGCGCTCTGCGGCCTTCGCTTCTTTTTCAAGACGAAGTTTTTCACGTTCAGCCTCTTTTTCAAGACGAAGTTTTTCACGTTCAGCCTCACGGGCACGTTTGTCTTCAGACATTTCTTTTGACCTTTCGATTGCCTCCTTTACAGCAGGGTCGTTTTTAGCCACATTTTTCACTGATGCTTTTGAAGCAAGAACTTTTTCTGCCAGCAATTTGTCTTCACCTTCCAAGTGCGGAATGTATTCTTCCAATTTTTTCGCACTCATTTTTTTGAGGTCTTCAATTTTAAGTTCACTCATTTTAAAAAATTTAAAAATTAATAATTAATTAACTATTCAGAAGAGCATTAAGCTCTTTTTTTATTCTTCTTGCAGTTTCACCGCGCCATGTAGACGCGTTACAAAGAAATCTCGCAACAATGTCTCTACCATTTTCTACATAATACGTATCGTCTATTGAGTTTAATTCACTCATTGCGACAAGATACGGCTCCGCAGCATAATTCACTTTTTTCCAGTCTTTTCGAATTTCCCTGGCTATAAGATACAAACTTCTGTTCATTACTCTACTTTTTAATTTAATTTTGTTGGTATAAAGATAGGTATAAATATTGAATAAAAAAAATAAATTTTTATGTTTTAAAACATGTTTTCTATTCTGCATTTTTTTGCATTTTTCGTTTAGCAACTCTTATATTTCGCATGCAATTTTCAAGCAGCATTGTTTGTACTGCTTCAAGAGTATTTTTATTTACCATGTCAGATTGTACAAAAGCCTTAAGAGCATACACATAATGTTCTTTACCTTTAATAACATTATTTGGTGATAATTTGCTTCTTAAACTTTTAGGAATATTTAATGAAACACGCATCCAGACACCAGTTGCTGTAAATTCAAGACTAGTATTAGGATGCCAATTGTGTTTCACTTTTATCTCATTTAGTAAAGCCATACTAAAATAACTTTATAGGTTCAAGATAGCCGTATAGCCCACCGCACCAAGTATCATCTACGCATGGAGCACCTTTACCTTTACGATTTTTATACCAACATCCATAACACGTTGGTCTTCCACCACTTAAGTCTCTAGGATTCCATGTTTTTATCTCGAATATACCATGTAGTGTTTCCACTATTTGTGGCCTTTCCATTTCACGGATTTTATAGCCACCACCAAGTAATGCTAATTCTCTTTCTTTTATTTTTGTACTCATTACTTTTTAATTTTAGATTTTATTTCATTTTCAAGTTCCTCAATTCTATATTTTGATGGAATATTTATTTTTGAATTTCCATCCCATTCTATTTCGTCTTTATACCATCCACCATAGCAGAATTCATTATCTTTGAAAAATATTATTTCAAACATTTCATTATCGTTATCTACTTTTACTAGATAATCTTTTTCTAATACTTCAAATAAACATGGAACCCATGAAGATGTTTTATATCCTATACCCCAAATTTCCTTTGGGTCATAAACAACAGTTCCTCCCCAGGCTGGCAATTCATTTTCTTCAACATTAATCCAATCTTCACCAAACTTAATAGTATATTCGAGCTCTATTTCAATAATGAAATCTAACCCGTTCTTTGCAACTGCGTACTTATTCATTTTTTGTATTTTTCTTCAATTCGTTTTTTGTAATTAACTAAATTTTCAAATACTTGTGGTTCAAGTGCAAGTACTTTATTTTCATGATGATTCGCTGATAACCATATTTGGTAACCATCAAATGAAGCATATACTCCATCACCAAGATATTCGTATTTTTCTACCATGGCCAGTCAAATTTATTCCAGCAGTTTCTACAAATGTGCATTCTTTTTATTTTCCAGACACCCCAGTTTACTACTTTAGTGTTGGCTTCAAAAGTATCATCACTACCGCATTTAGGACATACACCATTTGGAGGTGGTTCTGGCTCATTCCAAGGTGCATTTGGGTCTGAGTGTGAAACTCCAGGTGGTAAATTGTAATTTGCATTTATTGACATTTTTTTTCTTTTTTAAAAGTTAATAAGCATTTAAGAACATAATTCTTTCTTTCTTCGTAATTATAATTCTTTGAATTCTTTTTCAAGTTCGTCGATACGTGCTGTGCATTTGGCAATAATCAAATCTTTAAGATTTTGTTGCCACTCTCTGAGTGAAAAGGCTTTTTGTACTTTAGACCATTTATTAAAATAGCCTACTTTAATTTCTATCGGGAATTGTCCTTTTGATGCTTCTCTTTTTAATTCAATTAAAGCACCAATTTCTTCAGCAATTTCATTCATTTTTTTACTTTTTTAAATAGTTATTAAATTCATCATTTACTTTAGACCAGAAATTTAAACCTTCTGGAGTATTGTTCCATCTAAAAGAACCCCAAATATCAGTTAATTCATAGTCTGTTCCTTCCCAACCCCAATATCTACAGTTATCAAGAAAAAGAATATAAAGTTCTTTATCTCTTGACATTAAGAAACTTTTCAATTGTTTACTTACTTTTATATCGGGTACTAAATAGTAATTCAATGTATCATACTTTTTACCTTTATAGTAATAAACAACAGAAGCAAAGTTCCCAAATGATTTGTATTCAATAGCAGTACGTTCAAGTATTTGGTTTTTGTGTACAACCAATACTTTTTCTTTTTTGTCGTTTTGGTATACAACCCAACGACTTCCAGAGTTGTTAAGATAGTACATTCCGTTTTTCATAGCTTAACAATTTTATAGCCTTCAATTTCACCGGTATGAGCAAGTAATGCGTTAGTAAACATTTAAAATAAACGTCTGCGTATTTTGTTAAAATCATCGTTAGAATACTCCCCCTGCATATTTGTTCTGCTTGAGGAGTATTCAGATATTATCCAATTACCATTTGGATACTGCTCTGCTGTTCTAAGTAAGTTTCCGTTTTTAGAGTACTTTTCTAAATATTGTCCGTTACATTGTTTTTTATATAATGATTCCATAATAAAAACGTTTGCTAACAAGGTATATATGCAATACCCTGTTAAGGTTTGTACTAAATTTCAAAGTTTGTGGTTAGGGTACTTCGTATATACCTAACCGTTATGTGCAAGGCTACGATTGTGCTTCTTCTGAATCCTCTATTTGAGTTGATGGAATGATGTTATAATTTCTAATTTGAAAATAATTATAGTTAGAATAGCTACCATCAAATAAATAATAACACGTTGTTCTTTTATAGCAATTCCACTCTGTGTTGTCTTCATAACCCTTTCCATACCACCACTTATATCCCAGTGACTCTGCCATTCCCAAAATACGATTTGCTTCTTCTTTTGTCTCACAATGAATAACAGTGTTTTCTTTAATTGCCTCTTTGATGTGGATTTTAGGCTCTTCTAATTTTTCTACCTCCTCATTAAGAATACACTCAATCTCAAGCGTTCCGTTGTCCCATGTGTCGCCGACGTCACTTTCTTCTGCAAATTCATGAAGCAACTGGAACTTCCAGTCTTCTTCATTTTCTTGCTGTAACAAAAATTCTTTTGGTACATGAACAATACCATCTCTGCCACTTTTGTCTTTAATTTTAAAGTCTTTACTCATAATTCTTATAGTTTTTAAATTAATATACTAATATACAAAAAATAATCCAGTAAAAAAAATAGTTTGATATGTTATATAACATCTCAATTATTTCAGAGGATTAGGATTAATTAAAATAGTCGTCATATTTAACATAATAAAAAAATTATGACTTTATTGTTAAATAGATTGAGTTATCTAACAATAAATTAATGCTAAATTAATGCTAAGTTATTTAACATAACGCAAGGAGTGGAAGAAAAATAATACTAACAATGCTTAACTTGAGCATTCGAATGCTCACATAATGCTTTCATTTTTTTGACTAACTTATTGTAAATCAATTAAATATAAGAAATAATGCTCAAATGCTATTAAATTTATATCTTTATAATGGAATACAATATGTTAAATAAAATAGTCTATTTAACAATTTATATTTATATTTATTAAAAAGGATTTTTGTGTGCATTTGAGCATTATTCGCTGTAACTTGCTGATTATCAATTAATTAATGAGTGCACAGCAGAGTTTTATGAGAGCACTCTACAGCATTATTAAAGGCTAACTTGCTGATTATCAATTATTTAGCCAAAATTGACTTGTGCACTCTGGTTCAACATTAGTGAAAATAAATTTTTAAATGTCAATTTAAAACATTATCTTAGCAAAATAAAAAGTATATGATATGGACTTTAAATTAGATGGCAAAATACGTGGTCTCGCCAAAGGAGAGAAGACCTGGATGCTGAGACAATTTGACGACTCCAAACCAAGACTTTATTACCCCCATGAATTACTTGATAAGTTTGCTGAGTACCAAGAATGGATGGAAGATAACCCTCTTCATGAGTCAATTTTGCATCAAAAATCAGGTACAATTGTTGGAGTGCCAAGAATGAGAGCAATGACTATAAAAGGATTCTGTCTTTTCGCTGGAATAGCCCAAAATACATTCTATGGCTATGCAAAACAACCTGAATACCAAGTAATAATCAAGGTAATAGAGGATGCCATATATGTACAAAAGTTCGAAGGCGCGAGTGCAGGACTATTAAATACAAATATTATCGTGAGAGACTTGGGACTAAGCGATGTAGTAAAGCATAATATCTCTGATGACCGCAAATCAGTAGATGAGCTGTTTCCAAGTATTGAAGATATTGAAGCAGTTGAAGTTGAAGAAACGGATTTGGAGTATGTTAAGAAACTAAATGAACATGAAAAATCAGAGGAAGATTAACAAGAATTTTGCATTTTTAGTTCAAAAAGAGAAAGATCCTAACATAAGAGGTGTCATTCTTGAAGGCTCTTCGCGCTCCGGAAAAACTATTTCCTCTGTTGATTTCTGCATCTATATCGGCGCACGACTGGGCCATGGGTACACAATAAATATACTAAAAGAAACATACAACTCTTTTAAGACTACCCTTTATGACGATTTCGATAAGAGAATTAAAGATTTTGGATTAACTTCACCATTCGAGAAGTCAAAAGAAGTAACCGTCTTTAATTTACTCGGTAATAAAATAAACCTTATCGGGTGCGACAAAGAGAGTAAGTTCCAGGGTGCATCATGCGATTATCTCTATATGAATGAGATGTTGGACATCGAGAAGTCTATTTTCGATCAAAGCGAGATGAGGTGCAGGAAGTTTTGGTGGGGTGACTATAACCCAAAGGTTACTTCTCATTGGGTGTATGATAATGTTATACCGAGAGATGATGTGGGATTTTTGCATTCGACGTTCAAAGATAATCCGTTCATTGCTGATACTGAATTAAACAAAATACTCGGGTATGAACCGACGGAAGAGAATCGCCGGCAAGGTACAGTAGACGAATATAAATGGAAAGTATATGGTCTTGGTATTAGAGCAGCGATGGAAGGACTTATTTTCCCAGATGTTACCTGGATAAATGAGTTTCCGTCAAGTCTTGATGTCGAAACTTATGGCTTAGATTTTGGATATACGTCTGACCCATCAGCACTTGTTCGTATAGGGGTTAAGGGAAGAGATTTATTTTTACAGAAGAAACTTTATCACTCAACTCCAACACCAGATGACTTAGCGAAAGCTTTAGAAGTAACTTTACCTGAAGGTATGCATGCCTGGGCAGATTCGGCAGACCCAGGGATGATAACGGAGTTACAGGCTAAAGGTTTTGGTGTTTATGCAGTTCACAAATTTCGCGGTTCTATTGTTTTTGGTAATTCTTTACTAAATAAATTTAATATTCATATAGTGCGCGACCCCGATTTTCGCAAAGAGCAAGAAAACTATAAATATAAAGAAATAAACGGCATAAAACTTAACGAACCAATTGACAAGTGGAATCATTTATGGGACGCTTCGAGATACGGGGCTCTAAGTGAACTCAGATTTCTTATATAAAAAAAGAGTACCGAAGTACTCTTGATTCCAAAGCTTTTGATTTCTACGTGAATGTCAGTTCTACTGTTATTCCGTTAGATAACTTCCATCTCATTTCGAAGAATCCAGACAGTGATAAGCTGTGTTCCCACTTAGCGTGTTTATTTTTTAATCTGAATATTTCGTCTGAGTTATAATACCCTTGGCATTGCACTTTATTTTTGGTAATATTAATACCATAATACAAAGATGGATTCACGATACCCAATTTAATGAGTCTGTTTAATAAAGTAAGACTTTTTTCCATAACTAATAAATTAAGATGATTAATACTACCGCAAGTATAAAAGCTATAATTGTAGCATACTTGTAAATGTTTACTATCTGGTCTTCTGTTAGATTAAGATTCTTCATTTCGCAACTCCTTTCTTATAGAATTTATATTAAAGTTAATTACTCCGCCCTGGAGTCTTACTCTCCAGAACAATTTAAACGCTCTCTCAGTCAATAGACTTTTTAATGTGGGAAGGTCAAGTTCATACTCTTCGCCACAGATTTCTACTTTGTACAGTTTCATAATTAATTCTTTTTTCTTGTTAACTCACTTAATAGGAATATAAATAACACTATGAGAAATATTATTCCAATAACTATGTATTTTAGTATTCTTAGTGCTTTTCTCATTATCTTTTAATAGTTTTGTAAAGTTTCTCTACTTTTTTGAAGTCTTCATAAAACCGATGGTCATCTGAAGCATGATAATCATCTAAAAGATATTGTCTAAGTTTAATTAGATAACATTGTAGCTTGGCTACATCTTTTTCTTTTAATTCAAGTACTTTCTTTTTCATAATTCTGCTTTTAATAGTTTTTCTTAATAATACAGTGTTCCATTTAATATTCTAATATAATCAAAAGATTTGATAGTTTATATGTTATATAACACCTACTTGCAATAGTTAGCATACTTTAACATTTGCTTGCACTTACTAAAATAGAGTACTATTTTACCATTCTATATAGAATAGTTTCTTTTTTACTTTTTTGTCTGATTCTAATAGACTCAGAGTCTATGTCGTCACCCCCCCTCAAAACCTGTTCGCTTTGTAAAAAGAGAGTGAATGATTACTCACTCTCTTGTTCTATGTCCTGGTCAGAAACCATGTTCCAGAAAAAGTAGGATTAAGACCT
>LSQX01227464.1_pt1 | contig 10128 bp, 12 predicted proteins | sample 654561 | NCBI WGS metagenome assembly LSQX01 (sample SAMN04489861, study PRJNA283612) | anaerobic digester metagenome | isolation source: 4 biogas reactors fed with cattle manure at either 37C or 55C with and... | place: Denmark: Kongens Lyngby | collected 2014
ATAAAGCAGTCGAAGAAATGGAACTAGCAATGAAGGGCATGTTGGCACCGATCTTCGAAGAAGTCATCTGGGGTCAAGCAGAAGTCCGTCAGCTGTTCAAAGTATCAAAGATTGGTACGATTGCCGGAAGTATGGTTACCGATGGCAAGATCAAACGGGATTCCAAGGTTCGCCTAATTCGTGATGGTATCACCATTTACGAAGGAAAACTGGGCACGCTACGCCGCTTTGACAAAGACGTCAAAGATGTTGCTGCGGGCTATGAATGTGGAATCACGATCGAAAACTTCAACGACATCAAAGAGGGCGACCTCATTGAAAGCTATGGTGAAGAGGAGGTTCCAGCCGTATGAGTATCAAGCAAGAGAGACTTGAGGGTACCATCCTAAAAGAAGTCTCTGAAATCCTAAGTATTAACGTTAAGAATCCAAAGTTCGGTTTTGTTACCATTACCGACGTACAATTAACCCGCGACTATTCATTCGCCACTATCTTTGTCTCTTTCCTTAACACGAAAGATATCAAGTCACAGGATCGTCTGGATGAGCTCAATCGCGTCAAGGGCGTCGTTCGCGGAGAACTAGCCAAAAGGCTCACCATCCGCAAGGTCCCTGAACTGATTTTCAAGATTGATGATTCAATCGACAAGGGCAACCGGATTGAAGAAATACTACATGATATAAAAGAAACCAAGGACTAGTGATTGCTAGTCCTTGGTTTCTTTTTCTTACTTGATAAATTTATTGAGGAAAGCTTTCGTCGACTCTTGCTGAGGATTTGATAATAGCTCTTGGGGTGAATTGTGTTCGACAATGACACCATCCTTCATGAAATAGATGGTATCTGCCACATCGAAAGCAAACTGCATCTCATGGGTCACAATGACCATCGTTAAGCCCGAGGCGGCCAAATCTTCAATGACCTTCAGGACTTCCTCCACCATCTGTGGATCGAGGGCTGAAGTCGGTTCATCAAACAGCAGTACCTTTGGGTTCATGGCTAATGCCCTCGCAATCGCCACTCGCTGCTTCTGACCCCCCGATAACATGTTCACATTAGAATGGGCGAAGTCCTTCATGCCAACCTTTTCAAGAAATTTCATTGATACTTCAGTGGCCTCTTTCTTGGAGAGCTTCAAAACCTTTTCCTGGCCGATGTTACAATTAGCTAACACATTCAGGTGATCGAAGAGATTGAACTGTTGAAAGATCATACCCACATCCTGGCGGTGTCTGCTCAAGGAGAACTTGGACTCAAAGATATCCTTGCCCTCAAAGAGAATCTGACCACTATTGGGACTCTCAAGGCCATTCATCAACCGCAATAGCGTCGACTTGCCAGAACCAGAAGGACCAATGAGTGCGATCTTCTGTCCAGCCTCAACCTTCAAGCTAATATCACGAAGCACTTCAAGCTCGCTATAAGACTTCTCTATCTGTCTGATTTCTATCATACATGGACCTCCTGGGAGTTATGGCGTAAACGATTCTCGATGAGACGAAGCAGATTCGAAAGGGTAAACGTCATGATGAAGTACAGCACCACAATGATAAACATGGAACCCGCATAGTTGTAAGTGGAACCTGCCACCGACATCCCTTGGAAGAAGAGTTCCGTCACCATGATGACATTCAACATCGAAGTATCCTTGATATTGACAATAAACTCGTTACCAATGGAAGGGAAGGCATTACGGATGGCCTGAGGCAAGATGATGAAAATGAACGTCTGTGACTGGGTCATCCCAATCGCATAGGCCGCTTCACTCTGACCACGATCGATCGATTGAATGCCCGAACGAATGATCTCAGCCATATAGGCCGTGGTATTCAACGACACGATAATCAAACCGGCGACCATGGGCGTCCAACCGATAACCTGGCGCAAACCATAATAGAGGAAGACCGCCTGAGCCACCATTGGTGTCCCACGAACAAACTCAATATAGAAATAGGTCGTCCCTCTGATCAAACGCTTCCATAAAACCATCAGCAACGTATCCGTTTTCTTGATGGTGATTTGTCGTAGTGATGAGAGAGCAAAACCGAGAATCAAACCAAACAGCGTCCCAAGCAGGGATAACCATAAGGTATTCATAACCCCCTTGAAGTAGAGGGAATCGTAGCGGACAAACAGTTGCCAGCACTCAGAAAGAAACTCAATCACTGATTATCCCCTTGGGATACGATCGCTTCATTCATATACTGTTCCCTTGTCTCTTGGGAGATAGTCGCAAGCGCGTCATTAATTTGTTGGGCTAGCTCAGTGCTCTCTAGCTTCACGGCGATAGAGACTTCGGTCGTAGTCTCCTCTGTTTGGGTAAATCCTTGTCCTTGTGTAAACTCGACAAAGGTCAATTCCGGATTAGCCTCAACGATAGCAAGGGCGGTAGGCTTCTCGGCAGGGGCACCATCAGCTGCTCCACTTATCAAGGCATGGACAATCAATGGATAGGAACCTAGGGGTGTCAGGTGGTTTACACCCTCAATTTGGTCAATGATGACATCATAGGCGGTGTTGGTTTGTCCAATCAGGGAGGCACTACTGAAGTCCTGAATCGAAGTTGCACCAGCATACACTGAGGTGTTCTTGACGAGGATGACATAGTCACTCACATAGTAAGGTTGTGTAAAGAGCACCTCTAAAGAACGCTCAGGGGTATTGGACATACCGGCGATAATGGCATCGATCTCATTGGATTGCAGGGCAGGAATGAGTCCTTCCCAGTTGATCTGTTTGATGACCAGTGTTTTATCCATCTGGGCGGCGATGTCGCTGGCAATACGGACATCGTAGCCATCACAATAAGCGCCAGCACCTTCGACGTAGACGCTGGTCTCGCTCTCTTCTGGTTGCATCCAGTTGAAGGGGGCGTAGTTGCACTCGAGTCCGACGACGAACTCGTCCTCATTATTCGTTTGAGTGGTACAGCCAGTCATTAGCAATACGAGTATGATTGCTAGTAGTATTTTTTTCATAGTTCTTCATCCTTTCAAAACAAAAGAATCGCTACTAAACGATTCCTGTTTTGAAAATGTGTTTAGCGCCTCTTCCTTGTGGGAAGGAGTGATATAGGTATTTCCCATATCCCCACGCAACATCATGCCTGTTGTTACGTTCGGCGGTGGTTGCCTTTCATTAGTGTCATCGCTTGCCAGCTCAACTAACTACTCTTCTGCACCGCATCCTCTATTCTTTTGTCTTGTATAGTATAGGAAAAAGAAAGTTGAATGTCAAATGATTTCGCTTCAATTATTTTAATAATTGATGGTTAAGTATCGCAATAGACGTTGATTTTAGGTACAATAGATTAGCAAAAGGGGGGGAACTTATGGACGGAATACTATTAATTGATAAACCACCAAGCCTTACCTCTCACGGGGTGGTCAAGCACATCCGCCAGCTCACCAAATTAAAGGTTGGCCACAGTGGCACTCTCGATCCTGGGGCTACTGGTGTGCTCATTATTATGCTGGGCAATGCGACGAAATTATCCCCCTTCCTTAATCTTGAAACAAAGACCTATGTTGCTACGTGCACGCTGGGACAGAAGACGGATACCGGCGATATCTGGGGTGAAGTCATTGAAGAGAAAGACCAGTGTGAACTCAACCAAAAGCTTCTAGAAGAGGTCTTAGCGGGCTTTTTGGGCAAGAGTAAACAACAGACGCCAATGGTCTCTGCGGTCAAAGTCAAAGGCAAGAAGCTTTACGAGTATCATCGACAAAATGAAGTGATTGAGACCCCTGAAAGGGACATTGAAGTCTTTGACATCGAATTACTGTCGATGGAAGAACATCAGTTCACTTTCAAGGCTGTCGTTTCCTCAGGGACCTATATCCGCACGCTCTGTGAGGACATCGCACAGAAATTAGGCACGGTCGGTACCATGAGCGCTCTGAGAAGAACAAGAATCGGTCATTACGACATCAGTCAGTGTGTGGAGCTAAACGATTTGACCTTTATGAACTGGCAGAAGTTTCTAATCAGTAAGAAAGATGCCCTGAAAGAGTATCCTATGATTGAGGTAGACAGTCCGCTGCCTATCTATCATGGCAAGCCGATGACTCTGAATTCGACAGCTGAACGGGTCGTCATGACGTACCAAAACGAAGTGCTGGCCATCTACGATCGGGTAGGCGATAGCAACGAATATAAAAGCAAACGAGGTTTATGGTAATGGAAGTAGTTAGGTTATCCCTGGAGGATGCGGTTGAAAGAAAAGAAGCGCTAGCCCTCTGTATTGGTTATTTTGATGGGCTTCATATTGGCCATCAAGCCCTCATCAATAGTGCCAGGGACTATGCGAGAGAACATGGCATTAAATGCGGTCTGATTACCTTTGATCCAGACCCTATCAAGGTCATTCACCCCAGTAGCGAAGACAAGAAGCACTTGTATATGATGGAAGACCGGATTGCTCTGGGTGCCAAGATGGAGCTGGATTATTGGTTCATCCTGGATTTCACGAAAGAAATGAGCCAGATGGATCCCAAGGATTTTGTTCAAAAGATTTTATTACCATTGAATGTCAAACACCTGTCCTGTGGCAGTGATTTCCGGTTTGGCTTCAAAGGTTCTGGCAAGCCTGAACTTCTTAAGCAGTATAACTTCGAGGTTAATGTGTTAGAATTAGTTCAGTATGAAGACGCTAAAATCAGTTCGACCCGAATCATTGAAGCCCTGAATCAGGGTGAAATTGAACAGGTCACACAAATGCTGGGAAGGCCTTACCACTTGAGTGGTCCCGTCATTGGCGGCAATCGTCAGGGGCAGAAAATCGGCTTCCCGACAGCGAATCTCTACGTGGATGATGAGTATGTCTTACCCAAACAGGGTGTCTATATCGGGGTGGCGCAAGTGAAAAACGAGCTCTATCCGGTCATGATCAATATTGGTCACAACCTGACCTTCAATACTAGAGTGCATCTGTCGATTGAGGGCAACATCCTCGATTTCAATCAGGTGATTTATGGGGAAGTGATAACCTATCACTTCTTAAAGTTTCTGAGACCTGAGTTGAAGTTCGAAAGTGTCGATGATTTAGTGGAGCGCATGAAGTTGGATGAACTGGCGACACGCTCGTATTTCGAAGGCAAGGATTTAATAGAGCAAGTGAACATGATATAATAGAAGAGGTGATAAAAATGGCACATGAGTATTTTAGAAGTGAAGCAAGTAAACTGGGTAGTGTTCACATTACGTATAGTGTGATTGAACATATTGCTCGCATTGGAATTGAAGAGATTGAAGGATTCGTGGTCGTCGATGGTTCATTTAGAAAGGGCATCAACGCGACCGTTGAAAAGGGCTTAACAAAAATCGATATCGATATCAAGGTTAAGTACGGTTTCAATGCTGATCGGATTGCTCGTCAGATTCAAGACCGGGTTGTCAGAGACGTTCGTCAAATGGCCGATGTCGTAGTCGAAAAAGTCAATGTCAATGTTTTAGGATTTCACTTTGAGTAACAGCCGCGACGCGGCTTTTTTATTCGCATGTAAATAGCAGATATGGTAGAATATAATGAAGTAGGAGAGTGCATATGATCCGTCAAAATGAACGTGAAAACGCAATGATTTACCTGTATCAAATGTTGGTCAAGGCTGAAGCAAAAATCGAAGATATCTTAGGTGATGACGGATTGCTCAGTGACGATTTTAGTGGCGTAATTGACAATGTTTTAGAAAATATAAGGAACTATCGAACCTTACTGGATCAACAGCTCATCGATTGGACCTTCGAAAGACTTGGCTTCATTGAACAAGCGATTCTGTTATTAGCCCTGGCTGAACAGAAGGTACTTGATACACCTAAGAGCGTCATCATCGATGAGGCAATTATCCTATCCAAGAAATTCAGTGATGAAGACAGCTACAAGCTCGTCAACGCAACCCTAGACAAGGTCATTCAATGACGTTAAGTGTTAGCGAATTAGTTACTCAAATAAAGGCTATTATTGATGAGAACCCAACGCTACAACAAGTTAGTGTTCAAGGTGAAATCTCTAATTTGACCCAGTATCGCAGTGGCCATTGGTACTTCTCTTTGAAAGATGATACGGCCAAGATCAACTGTGTCATGTTCTCTCGCGCCAATGCGCGTGTGAGTTTCAAGCCAAAAGATGGCGATAAGATTATGGCTTCCGGCAATGTCTCTGTCTATGTCAATACCGGACAGCTCCAGTTTATTCTGAGTGATATGAAGCCCGCGGGTTTAGGTGATTTACATGCTCGCTATCTCGAACTGAGAGACAAGCTTCATAAACAAGGCTATTTCGATCAAAGTCACAAGAAACAATTACCGAAATACCCACTATCGATAGGGGTCATTGCTGGGGCAAACTCAGCGGCCTTAGCCGATATCCAGCAAACTCTCAAAACACGGTGGCCAATCGCAAGAATCACCGTGTATCCATCCCTGGTCCAAGGCAATACGGCGCCGTCTCAGCTAATCATGAGGCTCCAACAAGCAGATAAAGCAGCACATGATGTTATTATACTAGCTAGAGGGGGTGGCAGCCTGGAAGACCTATGGGCCTTCAACGATGAAGGCTTGGTCCACGAAATCTTCAAGTCCCAGACACCCATTGTCAGTGGGGTAGGGCACGAAATCGATGTCACGCTGGTGGACTATGTTGTCGATCAAAGAGGTTTAACACCTACGGCAGCGGCACAGCTGGCGACACCCGATCAGTATGAAGTGTATCAGATCCTTGACACCTATGAGAGCCACCTAACTCAACTGATGAAACACCGGCTTTCTCAAATGAGTCACCAACTGAACTACTTAGCCAACTCAGCTTATCTGAGAAGGCCCAAGCAGTTTATCGCCCAACGACAGTTGATATTGAACCAGCAAGTTAATTCACTTCGTCAGTATACTTCGCGCATTGAGAAGAAAATCAGTGAAGTGAAGCAATTGAATCACACGTTGGTCTCAAAGAGTCAAATGTTTACAACCTTACAGTATCAGAAGCTGGCACAAATAGACAATTCACTGAACAGTTCGCTTCAGAAGCGATTACAGAGTGAGAAGCACGGATTTGCGCTGGTGTTAGAGAAATTAAATATGTTGTCCCCTTTGTCCATTATGTCAAAGGGTTACTTGCTCTCATTTCAAGAAGAGCAACTGATTCATTCCAAGTTTGAAATCGATTCAGATAAATTAATCACCTTGCAATACCATGATGGTAAAGTATTAGTACGAAAAGCGGAGGAAGACAATGAGTGAAAAGCAACTAAGCTTTGATGAAGCCATGTCAAGGCTTCAAGAAGTCGTTAATCAATTAGACAATTCGGATTTGAGTCTGGAAGACTCCATTTCTCTCTTTGAAGAAGGATTAAGACTGTCTTCGCAGTGCAATAAGCAATTGAAAGAATTTGAGGAAAAAATTGAATCCATTACCGATGAATATCAAGTAAAGGAGGATTTGAATCATGAGAGCACAGATTGAAGAGCAACTTAATGAATTTCTAGCTCTATACGAAGATTCTAAAACCAAAGAGGCCGTCGAATACTCCTTATTAGGAAATGGTAAGCGTGTCCGACCACTGCTTTTGTTATCGCTTTTAAGAGACTATGGCGCCGATCCCGCATTGGGACTCGATGTGGCGATGGCTCTTGAATTAATTCAGACCTATTCACTGGTTCATGATGATTTGCCTTGCATGGACGATGATGATTTCCGTCGTGGAAAGCCTTCCAATCATGTTGTTTTTGGGGAAGCAACAGCTCTATTGGCAGGTGATGCGATGCTGACTTCAGCTTTTGAAGTCATCGCGACATCTAATTATCAACCACAAGTCAAAGTGGATTTAGTTTCATTGTTTGCTCAAAGGGCCGGCCTCAATGGCATGATCCTAGGGCAAAGTTTGGATCTGAAGTTCATAGACGAACCAGTTGATTCACTGAGTGAATTGCTGAAAATGTATGATTTGAAAACGGGTGCGCTCCTTGCGACTGCACTTGAATCAGCAGCCATCTTAATTGACCGTCAACAAGATAGAGAGCATCTTGCGAACATCGGTTATAAATGCGGTCGTGCCTTCCAGGTTCAGGATGATATCTTTGATGTAACAAAGACTCAGGAAGAGCTTGGAAAATCTGTTGGATCGGATGCTGCGAAGAATAAAGTCACAGCACTAACCTTCATGAGCCTTGAAGAGGCCAGGGAATTTGTAGCTAGTACATATGGGGAAATTCGTCAACATCTAGTAGATCTTAAACTCGCAAATAGGGAAGTCTACGAAATGATTGAGTACTTAATGAGCCGTAAAAGCTAGGAGACACTATGGATTTATCTAAGATTAAAGACCCAACTTTCTTGACCACTTACAGTAATTTGCAATTAAGGCAGTTAAGTGATGAAATTCGCCAGTTCCTAATTGACTCTGTCTCAGTAACAGGTGGTGATTTAGCCAGCAATTTAGGAACAGTCGAGCTAACTGTCATATTACATAAGGTGTTCGATTCTCCAAAAGATAAAATTATTTTTGATGGTGGACATCAATCATACACACACAAAATACTAACAGGCCGGATTAATGACTTCAAAACCTTGAGGCAGGCCGGTGGTCTTTCTGGTTATCAGAAGCGCAATGAAAGCGTTCATGACGCCTACGAAGCCGGTCATTCTGGAACAGCCCTATCGGCAGCGCTTGGAATGGCGATTGCCCGTGATCTCAATAAAGAGCGTCACCATATCATTGCGGTGGTGGGCGATGGCGGTCTAGCCAGTGGCATGAGCTATGAAGCACTGAATCAAATCGGTGAGAACAAGCACCCTGTCATTGTTATCATCAATGATAACAATACCTCCAGCACCCGTCCTGCTGGTAAGGTCACGAAGAACATCAGTAAATTAAGAATTTCGAAATCCTATAACTCCCTAAAGTCCGATGTGAAGAACGTCTTGGACATGGGAGGACTCATCACGAAACCTATCACCTCAACGGTCGATGCGCTCAGCAACTTAGTCAAAAAGAACGTTGGCAACGAGTCCTATTTCAGTGATTTCGGCCTAAGCTACATCGGACCTTTTGATGGCCATAACATTGCCGGCCTAGTGAAGGTCCTGGAGTATGCCAAGAAATCCAAGGAATCCATTGTCGTTCATTTGAAGACCACGAAGGGTAAGGGTTATTCACCGGTTGAAAAGAGTCGTTCGAACCACTGGCAAGCAGCTCAGTTCGACCTGGAGACCGGAGAAGCGAAAGTAACGCTCCCTGCAGGACACATGAGCAATGCCGAGATTGTCTCAACGACTCTTAAGAGAATCGCAAGTGTAGATCCCAGTATTGTGGCAGTAGCACCAGGTCGTCTGGAACAGCTCAAGCTCGAGGGCTTCTTTAAGGCCTTCCCAGAGCGCTCTTTCGATACCGGTCTGACCGAAGACCACGCAACTACTTTAAGTGCCGGGCTAGCCCTCGCGGGAAAGAGACCATTCCTAGCCATTCAATCCACGTACCTACAACGGGCATACGACCAGATCAATCATGACATTGCCCGTATGTCATTACCCGTCGTCATTGGAGTCGATCGTGCTGGTCTAGTAGGGGAAGATGGCGAGACCCATCAGGGTATCTTTGATATCGGACTCCTAAAACCGCTTCCTAATCTAGTGATTGCGGAGGGCAAGGATTCACAGGAGACCCAAAATCTATTGTACACAGCCTTCCAACAAGACCAACCCTTTGCCCTGAGGTATACCAGAGGTAACGAAGCCTACTTACCAGTCAAAGAGTTTTCACCATTGGAAATCGGCTCTTGGGAAATCATCAAGCTGGTCGATCAACCCTCGGCGATTATTCTGACTTATGGTAAAGAAGTGGTGACCATGGAAACCAAAGCTCGTGAGAACAATTACCCTTGGTGGATTGTCAATATGCGATTCATTAAGCCCTTGGATAATAAAACACTAGAGACCGTCTTTGATCAAGGGGTTCCGCTGTTCATCTATGAGACAGACCTGTTGATTGGTGGGCTCTCAGAGAGTATCCTGGCTGTCAAAAACCAGTGTCACAATGCTTCTCCGCTCTTTGTGAAGGGCATTAAAGATGAGTACATACAACAGGGCTCAATTATACAACAACGTAAGGAGTTAGCGATTGATACCAATTCGGTAGT
>LSQX01120088.1_pt2 | contig 10127 bp, 8 predicted proteins | sample 654561 | NCBI WGS metagenome assembly LSQX01 (sample SAMN04489861, study PRJNA283612) | anaerobic digester metagenome | isolation source: 4 biogas reactors fed with cattle manure at either 37C or 55C with and... | place: Denmark: Kongens Lyngby | collected 2014
TTCCCGGGGTGAAATCGTGGGAGCGCGTGTAGCCGCTCTTGCCCACGACCTCGGCCTGTCCCGCCACGGGAACGCCACTGTTGTTTTCCACCTTCACCCGCACGTCATTGTAAGCCCAGCCGTCGTTGGGCACGAGCTTGAAGCAGGCCAAGCCCGACGTGGGGATATCGGTCCAGTCTTGCGTAGAAATGACGGCGGAGTTGCTGTCATTGCAGTCGCCGGTGGGTGGGTTTGTATCGTCGGTGTTCACCGGGTTTGTGTCGTCGGTGTTCACCGGGTTTGTGTCGTCGGTGTTCACTGGGTTTGTGTCGTCAGTGTTCACCGGGTTTGTGTCGTCGGTGCTTACCGGGTTTGTGTCGCCGGTGTTCACCGGATTTGTGTCGATTGGCGGGAAATCGGTGTTTTGGGGGAAAGTGTCAGAGCTTCTCCCCGGATCGGTGTTGGTCCCCACATCGCTATCATTGCCGTTGTTGTTGTTGGAAGCGGGTACCCGCGAGGTGCTTTCATCGTTACACGCTAGGTTGCCAAACACGAGCAACAACAGGGTGAGCCATGTAATGCGCGCCAAACTTTTCATTGAGAGCCTCCTGTAATGTCGATTTCTAATCAAAGGTATGATCATATATTGGTGCCTCCACCAACGGCATGCAAGATGATTCGGCAAAACACGCGTTTGTGATAGTTTTTTCGCATCACGTGAAAACAATTTGTGCGTTGTGGAAACGATAGAGCAAAGCTAGGGTCTCGTTGCCAAAGAGCCGAAATTCTTTCGCAAACCAATCTCATCGTGCCAGAAATACAATATCTGGCCCACATCAAGGAGAACCGCAAAATGTCGCAAGCTCTGGAACTGATGGCCGTCGGCATGGGTGTGGTGTTCGCATTCCTCATCCTAATGGTGTTCACCATGTACGGTGCGGCAGCCGTCATTCGCAAATTTGAAAAGCCCGAAACCCCACAATCCCCTGGAGGCGGCACATCCGCTGCCGGTGCCAACCAATTGGCCCTGGTGGCTGTCGCCGTCGCCGCCGCCAACGCGCAATCCCGAAAGTGAAAGGAATTATCCCGTGACAATACTGAAGAAAAAGCCCGTTAAATTCATGTGCACCGCTTTCCGCGACGGATTTCAGTCGGTTTACGGTGCCCGCGTCCTCGTCGAAGACTACCTGCCCGCCATCCAAGCGGCCGTGGCGGCTGGCATCAACTGGTTTGAAACCGGTGGCGGTGCAATGTTCCAGTCGCAGTACTTTTACAGCAACCAAGATGCCTTTGTGTCGATGGACAAAATCCGCGAAGCCGTTGGCAAGGACGTGAACCTGCAAACCCTGGCCCGCGGCGTCAACGTGGTCGGCCTCACCTCGCAGCCCTCCGACGTTATCAAGGCCCACGCCGAGCTCTTCAAAAAACACGGCGTCACCACCATCCGCAACTTCGACGCCCTCAACGACGTCAACAACTTGATCTATAGCGGTCAGTGCATCCACGATGCGGGCCTCAAGCACCAGGTGGCCATCACCCTCATGGAGCTGCCCCCCGGCTGCACCGGCGCCCACGACGCAGCGTTCTACGAAAAAATCCTGCGCGAAATTTTGGATGCCGGCATTCCGTTTGATTCGGTTTGTTTCAAAGACGCCTCGGGAACCGCGGTGCCTTCTAAGGTATACGAAACCATCAAGCGCGCCCGCAAACTGCTGCCCGCAGACGTCATGCTGGACTACCACACCCACGAAACCGCGGGTGTCAGCGTTTTGGCTTACAAGATGGCCCTGGACGCCGGCGCCGATGCCATCGACCTCTCCATGGCCCCGGCATCGGGCGGTACCTGTCAGCCCGACATCTCCACCATGTGGCACGCCCTGCGCGGCACCGAATACGATCTCGGCATCGACATCGATAAAGTGATGGAAGCCGAAAAAATCTTCAAAGAGTGCATGGCCGATTACTTCCTGCCGCCCGAAGCCACCATGGTCGAGCCCCTCATTCCGTGGAGCCCCATGCCCGGCGGCGCCCTCACTGCCAACACCCAAATGATGCGCGACAACGGCATCATGGATCGCTACAACGACGTTATCGCCGCCATGAGCGAGGTGGTGCGTCGCGGTGGTTTTGGCACTTCGGTAACCCCGGTGTCCCAGTTCTACTTCCAGCAAGCCTTCAACAACATCATGTTCGGGCCCTGGAAAAAAATCGCCGACGGCTATGGCAAGATGGTGCTCGGCTATTTTGGCCGCACCCCGGTGCCCGCCGATCCCGAGATCATCAAAATTGCCTCGGAGCAACTCAAACTCGAACCCACCACCAAAACCTCTCGCGAAATCGATGACGCTGATCCCACAAAAGGCCTCAAGGTCTGGGAAGCCCGCCTCAAAAAAGAGGGCATCGCCATCAACGATGAAAACGTGTTCATCGCCGCGTGTTGCGAAGAGCGGGGCATCGATTTTCTGTTGGGCAATGCCAAGCTCGGCATTCGCAAAAACGTACCGCAACAAGCTGCGCCAGCCGCTGGCGGTGGCAATGGCGGATACACCGTAACGGTCAACGGCCAAAGCTTCGCCGTCCAGCTCAACGGCGACAAGGCCACGGTCAACGGCGCTTCTTACGACATTAGCGTGGCCGATGGCATCTCCGCGGCCGCTGCTGCTGCACCCGCTGCCGCTGCGCCGGCTGCAGGTGGTGCCGCCGAGGCGGTCAACGCCCCCATGCCGGGTTCGGTGTTCAAACTGGTGGCCAGCGAAGGCGATCAAGTGGCCCAAGACGACGTGCTGCTGGTGATCGAAGCCATGAAAATGGAAATCGAAGTCAAGAGCCCGTCCGCTGGTCGCGTCACCCGCATCGCTGTGAACAAAGGCGATCAGATCACCGCAGGACAATTGCTGGTTCAGTTGAACTAAAGGAGGAGCAGGTGTTGTTTAAAAATATTAAGCCATCCTCCCGCATCAATCGATCGTGGTGGATCACATTTGCTGTCATTCTCGCCGCCATGTTTGCCATGGGCACGGCCAAGCCCCAGGTCACGGCCGCTGCTGTGGACGAAAACGGCGAGTCCGAAGCGAGCCTGGTGGACAGCCTCATTGAGGCCACAGGGCTGCACTCGTTTATTTCGGGCTTTGCAGAGTTCGGCATGACCGAAGATGAAATCGCGCAGAAGCGCGCCGCCGAAGACAAAGAGCTCGAACGTCGCCAAGCCACGGCACATCAAAAACAACTGGAGATGGAAGAGTCGAACAAAAACCGCAAACCCCTGCTGCCCGATGCAGCCGGACAGGCGGTGATGCTCCTCGTGGGCCTCCTACTCATCTACTTGGCCATCGCCAAAGACTTTGAGCCCCTGCTGCTGCTCCCCATTGGTTTCGGCGGCATCTTGGCCAACATCCCTCTCGCCGATATTGCCCAGGCTGCGGCCATCGAAGGACAAGTCGACGGTTTCTTGTACATCGTCTATAGCATGGGCATCGAAAACGGTCTGTTCCCGCTCATCATCTTTATGGGTGTGGGCGCCATGACCGACTTCGGTCCCCTCATCGCCAACCCGAAAACCGCTCTGCTCGGCGGCGCGGCACAGTTCGGTATCTTCGCCACCATTCTGGGCGCTGTGGCCCTCTCCGCCAACACCGGCGACACCATTTCTTTTTCACTGCAGGATGCGGCCTCCATTGGCATCATCGGCGGTGCCGACGGCCCCACGTCTATCTTTGTGGCGAGCCGACTCTCACCGCGACTGCTGGGGTCCATCGCGGTGGCAGCCTATTCCTACATGGCCTTGGTGCCCATTATTCAGCCGCCCATTATGCGCGCCCTCACCACCAAGAAAGAGCGCACCATCAAGATGGAGCAGCTCCGCCCGGTGAGCAAACTCGAGAAAATCCTGTTTCCGCTCATCGTTTTGTTTCTGTGCATTCTGTTGCTGCCCGACGCCACGCCCCTCATAGGTGCGCTGATGTTCGGCAACTTGGTGCGCGAGGCGGGCGTGGTTGAGCGACTCAACCAAACGCTGCAAAACGAGCTCATCAACATCGTCACCATCTTTTTGGGACTCGCCGTTGGCTCCAAGCTCTCGGCTGCGCAGTTCCTGTCCGCCGAAACCTTGGGCATTCTCTTTTTGGGCTTCCTCGCGTTCTCCTTCGGCACCGCCTCGGGTGTCTTACTCGCCAAGCTCATGAACCTGCTGTCGAAGCGTCCCATCAACCCGCTCATCGGCGCTGCGGGCGTCTCTGCGGTGCCCATGGCCGCGCGCGTGGTCAACAAGGTCGGCCTCGAGTCCAACCCGCAAAACTTCCTGCTCATGCACGCCATGGGTTCCAACGTCTCGGGCGTTATCGGCTCTGCCGTAGCCGCTGGCGTTATCTTGGCCCTGTTGCAATAACGCATTCCCCCACACAATTCGTTTTTTCTGGCGACACCAACCAGGTCTGAATTGACTCTTGGTCACAGGTGATTACTCATACCTATGCTCTCGTGCGATGTTTGCGAGCGCTCTCGTGCGATGTTTTTGAGCGCGCGTGTGGTTGCACAAACCCCATTCCCTTTGCGCCGAAGAGGCGCCGTATTGCGACAGGAGTGCCACGTGGGACAAAAGACAGGAAAGAAAATACTGGTGGTCGGCGGTGTTGCCGGCGGGGCGAGCTTTGCCGCGCGCATGCGTCGCCTCGATGAAGACGCCAACATCATCATGTTCGAAAAAGGCAGCTATGTTTCGTTTGCCAACTGCGGGCTGCCCTACCACATCGGCGAAACCATCGCGGAGCGCGACAAGCTCATCGTGCAAACCCCCGAGGGCTTCCGCTCGCGCTTCAACGTCGACGTCCGGCTCAACTCCGAAGTGCGCGCGCTGGACCCTAAGCGCAAAGTGTTGACGGTGCAAAGCGGCGAGCGCACCTACGAGGAGAACTACGACATTTTGTTGCTGTCTCCGGGCGCCTCCCCCCTCCGCCCCAATCTACCGGGCATCGATTCCGACAAGGTGCTAACCCTGCGCACGCTACCCGACATGGACGTCATCAAAAAGCAGGTCGACGACGGCACCGCCCGGCGCGCCGTGGTAATCGGCGGGGGATTCATCGGGCTTGAGATGGCCGAGAACCTGCGACACCGCGGCTTAGAAGTGGCCCTGGTCGAACTCGCCGAGCAGGTTTTCCTCTCCGCGGACATGGAGATGGCCCACATCCTTCACCAGCACTTGGCCCTCAACGGCGTCCGCCTCATCCTCAACACGGGTGTGCGCGCTTTTGTCGATCGTGGTTCAGTGCTGGAAACACAGCTCGACGACGGCACTGTGCTCAACTCGGAGATGGCCATCTTGGCCATTGGCGTCAAACCCGACACGGAGTTTCTCGCCTCGTCGGGCATTCGCCGCAACGCGCGCGGCGGCATCGTCGTCGACCCGCAGATGCGCACCAACCTGCCCGATGTCTATGCGGTGGGCGACGCCATCGAAGTGGTCGACTTCGCCACGGGCAAGCCAGTGATGGTGCCCCTGGCCGGTCCGGCCAATCGCCAGGGACGCATCGCCGCCGATGTGGTGGCCGGTCGCGACGCGGCCTATCGCAGCACCCAGGGCACGGCGGTGTGCAAAATATTCGACCTCACCGTGGCGGTGACGGGTCTCAACGAAAAAATCGCCAAGCGCGACGGCATCCCCTTCATCAAGTCGTACACGCACTCGTTGAGCCATGCGGGTTACTACCCGGGTGCCTACCTCATGTCCCTCAAGCTGCTCTTTTCGCCCGACAGCAAAAAAGTGCTGGGCGCGCAAATCGTCGGCTCCAGCGGCGTGGACAAGCGCATCGACGTGCTGGCCACAGCGGTGCGCCACGGCTTTACCGTCGACGAGTTGACCGAGCTTGAGCTCGCCTACGCGCCGCCCTATGGCAGCGCCAAAGATCCAGTCAACATGGCGGGTTTTGTGGCCCAAAACATCTTAGAAGGCCGCACGCCCATCATATATGCCGAGGACATCGCCGGGCTCGACCTCAGCAAACAGGTGCTCCTCGATGTGCGCACCGAAGCCGAGGCCGAACAAGGCATGATCGAAAACGCCGTCCTCATCCCCGTGGACAGCCTGCGGCAGCGCGCCCCCAAGGAGCTCGATAAAAACAAAGAGATCATCATTTATTGTCAGGTGGGGCTGCGCGGACACATCGCGGTCTCCATGCTGCGCCAAATGGGCTTTCGCACGCGCAACTTGAGCGGGGGCTACAAGACGTACAAGCTCGTCACCTCCGACGATTACGACAGCGCCTACCTCGATCCGCTCACCGTGGCGAGCTGCTCCTCCACCGAGGGGGCGCTCCCCGCAAAACGCCTCAGCATCGACGCGCGCGGACTGCAGTGTCCGGGGCCCATCATGCAGCTCAAGCAGGGCATGGACACGCTGCGCGACGGCGAGTCTCTCGAAATTCAAGCCACGGACTCGGGCTTTTCCATGGACGTCCCGGCCTGGTGCGCACGCACGGGCAACACGTTGACGCACCTGACCCACGAGAAGGGGCTCTTCACGGCGGTCGTCCGCAAGGGCATGTTGCACGAAGCCTGTCCCCTGCCCACCGAGCCCAACGTCGCGCTCGCGGCGGGCTTTGGCGGGAGCAGCGACCAAAAAACAATGGTGCTCTTTTCCAACGATTTTGATCGCGCCATGGCGAGCTTTATCATCGCCAACGGTGCCGCAGCCATGGGCAGCCAGGTCACGATTTTCTTCACCTTTTGGGGGCTCAACCTGCTGCGAAAAGACCGCGCGGTCAAGGTCTCCAAAACCTTCATGGAGCGCATGTTTGGCAACATGATGCCCCGCGGCAACAAAAAGGTCGTGCTCTCCAAGATGAACATGGGCGGCATGGGCACCTCCCTCATGCAAAAAGAGATGAAGAAGAAAAACGTCATGTCCCTGCCCGAGCTCATGGCCGAGGCGCAAAAAAATGGCGTGCGCTTCATCGCTTGCACGATGTCTATGGACATTATGGGTATCAAAAAAGAAGAGCTCATCGACGGCATCGAATACGGCGGTGTGGCGGCCTACCTCGCCAAAGCCGATCAGGCGGGCTACAACATCTTCATCTAATTCTCTGCATCATTACATTCTCCTCTTAGGCACTCCGGTGTTCGCAGCGGCGCTGCCAACGAGAACAAAAAGCGCGTAGCTTACTTGGGGGCCTTGGCGCCGACGCTCTTGTGCGCGCCAAACAGACGCAACGCGTCGTCGATGGTGTAGCGGTTGCCGTAGAGGTGGGGCGCGGGGGTGGGCTCGTTTACTTGGGGCAGTTGGTAGGTGCGGCGCACGGTGTTGGCATCGGAGCCCGACACCATGTCTGCCGAGTCGCGAAAGGTCGCTCCCAAAAACGCCTGCAAATAGGTGACAGACACCGGCAGCACGATCTTGGCGCTGCTGTTGCCTTGGTTGGCGGCCAGTGCCAAGTTTTTGAAACCGGTGGTGGCAATGCGCGCCATCTCCACGTTGCCCGCCTCGGCAAACAATAGGTCGCCTTCGCGGTGGCCAAAGACGGCGTTTTTCTCAATGCGTATCCAGTCGCCGGGGTTGAAGCGCGTGTGATCGAGGCCCGTCAGCGTGCCAAAGGCGATGATGTTGTGGTGGATGTGGTACTGCAGCATGGTCATGACGCGGATGCCAAAGCCCATGTCCTTCATGTCGGCCAAGCGGCCAAAGGTGAAGGCGATGGTGTTGTAGGCAATCTCCACTTCGCCGTCGCTGGAGATGGGGCCCTTGGGCCCTTTTTTGCCGCCGGTGCCGAATATCTCGATGGCGGCCATGCGGTTGGCGACAAACACATTGTTGCGCACGCGAAACGTACCCTGCTTGTGCCCGCCCTGGATGCCGAACTGCGCGCAGTTGGCAAATAGGTTGTTTTGCACCGTGACATCGCCGGGGGAAGCGGGTGTTTCAATGAACAGGCACTGCGCGGTGACGGTGGGGTTTTTGTCGTTTTTTTTGTTGAAGGCCGGCGGCAGGAGCAACGCGCCGGTGGGGGTGTCGCCGGACTCTGGGACATCGCTGTACGAGTTGCGCAGGCCCATGTCGAAGATGAAACCATCCACTGTGAAGTGTTGGCCGGGCGCGCTCTTTTTCAGCGTCATTAAAGGCTTGCGGGCGGTCTTGGCGGTGTCGTTGGTGGGTTGTAGCAGCGTGCGAAATTTGCGGATGTCGCGCGTTTGAAAATCGCTGTCGTAGCCACCTAGCAGCGTGACGGGAAACGGCACTTCGATGCAGCCCTGCTCTGCGTATGTGCCTTGGGCCACGCGGATGGTGTCGCCCACCTTGGCCAGCTTTAACGCCTTCTCGATGCTTTGCAGCGGGGCCTCTGGTGTGCCGGGGTTCTCGTCGTTGCCAATGACGGATGACACGTGAAACTCGGCGGCCAGTGCCGAAAACGGCAGCAGCAACCAAGCGCCCAACAAGGCACTAATGAATAGCGGTACCCTCATAGCTTCCCTCCTGTTTGGTCTGTGATGTGTGATTCTATCATGTAGCGACGCTGGCATTGCCGCAATGATGCAAAACATTGTTGCGCCCCATTTGCGGAAAACACGTAACATATTGGTGGTTGTCCCAATCGATGAGTGGGTGTCTCAAGGCCTTTGTTGTTCATGGAGGTGCAATGCGATGCGTGCATTAACGATAACGAGTTTATGGATACGGTGGTGGTTGGCTTGTGCGGTAGCGCTGGGAATCGCCTGTAGCAACACCGCCACGAGCAGCGATGGCAATGCCCTCACGGATGACGGCAGCTCCGCTACGGACAGCACGGGGGTTGTCTCTACTGATGATGGCAACACCGCCACGAGCAGCGATGGCAACGCCCCCACGGACAACGGCAGCCCCGCCACGGACAGCACGGGGGGTGTCTCTACTGATGTTGGCAACACCGCCACGGACAGCGATGGCAATGCTCCCACGGACGACGACACTGTCGTTGATGAGGGCCAGCGCAAGTCGTGCAAGCGCGGCGTCGCCTACGGGCATCACAGCGCGGCGGATATGGCGGCGCTCGTTCCCGGTGTGAGCTGGTGGTACAACTGGTACTTCTCTCCGGACAGCGAGCTCGGCGATGCGTGGCGCGCATTTGATATTGAATTTGTGCCGATGCGCTGGGGCGCCAACTACAGCATCTCTGCGGTGTCCAACGGCATGCCCAGCGATGCAAAAGTCATCCTGGGCTTCAACGAACCCAACTTTTACGAACAGGCAAATCTCTCGGCAGCGGATGCGGCGGCCATGTGGCCCGAGCTTTCGGCGCTGGCCGATGAGCGGGGTTTGTTCCTGGTGTCTCCGGCGGTTAATTTTTGCGGCGGCGGGTGCCACGACACAGATCCCATCAACTATTTAAACGAATTTTTTGCTGCCTGTCCCGGGTGCCGGGTGGACGCCATCGCCATGCACATTTACGTGGAGTGCGACGCGAACAGCCCTGGACTGCAGCACAACCGCGCCCAGTGGTTGATCAACCACGTAGAGGCGTACAAAGCCGCGTTTTCCCACCCGCTGTGGCTCACTGAGTTTGCCTGCTCGGGGCATCCGTCACCCGAAGAGCAGCGGGCATTCTTGGTGGACGCCGTGGCCTATCTGGAGAACGAGCCGCGCATCGCTCGCTACGCCTGGTTTGCCGGGAGGGCCGACAACATGGTGAACGTGGATTTGTTGGCTGCGGATGGTGCGTTGACGCCCTTGGGGCGCGCCTACGTAGATGCGCCGTACACGCCTTGTGCGGAGTGATGCGGGGGATGGGTTAGGGCTTGTTGCCGGAGCTGGCGGAGGTGGAGCCGGAGATGCCGTCCCTGCCTTCGATTTGGGTCACGAGGTCATCGATGTTGCTCTGGGGCAGATTGGGATTGTTCACCATGGTGAAGTTGCCGTACACCCCGGACATGCTCGCAAAGTTAAAAGACGCCAGGCTCTCGTTGCGGCTGCAATCCCAGGCATCAACCTGGGTGAGCTGGGGCGCGGAGATGTGCGCCAGGGCGAGGTGGTCGACGATTTGCAACGCACCCCTGTAGATGTAACCCATGTTTTCCAGAATTTCGAGTTCTGGGAAGCTCAAGGTTTCCAGCGCGTCGTTTTGAGAAAAGTAGATGCGGGCGCCTTGTGTCAGTTTGGGAAATTGTACGTCGGTGAGGGCGGG
>LSQX01301441.1_pt1 | contig 10127 bp, 13 predicted proteins | sample 654561 | NCBI WGS metagenome assembly LSQX01 (sample SAMN04489861, study PRJNA283612) | anaerobic digester metagenome | isolation source: 4 biogas reactors fed with cattle manure at either 37C or 55C with and... | place: Denmark: Kongens Lyngby | collected 2014
AGAACCTATCCAAGAGGATTGGATGTAGAGGTTTTTTCTTTTGATATATTAAAAAAAGCTTTTCAAGAAGCAAAAGAAATGTATCAGAGGGAGCATGTAACCCCATTTATATATGAAAACAGTAAAAATATATACTATTATAAAAACGATATAGATTTTTCAAAATACCGGTGGACTTTAGATACAGAGGAGGATTATAAGCTTATAGAAATAATATATAAAAAGCTTTATAAAGGTGAACATAACTTTTATTTTAATGATATTTTAAAGTTATTTGATGATATACCAGAGCTATTTGAGATTAATAAAAATGTACGACAAAAAATTATCAGTAGATGAAAGAGGAATTTAAGTTGTCTGGTCGTATTACAAAGGTATAATGAGAGCATTATTTATAAATTAACGTGAGTTTTACAAAACAACAAATTTTGTTAAATTTAAATATTAGAAATTAATAGATGTATAAGACAAGAAAAAATAAGTTATTAGAGGGGATAAGATGTTAAATATAACTTTATTATGTGATAATCCAGATAGTTGGATTGTACCATATTTGCTTCAGTTAAAGGATGAGATACAAAAGAGAGGTCATTTGGTTAGTTTTATTAATAATTATAAAGATATTAAAAAAGGTGATATTGCTTGTTTTTTGGGGTGTGAAAAAATTATTCCTCTAGAGTATTTAAGTTTAAATAGAAACAATTTGGTGGTGCATGAAAGTGATTTACCAAAAGGAAAGGGATGGAGTCCTCTGACATGGATGATTTTAGAGGGAAAGAACAGAATACCCATTACTTTATTTGAAGCTGCTAAAAATGTTGATTCGGGGGATATTTATTTACAGGACTATATTGAGTTAGATGGAACAGAATTGTTGTCAGAAATAAAGCATTTGCAAGGAAAGAAAACAAATGAGTTAATCTTGAAATTCATTGATAATTATTCTAAAATGCAAGGAAAACCACAGGAAGGAGAAGAAAGTTTCTATAGAAAAAGAACTCCTAAAGATAGTGAATTAGATATAAATAAGACTATAGATGAACAATTTAATTTATTAAGAGTTGTAGATAATGAAAAATACCCGGCTTTTTTTTACAAGAATGGGCATAAATACATACTAAAAATATATAAGGACAAATGATCTATGTGCGAGAGTCAGCTGTGTTGAATCTTTAAAGGAATTTTAACCATAAAAAACAGATGTATGTTAATAAAGTAGAAATAGATTTAACATAAAAGGAGTATGTTTATGATAGAACCAATAAAAATAAAGAACAGATACATAGGAAAAAACTGTCCAGTTTATATTATTGCTGAAATGTCTGCTAATCATGCGGGAGATATAAATAGGGCTATAGAAATTATTCATGCTGCCAAAGAGAGTGGAGCAGATTGTATTAAGATACAGACTTATACTCCGGATACAATGACAATAGATTCTAAAAAAGATTATTTTAAAATAAAAAGTGGAACATGGGAAGGGGAAAATTTGTATAACCTTTATCAAAAAGCATACACTCCTTGGGAATGGCAAAAACAGCTTAAAGAGGAAGCTGAAAAAGTAGGACTTGATTTTCTTTCAACTCCTTTTGATTTTACAGCTGTGGATTTTTTAGAAGATTTGGGAGTGGATTTTTACAAAATTGCATCTTTTGAACTTGTAGATATACCTTTAATAAAATATGTAGCTTCAAAAGGAAAGCCTATTATAATGTCTACTGGCATGGGAACATTAGGAGAAATTGAAGAGGCAGTTAAAGCTGTAAGGCAAGCAGGCAATAAAAATTTATGTTTGCTTAAATGTTCCAGTGCTTATCCAGCAGTTTCAGATGATATGAATCTTGTGACGATAAAACATTTAGAAAAAACATTTGGTGTTCCTGCAGGCTTATCAGATCATTCATTGGGCTCTGTTGGGGCAATTGCAGCTGTAGCAATGGGAGCTAAAATAATCGAGAAACATTTCTGTATAAGTAGGGAAATAGAGAATCCTGATGCATCATTTTCTATGGAGCCAAGTGAATTTAAAAAAATGGTTGAAGATATACGAGCGGCAGAAAAGGCTATAGGTAAGGTATGTTATGATATTTCGGAAAGGGAAAAAGCCAGTCAAGTATTTAGAAGATCTATATTTGTTGTTGAGGATATAAAAGAAGGAGAAATTTTTACTGAAAAGAATATTAGAGTTATACGGCCTGGTTATGGTCTTTCTCCAAAGTATTATGAAGATATTATTGGTAAAAAGGCATCAAAGGATATTGAAAAGGGTGAACCACTTTGCTGGAATATGGTTGACTAATGGAGGTAAGTTATGAACATAATTATTGCCACTATAAAATCATGGAACATTAAAAATGCAAACCGTTTTAAAAAAAATAATAAAGATAAATATAATGCATTTATTATTACAAATAAAAATGACCTGACTTTAGAAGTGGTAAAAAAATTAAACCCTAAGATTATTTTTTTCCCACATTGGTCTTGGATTATTCCAGATGATATTTTTAAAAATTATACTTGTGTAGTTTTTCACATGACTGATTTACCTTATGGGAGAGGCGGGAGCCCATTGCAAAATCTTATTGAAAGAGGACATAAAAGCACGAAAATATCTGCCATACGAGTAGATGGAGGAATAGATACAGGGGACATATTTTTAAAAAAGCACCTTGATTTATATGGTACAGCTGAAGAAATTTTTATACGGGCTTCTAACATAATATTTAATGAAATGATTCCGGAGATTCTTGAAAAAAAACCTTTACCTCAAAAGCAAGAAGGAGAAGTTGTAGAGTTTAAAAGAAGAAAACCTGAACAAAGCGAAATACATGCTGATTTTAGCCTGGGAAAAATATATGATTACATTAGAATGCTTGATGCAGAAGGATATCCAAAAGCATTTATAAAGTTTGGGAATTACCGACTGGAGTTTTCAAGGTCATCTTTAAAAAATGATAGGATTATTGCTGATGTTGAAATTATTGTGGATGGTGAAGAAAATGAGTAAGATATTAGTGCTAGCAGCTCATCCCGATGATGAGATACTTGGATTAGGAGGTACAGTCAGAAAACACGCAAACTTAGGTGATGATGTACAATGTGTTATATTAGGTGAAGGAATTACGTCTAGGGCAGAGAAAAGAGAAAAAGGGGATAAGAATGCTGTTGATGATATTAAAAAACAAGCACTTAGAGCAGCAGAGATAATTGGTTTTAAAAAAGTATTTTTTTCAAATTTTCCGGATAATAGATTTGATTCAATAGATTTACTAGACATTATAAAAGAAGTAGAAAAATATATAATGGAAATACAGCCTGAAATAATATATACACATCATTATGGAGACTTAAATATTGACCATAGGAGAACTTTTGAGGCAGTTATTACAGCTACAAGACCTTTAGAGGGTTGTTGTGTGAAAGAAGTATATTGTTTTGAGACACCTTCTTCTACAGAATGGAACTTTGAGTATGGAAGTAATACTTTTAAGCCTAATGTTTTTGTGGATATAGAGGATACTATAGATGAAAAACTTAAAGCTATGGAATGTTATAAATCAGAAATAAGGGAATATCCTCATCCAAGGTCTTTAAAAGCACTTGAAATAATAGCTGCNNGTAGTTGGTAAAACTTATGTAGAGGCTTTTGAACTTATTAGAAAAGTGGTGTAATGACATAATGAATATAGGAATAAGAGTAGATGGTAGTAAAAATATCGGTATGGGTCATATAATGCGTTGCATATCACTTGCAAAGAGTTTTAAAGATGCAGGAAGTAACGTATTTTTTATAAGCAAATACCAGCAAGGAATTTTTGCAATAGAGGAAAATGGATTTAATGTAAAGAAACTATCACATGATGAACAAAAAGAGCAAGAATCTAAGGAAGAATTTTACTATGGGAATTCCTTGGAATTGGAAGAAGAATCAGAGGAAATAATCAGATTGATTGAAATTTGTAAACTAGATGTTTTAATTATAGACTCATATAATGTTACTGAAAAATATTTTTTGAAGATAAAACCGTATGTGAAAATATTGGTTTATATAGATGATGTAAATGCTTTTCCTTATCCTGTTGATGTAGTTATAAATGGTAATATTACTGGAAAGTATCTTGATTATAAATCTTATTTTAAAAATCAGAAGTTTTTGTTAGGTCCTTCTTATAATTTAATACGTGACGAATTTAAAAATATTTCTAAAAGGGCCGTATCTAAAGAAGTAAAAAAAATAATGATTACAACAGGTGGTTCAGATCCTTTTAGAACTATGGAGTTATTAATAGATATAATTAGAAGTGATAATTCACTAGATGGCATAGAGATTCATGGAATAATAGGAGTCGGATTTCAAAACAAACAAGAATTAAAAGAAAAACAAAGACAGTATAAAAACATTGTTCTCCATGAAAATGTCGTGAAGATGTCTGAAATAATGCTTTATTGTGATATAGCACTGTCTTCATGTGGAAGCACTTTATATGAGCTTTGTGCATGTGGAACTCCTGTTTTAGGTTTTGTTTTGGCAGATAACCAGGAATTTGTTGCAAAAAAGATGGACGAATTTGGATATATAAAATTTTTAGGTTGGTATCATCAGCTAAAAAAAGAAAATGTTAATTATACTATAAAAGAAATTATACATGGTTTTAAAACAAGGGAAGAGATTGTAAAAAGGCAACAAGGATTGGTAGATGGAAATGGAACTAAAAGAGTTGTAAATGCTATAAGAGAAATGTTATTTTAAGAAAGATGGTGGTTATTTATGAGTGATAATAAATTTATTCCATATGGCTGTCAGTGGATTGATGAGGATGATATTAATGCTGTAGTGGATGTACTCCGATCTGATTATTTAACTACAGGACCTAAAGTTTTGGAATTTGAAAAAAAATTTGCAGATTATACTGGAGCTAAATATGCTGTTTCAATTTCTAATGGTACAGCTGCTTTACATGCAGCTTGTTTTGCAGCAGGGATAAAAGAAGGGGATGAAGTGATAACAACGCCCATTACTTTTGCTGCATCAGCTAATGCTGTATTGTATCAAGGTGCAAAGCCGGTTTTTGCAGATATAGATGAAAGAACATATAATATAGATCCAAAAGAAATAGAAAAAAATATTACAAATAAAACAAAAGCAATTATACCTGTTCATTTTACAGGTCAACCTTGCGATATGTATGAAATACATAAAATTGCACAAAAATATAATTTGATGGTTATTGAAGATGCGGCTCATGCATTAGGGGCAGAGTATAAAGGAAAAAGAATTGGAAATTTGTCAGATATGACTATATTTAGTTTTCATCCTGTAAAGCATATTACAACAGGAGAAGGCGGTATGATTACAACAAATAATAAAGAATTGTATGAAAAATTATTATTGTTCAGGACACATGGCATTACAAGAAAAAGAGAACTTTTTGAAAATGCTGATGAAGGTCTCTGGTTTTATGACCAGTTATGTTTAGGCTATAACTACCGTATGACGGATATACAATGTGCATTGGGTTTGAGTCAATTAAAAAAATCAGATAAATTTTTATCCAGAAGAAGAGAAATTGCAGAGATATATAATAAAGCTTTTAAAGAGTTAGATGGTGTAATTGTGCCTTTTCAAAAAGAGGATAGAAACTCAAGTTGGCACCTTTATGTAAATAGATTTGAATTAAATAAGATAAGGATGAGCCGGAAAGAAATATATAATTATTTGATTTCTCAAAATATAGGCGTAAATGTGCATTATATTCCGGTGTATTATTTGAGTTATTATAAAAAGTTGGGATATAAAAAAGGCATATGCAAAAATGCAGAAAAGCTGTATGAAGAAATAATTACGTTGCCTCTTTATCCTAAAATGAGTGATGAAGATGTGGAATATGTTATTAGTGCTGTAAAGGAAGTTGGGGAGTGTAAATAATTATGTGGGTTTAGATTTTATACAAATCCTTTTTAGAAAGAAACATTAATCGGAGTTTTAGGGAAGTGTATAAATTTATACATAAGACTCTATATTTTTTATGATGAAGAGTTTTACAGTGTTTAATTTTAGTGTTAACCACATGGCAATGATAAATTAGAAAGAATTAGATAATGACTTTATAATGAATGGCATCATAAAGCAGAATGTATATACAGGTTCTAAAGGTCTTTGTTGTCATTTTGTTATTTTAGGAATAATGTGGTTGGTAATTCTGCTAACCATTTCTATAATTGCCGGTATTTATTATAATATGTTTTTCCTTAGCTTAACCAAGTTTTTCTTCTAACTCAGATTCCATAATTTCTTAATATAATATCTTTAAGATAGTTCGTAACATCAACCATATGTTAAAATTATTTTTTCTCACTATTGTTTTTACGTGTTCTTTTGTTAATGCTGACATAAAAAATTCCTCCCTAGCTTTTATTAATTGTAATTTTTGACAAGAAGGAATTTAATTATTCACTTAAATTATTTTCATATGTCTCAAATTTCTTACCATTTCTATACCACTTATCACATTCAACGGCAAAATTATCTCCTGTTTTAATTTTTATCAAAACCCCATAAGAATAATTCAGTGAATTACCTTCAATGTTGTAAGTGTATGCCTCTAATTTTTCACAGTCATAATTATAAGTTTTAAGGTTGCTGTGTTTTTTTACTTCAATGATTAATAAGTTATTATTCTTATCCCCACGTTTATGTACTATGATATCTGGATATACAGAAGCTTCATAATATTCAGAGTTATTTATTATTCTAGATTTTAGGTTTTCTCTAGACTCTTTTATGAAACGATTGACGAAAAACAAGTAGAGGCGACTATAACAATAAGAGACAATAAACCCATTGCTGTAGCTTTAACTTCGGACTGGCATGTGGGCTGTATAGGGACAGACTACGAAAGATTAGAGGCCGATTTGGAATTAATTGGAGACACGGAAGGCCTCTATGTAATTGGGCTTGGCGACTACAAGGACAACTATATTCGAGGCACACCTCCAGGAGGCGAGTTTGGGCAAATACTACAACCAGCGGTTCAGGATCAGGTTGTTTTTTATTATATGTCGATTATTCGTGATAAAGTTTTGGCGCTCATAAGAGGCTGCCACGATCACTGGGATGCAAAGAATGGTGATAAGGATTTTGTCGGGGCTTTATGCGAAGAGTTCGACTGCATTAATTTGTGGCATGGCGGTGCCTTGAGGATTAGGGTTGGAAATCAGGAATATTTGTTCCGTTTGAGACACAAATATAGGTATTATTCTTCTCTGAACATAGAGAATTCAATGCGGCGCTTGATGGAGGTTCAGGGCGTTTGTGATATAGCTGCAGAGGCACACTACCATACGCCTTACATTATGACAAGAGAAATTGCGGGGCAAATGAGAGTGTTGGCCCGCTCAGGGACTTATAAAATTTGGGACGATTATGGGCAGCAGTTAGCGGGATACAAAGGAATAGTTGGAGTGCCAACAATTATTCTTTGGCCTGATCGACACCAAGTGTTAGCTTTACCCGATTTAAGAATAGGAGTGCATGTATTAAGAAATATTAGAGAAAATTTTTGAGGAGGAGACTTTTGATGGAAGGAAAAACTTGGGAAGAAGGTTTAGATGAAGTTTTAAGCGAAATTAGGGCAATTTTAATTAAAAAACAACATGATTACGGTCATTCAAACATATTGGACTTTAGGGAGCTTGGTGTTCTTGTTAGGGTAAATGACAAAGTAGCGAGACTAAAAAACTTATTATTGAACAAGAAGCAGGCGCAAAATGAGAGCATCAGGGACTCTTGGAGAGACCTTGCAGGATACGCAATAATAGCCCTTATGCTGGAAAATGGAACTTTTGAATTACCGTTGGAGGAGGATTTGAATGATTAGCGTCTACCTTGCGGGTCCAATTTCGGACGTGGACATTCACGAAGCCGCAGCGTGGCGGAGAGAGGCGAAGAGAAAACTAGAGGCAGCGGGAATAAAAGTTTATGACCCGCTCAGGGGCAAGGATTTGAGCGACCCAGGTGTAAAAACGAATTTAGACTATGTTGAAGTAGTAGAGCGGGACCTACACGATATATATTGTTCTGATATTGTTCTAGTTGACTTACGGCGAGAAGTCAAGATGGTCGGCACGGCGATGGAGATAGCTCATGCTAAGCTTTGGGGAAAGCATGTATTTGCTTTCGGACAGGCATACCGAGAAAATTATTGGATTCGCTACCACGTGAATCGATTTTTTGGTACGTTGGATGAGGCGCTGGGGAAGATAATTAAGGAAGCTAGTAGTGCGAAAACTTACGCCTGATCTAAAGAAGAGTTAATCATACTCAAACACAAGAGGCTAAAAAGTCAAAATAAGGTTTTATTTATGAAATTTTTTAAGAATTTCTTTTATGTAGTCAGGAATATTCTTATTTTGCAGAATAGCTTCTTTTTCTATTTTATTATAATCAGAGATTTCATTGCCCGACCACGTAATTTTGACTCTACGGATTTCTTGGAGGGAAACATGGTTATAATTTTCAGGTGATGCCCAGTAACATGTTTTACAAACATCTAAATCTTGGTCATCGGTCCAATTTGAACAATGTTCACATGACCAAGATTTTGCACGGTTACAAGAACCGCAAAGAAGCATAAAATCATCAGGGTTTAATTGACCTTCATCATCGCCAGCTACCTCATATGGTATTCGATGGTCTATTTGCAGATAACGGCTCCCGTAACTAAAAAGACATATGGCACATTTACTGCCATGTTTTTGAATCAAGGTCTCTTTAAGAGATTTAGGCAGCACAATACGACCCTTCAGGCGGTGATTCTTTACTTCTGAAGGGTCTCCAAATCGATATGCAGCAATAGATTTACCCTCAGGAGTCGTTATCCTGAAGGTTTCGATAGGGATTCCCTGTTCCCTGACGTCACGAACAGCCCTGGGGGGATGTTCATACCCATATTGGCGTTGTAATTCTTCTGAGGTAATATAGCCGTGTTCTAAAATGTGTTGAACGACAATTTGAGAACGTTTACCCTTTACGTTCTTTAAAAGATTTAAGAAAGATTTTGGGTAATTATGTTGATCCATTTATACCACCTTCAAACATAACTGTTCTGGCTCTTTAATATTATCATCAAGGATGTTACCAAGCCTTTTCATTAAAGCTGGCGACAGATACAACGACTCTATGGTCTTTTCATAGCGACCTAATAAAACAGCTTGTGTTGATGTCCCAGCGTTAATATGTATGTGGGTCAAGTTTAGGTATTCCGGGAGCTCTTTGCCATATTCCTTTTCTCCTGTTTTCCCGTCGTAACTTACGATATAGGATATATTTAGTTCATTTGCCTTTGCCAAGCTTTCAATAAACTCCTCGTGACAAATACTCTCGTAATACCTTGTATCATGACCCGTACAAACCCCTTGGTAAGGAGGGTCCATATATACGATATCCTGAGGTTCTACTCTAAATAGAATCTCTTTATAATCAGTTGATGTTATCTGGGTTTTGCCTCTTAATAGTTGAGATACACCTAAAATATTCTTTCTGACGGTGCTTGGCTTTGCACCTTTTCTACGATTATCCGGAGATTGATTAAACTCTCCTTGGCTATTATATCTGACAGCTCCTTTAACACAACGATTGAGGAGGTAGAAAAACTTTACTGGGTCATTGTCTTTATTAAACTCATCCCGAATTTTTTGGTAATATTCTTTTTCTTGACCAAGTTGCTCATACCAAAGCTTGGTGTAGCCATCAATTAAATTTTCGGGATTATTAATGATAGCGTCAAATAAATCCATTAAAGCTTTATTTGTATCATTAATAAAAAAGCGTTCTGCTTTGCGATAATAAGCTGCTGCTATTGTAATTGCTGCAGAACCCGCAAATGGCTCATATAAAGTCTTGACATTATCAGGAAAATATTTGAGTATTTGGGGAGCAATTTTTCGCTTACTCCCTTGATATTGGAACGGATGTGGAACCGACATTACTTCACCTCTTAAGTACATATTATTCTATTATTATTATATCTCACTTGAAAGAACTTTACAAGAAAATCGCTAAGGTAATTTTAATCCAAGAAAAATCCAAAAATAATACAGTTTATTGGCTTTGTAAACTAAACATGAAA
>LSQX01331715.1_pt2 | contig 10127 bp, 9 predicted proteins | sample 654561 | NCBI WGS metagenome assembly LSQX01 (sample SAMN04489861, study PRJNA283612) | anaerobic digester metagenome | isolation source: 4 biogas reactors fed with cattle manure at either 37C or 55C with and... | place: Denmark: Kongens Lyngby | collected 2014
CAGCGCCAGAAGGGCGGCGATCGCGAAAGCTGTAAGAATAAGTATCTTCTTCATAGGATTTGTCCTGCCTTTCATAAAGATTAAAATCCTACAACAGCCTCCCGCTACATCGCTGATCCCATTATAGTTGCGTGACGGTGGTTCTTGTCTCTTGATCACACTCGTTACATGTTTGGGGGCAGTTTCTTATGCGCGTAGGGATATCCGGGAGCCAAAGAGAACGGGATCGTTTCATGAAAATGATGACAGATATCCCCGCCTTCTTCTGGTTCAATTCACCGCAGGGCAGCCTCCCGACGAAAAGAGGTGACCGCCTCTGCTCAAGGCAATCAGCCCCTCGGGGAGGCCAGTCATCTTGTTGATTGTGAAGAGATGGGTCGTGACGGGGGAGGGTCCCTCCCAAGTCGCCCCGTCTACCGAGTGTCACATATGATCCCGGTCTCCATAGGCATATTAGCCGAAACCATCGGCTGAGAGAATAGAGATCGGTGTGCGTCCACCGTCGGACGCCAGGCTCCGCGTACTGCCGTTTTCTTCAAAAAGTGGAACTTACACCTTATATCGCCTTAGTTCGACAATAGCTTCAAAGCCTGGGCAGCAAACGCCGGAAACGGCCGGTGCTTTTAAGCGTTCTGATGTGGGGGCATAGGCTTGCCGTGCTGAGGTTATCGGAGAAAATAAATCGGCTTTGCGGTCTAGATGAACCGCAAAGCCGATTCGCTTTTACTTCCGGAAAATAGAAAGTTCCGGCCGCGCTCTGAAAGAAGACTACTTGCCGCAAGCTTTGGCAAGCGGCACAAGATCCGGATGCAGGACGACCCCGTCTTCCATGATCATCTCACCATCCATCCAGACAGTGGAATTCATGCAGATGCCATCAGCATGCGAAGCGGCATCTCCCAAAGCGCCCTCAAACATGGGACCCTGATAGCCAAAGCCCCACTCGGTGCTTCCCCAGACACGCTCATCCTCCGTGCAAAGACCTGTAAGCTGGGCGCCAGGGTTGAAGCCGTAACAAATATGCGCCAGGTGATACATACGGGGATCGTTCATGTCCGCAAGCCATTTCTTGACGAACATGGCCTCTGACTGTCCTTCAATGTCAACGATTTTGCCCGACTCAATTTTCAGGGCGATCGGATGATCCAGGATGCCCAGATCGGCTTCGCCTCCGCCGGAAAATGAACCGTCATAAACGATGGTTCCCTGGATGGATTCCTCAATCGGAGCCCAGCCAATCTGCCCTACAAGGAAATGTGGGCCGGGGGTTTCTGCTGTCAATTCGTTGGTGATGGGACGTTTCGGATCGTTTTCAAAAGAGATATCCGTACCCGCCCGGGTCGTGACCCGCATCTTGCGTGCTTTTTGGGTCATGCTGACAATTTTATTTTGGAAAGCCGTTTGCGCTTCCATGTCGAGCTGACCGATGCAACGGACCACGCGATCCGTATCCAGACCTCCCAGGAAAAGATTCCGGGTTCTGCCATTAGCCATGGCCACTTCCCAGGGACTTGAATAGAGTAGCCATTGCTTGTTGAATTCAATCCAGGCGTCCGTTTCGGGGATGGCGGCTTTCAGACCATCGGGCAGTCGGGGATCGGCTACTTTGCCATATCCGTCAGGTGTGGAATGCCAGGCAACCATGACTTTGGCACCGAGGATTTCCGCTATTTTGGCTGTTTCCTCGGCCACCCGCCATTCACTGGCTGAATCGATGGTAATCAGCACCGATTCGCCAGCTTTGACCTGAACCATATCCTTGACGATGATGTAGGCAGCTTTTGCCAGTTCAAGATCGTTAATGGTTGGCATATATAGGCCTCCTTATCTGGCCATGAATTCCTCAATGGGGAGGTAGTCGATATCGAAGCCGAAGGCCTTGGGACCCAAGACCTCAATGCCGCGTGGCAGGCGGAAGACGTCTCGTGCCTTGAGGCCGATCACAGCGACCTTTTGCCCTTCCTCGATCTTGTTGTTGGTGAAGGGTTCGCAGGTCGTGTCATCCACAAAGATGATCATGTCAGGGCTTGTGATAAAGACATCCCCGTTTTTCCAGCTGACATGGTTCTCATTCTTGAACCAGACTTTCAACTCATTGTCCTGGAAATCTTTCTCGCCGGTGACCGTATGATAGCCCCAGTAGTATCCGTCCTTATCCCACCACTCTTTTTTCGTGACAGTGCCCCTGTTGAGGAGCCAGCCGCCCAGCTTGGCTGTGATCTCAAGCACGGGATCCTTGCCGGCTTCCCGAGCCTCGCGGATGAATTTGCCTACTTCGTAACACTCGGTCATGGTGCCGGCGATGATCACTTCTTTCGTGTCTTTGCCCGTCATCCAGAAGCCGGCCTCTCCGGCGGCGGAATAGGCGGCCGCGCTGATGAATTTGCCCATGCGTTCGGCCATGCGCCAGCTGACCGCGTTTTCGATGACAGCTGTATTGCCCCAGGCGTCGCAGGTTGTGATGGGAAGCAATTCTTTCTCAAAAATATTTGGGGTGGTCTGCTGAATCTCCGGGATGGCGCGTCCGGTGTAGTCGCCGTCAAGTGTCACAATGCCGTTCATGGCCGAAGCAGCAATGCAGGCACCCGCGTTTCCTCCACCCAGCTCAATGGGAACCAGGGCCGAGACCTTTTTTCCCTTCTCTTTCTCAAGGCGCTTCACCGCGAGAGCCAGCATGTCTTTCCAGTCGTACTTACGGGTTTCGGCGTCCAGGCCGTAGATCTTCATTTCTTCGCGCGTCTGATCGGTCATGGGAGCGATGGATCCCATGAGGAAGGGGCAGATGGTGTAGACATCGTCAGCGATGTCGTTGGGATCCACCCAGCCGATCTCGATGCCTTTTTCCAGCTGGCTCATCAGGGCCTCGACACCCGTATCGAAGTCCCCGCCTCCACCTGTTCCGTAAAAGGTGAGGCCGCGGACGAAATCTCTGACCTCCTGCTCTGATTTAAGGGTTTGTTTGAATTTGTACACTATGATTGTCTCCTTTCTTCAACGAGATGGCAGCGGACCTGATGGTCTGATGCAACCTCCTTCATAACGGGATCTTCAACAAAACACCGGTCAAAGGCCAGAGGGCACCGGGTGTTGAAACTACAACCTTTGGGAACATTGACCGGACTTGGTATCTCGCCTTTCGGCGTCACCTTGGCGTGCTTGACCTCTTCTTCTTTCTCACTGATGACCGGTATGGCTGACAGAAGCATTTTGGTGTAGGGGTGCTCCGGATCCGAGAAGAAGATTTCGGTAGGCGCGATCTCCGCGATCTTCCCCAGATACATAATCGCGACGCGCGTCGCGAAATTGCGCACCAAGCTGAGGTCATGGGTGATAAAAAGATAGGACAGGTCGTAGTCTTTCTGCAGACGCAGAAGCATGTTGATGATTTTTGCCTGAATGGACACATCCAGGGCGGATGTAGGCTCGTCCAGCACTATCAGGTCAGGGTTGGTCGAAAGCGCGCGCGCCACTGCCAGCATCTGACGCTCACCGCCGCCGAGCGCAAGCGGGGTTTTGAACAAGTATTCCATGGGAAGTTCCACTTCCTCCAGGAGTCGTACTATTTGACCGACCGGATCCTTCTTGTCCACCAGTTTGTGAATTTTTAAAGGGAGTGACAGGATGTCCTTCACGATACGGCGCGGATTGAGTGTCGTGCCGGGATCTTGGAAGACCATCTGGATTTCTTTTCTCAGACGCAAAGGTCGTTCTTTAATATTGTTGCTGATTGGCTCATCCTTGAAGATGATCTGACCTGCTGTCGCTGAGTACATGCCGATCACATTGTAGGCTGTCGTGCTTTTGCCTGATCCTGACTCACCCACCAGAGCAAGGGTCTCCCCACGCTTGATGGAGAAGCTGATGTCATCGACCGCCTTGACACTCAGCCCCTTCTCTTTGCCCTTGGTGATAGGGAAATATTTTTTGAGATTATTGACTTCAAGAATATTTTCACTCATACGCTTCACTCATCTCCTGTCGATTGGTCGTAGAGAAAACAGGCGACCTGATGCGAGCTGCCGACATTCACGTACTCAGGTTTTTCCTGCCAGCAACGATCAAAAGCTTTGGGGCAGCGTGGGGCAAAGCGACAACCCGGAGGGGGATCGAGGTAGTTGGGAATCCGCCCGCCGATTCCTTCTGCGACGCCACCTCCAGAAAGCCTCGGGATGCAATCCATAAGAGCTCTGGTGTAGGGATGGTATTGCTCGCGGAACAATTCCGTCGTCGGTGCTGTCTCCACCATGTTTCCCGCGTACATGACGTAGATCCGGTCCGTCGTTTCCCGCGCTACGCCCAGGGAATGCGTGATCAGGATCAGTGAGGTGTTTTTCTCTTCAACCCTCTGCTTGAGGATACGCAGAACCTGATCCTGGATGGTGACATCCAGGTTGGTGGTTGGTTCATCGGCGATCACCATTTCGCGGGGAGTCGACAGGGCCATGGCGATTGAAACGCGCTGACGCATGCCGCCTGACAATTGGAAGGGGTAGCTTTGAAGAATGCGCTCCGGATCAGGCATGGCAGTCTCCTGCAGTGCCTTGATGGCCAGCTCCTCCTGAATTTTTGACTTGGTTGCACCCGCATGACCTGAATACCTGATCACGGCGGACATCTGCTGGCCTATGGTGAATACCGGATTCAGTGAGGAGGTCGGATCCTGGAAGATCATGGAGACGCCGGTTCCTCTGAGATGTTGCAGTTGCGACTTGTTCATCTTCAGAACCTGTTCGCCCTTAAAGATGATTTCGCCCCCCGTCACCACCGCCTGGCGGGCAAGAATCCGCAAAATGGCTTTGACCGTGGTGGTTTTCCCGCAACCGGTCTCGCCTACAATACTCACTTTTTCGCCCGGTTTGACATAAAGATTGACGCCGTTCAGTACCTTGACATGGCCACCGAAAGTTCTATAACCGATATGCAGATCTTTGATTGTTACGATATTTTCATCCACTTCAGTTACTCCTCGCTAGTCAGCATGTCCTTGACGCCATCCCCCAGGAAGTTGAATCCCAAGATAATGACCATGATGGCAATGGAGGGAAAAATGGCGATCCACCATTGATCCGGCAGGTACTTGGCACCGTCGGAAACCATGGTGCCCAAGGCAGGCGTGGGCGGCTGTTCTCCCAGACCGACGAAGCTGAGGGAAGCGCCCATCAGGATGACCCAGCCCATGTCGAGGGTCATTTTTGTGAAGATTTGACCCAGGCAATTCGGCAGGATCTCACGGAAAAGGATGTGAAATTTACTGGCGCCCAGAAGTTCTGCGGATTTCACAAACAGTTCGTTTCTCATTGAAGAGGTCATCCCGTAAATCATTCGGGCGTACATAGGCCACCAGGCNNCCATCATGGAGTTGAAAAGTGTCGGCCTCATCAAAGCACTGACGACCAGGGCCAAAACCAGGGGAGGGACTGCCAGGAAAATGTCTGTGACACGCATCAAGGCCGTCGAGAACCATTTTTCCTTCCAATATCCTGCAATGAGACCAACAATGGTGCCAAGGGGGATGATAAAGGCCTCCACACCCAATCCCATTAGCAGGGCACCGCGGAAGGCGTAGAAAATTCGACTCAGGATATCTCTTCCTACGGTATCGGTTCCCAGGATGTATTGACTGCTGGGCGGCTGGTTGGCCGCGGAAAAATTCACATAAGCGCCCGCATGCTCCGGATAAGGGGCAATCAAGGGTTGGAATACACCCAGAATCAGGATCAGGCTGACAATGACAAGTCCCACGATCGACATTTTATTCAGTGAAAATTTATACCAGGCCCGTTTGAGTCCTTCTAGCCGGTCACGCTTGGTGATTCCCGGCGTGGAAGCATGATTCGTTGACATTATTCACTCCCTCCCATCAAACGCACTCTGGGGTCGAGGTAAGTCACGATGAGGTCCACGATGATGTTGACCACCATGACGATGATGCCCAGGGTGATGACCACACCTGANNTTGTTCAACATGGCCTGCATACCATAGCGGGACAGCCCGGGGTAGTTGAATAACTGCTCAACCAGGAAGGCATTGCCGAACAAGGCCGCGATATCCACCGCCAATACCGAAACTGTCGGGATCATGGATGGTTTCAGAAGATATTTGAAAAGCGTTCGATTCTCTGAGACACCATACGCTTTATTAGCCAAAACATAGTCTTTGTCGGAATTGTCCATCATGGTGGTTCGCGTCATGCGCGCGGCCTGGGCCATCCCCCCCAACATCAGGGAAATAGCCGGAAGGATCAGGTGCATGAAGGCATCTTTAAATCCCGCGAAGTTGCCGCTTAACAGATAGTCTGCGGTGAACATGCGGGTGATGGTGGGAGGGGGCGCGATCCCCAGACTCAGCCTTCCGGTTGTGGGCAAAATGGGCAGACTGTAGCCGAATACCAGGATAAATATAATGGCCCAGACAAAAGCAGGGGCGACAATGCCCAAGTAGGACAGAACTCTTACAAATCCATCAAACCAGGTGTGCGAGTATTTGGTTGCCAGAATTCCAAGCAGAATTCCTCCCACAGCCATGAGGATACCGGCAAGAATAACGATTTCAATGGTGGCGGGCAAGTATTGGATGATGTCCTGGGTGACAGGCCGTCTGCTCAGGAGGGAATTACCCAGGTCGCCTTGAACGGCGTCCTTCAGCCAAAGGCCGTATTGAACCACAATCGGCTTGTCCAGGTTCATTTCCTTTTTGAGGGCCTCAACTGTTGCTTCAGGTGCCCGTGGCCCCAGCGCCTGCCTCGCCGGATCGCCTGGCAGAACCCGCCCGATAATAAACACAAGAATGGAAAGTCCAAAAAGGACCAGGATGTAAGAGGCCAGTCGCTTGATAAGTCGCTTCATGGTTAGTGTCCTCTCTTGCAGGTGCGGTCACTTATGGATTCGGGAAAACCCCGCTTGCGCAAGGGCTTCCCGAAATCCAGCTGTTTTTCAATAATTGCGCTTACCGCTTGTCTGGGTAAACCTTCATGCCGCGAACGTACAGGCTGTATCCCATGGGATAGACGAAGTCCTTCCCTTCCTTGAGCAGGAGGTAGGGTTCCCAGTCCACGTATCCTGTTTGACAGGCACGCTTTTCCACCCAGTTGAACAGATAAACGGTCGGAACGATTTCTACGATCTTTTCCTGGATATCGTAGTACTTCTGGAAACGCTCATTCAGGTCTACGGTCGAAAGAGCGTCCTCAATCATGGCGTCGATCTCCGGATCTTGCAGCCATTCCATCTGCTCCCAGGAACCTGTTGAAGAAGAATGGTAGCGGGTCTTCAGCGTGGCACCCGCTTCAAAGTAACTTGGAGCGAAGTTCACGAAGGAGGCGTGTGGCGTCGTTTCCATGGTTTGCGCATCAGCAATCATAGAACCGAAGGGCTTTCTTGTGACTTGGAGCGTGATTCCCAGTTGCTCCAGGTTGGACTGGATCAGCAGGGCGATTTTTTCCTGTTCGGGAACTTCCGCGCACCAGGTCAGGTCGATGGTCATCATGGCCGGGTCGTCGGCATATTTCGACTTTGCCAATTCTTCCCGCGCTCTGTCCAGATCGAAGACGAAAGGCTCCAGATCAGAATTCCAGCCTGGAACGATGCTGGGCACCGGTCCGACCGAACGAATGGAGTCAGGATAGATGTCGTTCAAAATGACATCATAGTCGACGGCGTAGGCCAATGCTCTTCTGAAATGCACATCATCAGTCGGTGCCTTCTTGGTGTTGAGCATCATGTTGCAGTTGGTGCCGCTCTCATAGGCGACCACATCGACTCCTTCGAAACCGGCCATCGTATTGTAGTTTTCGATCGGCTGAATTTCGTCCGTGATCTCAAGCTCCTTGTTGGCCATGGCGGTCCGCACCGAGACCGGGTCAACAGCTCCGGAGATCTTGAAATACTGAGGGGCATTTTCTTCCCAGCCCAGGAAATAATCATCGAAGCGCTCTCCGAGCAGGTACTCATCGAGCTGGAACTCCTTGGTCTTGTAGGGACCCGAACCGGCATCATTGGTCAGCATCCAGTTTTTGCCGTAATCGCCGAATTCACCGTAGGTATCTTCATCCAGATTCATATGCTCCGTAACGAGGGCCTTTTCCACAATCATGAACCGGACCAGGGTCAGGGGGAAGGGGCCGAAAGGTTCGTGAAGTTTCATCACGACCGTCGTGTCATCTTCCGCGTAGACATCCTCGACCACATCCACAAAGAGATAGGCATAGCCTTCCCCTATGGTGAGCATGCGCTGCATGCTGAAGACGACGTCCTCAGCCTTCAGCAGATTCCCTGAATGGAATTTGATGTCATCTCGGATTTTGAAGGTGTAGACCAGGCCATCATCGGATACACCCCATTCTGTGGCCACATGGGGCCCCACCGTTCCGTCAAGCTGAGGGAAAACGAGTGGATCGTAGATGTTGATCATGGCAATGGTGCATGAAAAGCTGCTGCCGACTGCAGGATCGTAGTAGGTCGGCCAATCCTGCGTCATACGGATGATGCTCTGCATGTCTCCCGCGTCGGCTCCGTTGTCAGATGGTTTTGTGGGGCCACACCCCACCAAACCCAAGATCAGGAGCGCGACCAAAAGCATGATCGGAAAGGTTCTCTTAAACATAATTTTCCTCCTAATTTTTGAATAATTACGCTTGGTTCAAATAAATATACATCAAAAATCGCATTTCAGCCATTGATGTTTATTTCCCTAACTCTCGTGCAATGAGTGCCAGTTCGGGATGGACAACTCTTCCTTCATCCGTAATTTTCTCACCCCCAATCCAAATAGTCGTATCGAGGCAGATGCCGTCTGCATGTGTGGGAGCGTCACCAAAGCCGCCTTTGAAAATCGGGCCTTGGAAACCGAGTCCCCAGACAGTGGCGCCCCAGACACGCTCATCCTCCGCACACATCCCGCTCAGTTTGGCACCCGGATTGAATCCACAGGAGATATGCGCAATGTGATACATGCTCGGATCATTGAAATTCTTTAACCATTGGGAGACGAAGCGTGCTTCCGAGCCTCCCTCCACGTCAACCACCTTCCCCTTTTTGACGGTCAGTTTGATCGGCTCTTTGAGGATACCGAGTTCGGCTTCGCCTCCTCCGGTGAAAGAGCCATCATAAACGATCGTCCCGTTTATTGTCTCTTCGATGGGAGCCCATCCGATCTGGCCGATCAGGAAGTAGGCTCCCGGTTTAAAGGCTTCGCAACTTTCGTTCAAGATCGGTCTTGCGGGATCATTGACAAAGGAGATATCAGTGCCCGCGGGGGTGGTCATGCGCATCTCATGAGCCTGGGCGACCATATCCGTGAATGCTTTCTGAAATCTCCTCTGAACGGCAAGATCGATGTTTCCGACACAGCGTGTCAGCTGTTCGCGCGACAGTGATCCGAAAACAAGGTAACGTGTCTTGCCGTTCGCGAGGGCCTCAAGCCAGGGCGTTGAGTAGAGCAGCCACTGATTGTTGTATTCGATCCATACGTCTGCAACGGGAATAGCAGCCTTGAGGGATTCCGGCATCCTGGCATCCGCTGCTTTGCCATATCCGTCCGGGGTCGAATGCCAGGCCACCATCACTTTCGCGCCCATGGCCTCTGCCGCCTGGGCAATGGCTTCTGCCGGTCCCGTATCTGTGATCGAATCAAGCGTGATGAGAACTGATTCACCGGGCTGGACGTCACACATGTCCTTGACGACCTTGTAGGCAGTCTTACCGAGTTCCAAAGAATAGCGATTAAACATTCCGACCTTACCTCCTGATGTGGATAATAAACTATATTGAACGACTAATGACTCTCCATCAAGTGTGTCGTCACTTCCTGTAAAAGATGGTCAAGCGCCTCCAGGTAGGAATCGACGTCGACCATAAAGAACTGCTTGACTTCTCTCGCCTTTTCTTTCAACTCCAGGTAAAACGGATCAGGTTCGATCAAGTCTGCCAGAAGGATGAAGGCGTCCAGGAGCCTGAGCGAACCATAATTCATAGGCTCGTCGACACAGCCGCGGGCACTGGCCAGAAGAAAAGTAAATAGCCGGTCTTGTTGTTCTTTTGTCACGGTTTCTACCACTTTTCGTAATGCTTCCGTCCAGCCGGGTCGGGGCGTGGGGGAGCCTGGGGGGTCTCATCGTAATAGCCTGCGC
>LSQX01181877.1_pt1 | contig 10125 bp, 5 predicted proteins | sample 654561 | NCBI WGS metagenome assembly LSQX01 (sample SAMN04489861, study PRJNA283612) | anaerobic digester metagenome | isolation source: 4 biogas reactors fed with cattle manure at either 37C or 55C with and... | place: Denmark: Kongens Lyngby | collected 2014
GCCGGGGGATCATCCGCCGAGTATCTAATTTCCGGGACGGTGAGATGGCACTGCGCTACGCCGCTGCCGGCTTTATTGAGGCTGAACGCGGGTTCAGAAGGATCAAAGGATATCGGCAACTGCCCATCCTTTCTGCTATGCTGAATTCACTATGCTCAGGCACATCGAGCATCAAAACTGCTTAGTCTGGCGTTATCGGGAGTTATTTGGGGTAAGGCTACGTCTGACCAATTTCCACGGAGCTAGGACATTATCTACAGTGGCTGGTATGGGCACAAAATAAACATTAAACATTAAGCGAAATTCCATATACTTTACGATTTATAGAAAGAAGATCTCGAATGACTTCAAAACAATATAATAAAGCTCGAGAAGCCATATAAAAATGGAGCATCACCTTTTATAATGTTGGAAAATCTACATGACTCCAGCTGTTAAGCAAGCCTTATCAAAATGGCTTCCAATCTGTTAAACGATGCACATGGATACTCATGCACTATTCATTTGCGTCAAAAACATTTGGTGAAGTTCATATCTCCATTCAGTTTGCTTGAAAGATTTTCAATCTTTGCTTGGCACTAGATTCCAGTTTATCTATTCAATACTGGTGACAACATTACCACACAAATTGATCTTTAATTATATTAGTAATAACAAGTTCTTTTCCTTTGACACTGCCACCTGCATTATGCAGAATATCATAACCAACCATATAGTAGTCCTTGTATATATCTCGGATTAGCTCGCAATCATCATAGGTAATAATCCAGTAGGTATTTTCTAGATATTCTGCTATTGTTCTTTCAAAGGCTCGATGATTTTCTTCTTTAAAATAGTTCGTATAGAGTCTATGTCCCTTTTCTACATAGGGCGGATCAATATTGAAAAAGCATTCTTGAATTCTTTCTTGTAAATAGCGAGCAATAAGCTCACTTGCGTCATAATTATATAATTCAATCCGGTCTCTAAGCAAAGCTATTTGCTCGACTTTATTCTTTATCCCATCCTTATTAAAACGACAATCCAGTTTATGTGTGCCGGATTGAGTAAAACCTCCTATTGGTCCACCTGTAATTACACCAGAGAAATTGACACGGTTTAAGAAGAATGTCGCAAACCCATCGCTTACTTGGTCCGCCTGCACATCATCATATATTTCTTTTTGACGCGCCCGTTCCTCTATGGTAATCGGAGTATCCACCATTATCCGGAGGAACTCGTCAGGATTGTTAAGGATAGTGTGCCAAAAGTTATAGATATGAGGATCAAGGTCGTTTAGTATGGCTGTTTCAACGATATTGTCGCGCAACAATCCAAGCCCGATGCCGAACCCCCCAGCGAAAGGTTCAACATAGCTTTTATCGCCAAGCTCATTTATTTCGATAAGGTTTTTAACCTTGTCATATATTTTGAATTTGCCACCCGGATAGCGGAGCGGCGAAAGGGATTTGTTCATTCTCAACCTCCTCCTGTTAGTTTTCTATATGTCAAAAATGCATTTGGAAGCCAATCGGACAGATCATATGGATTCAAATAAAGGTTGGCCTTTGTATTGTTTGGTTTCTTCCGAAGTGCTGCCATCACATGGAAAGCGATCGTAGGTTCAACTCTTGTACTTCCCGAATCCTCAGATATTAGCTTTTTCAAGGGGGCGAGGTAAACCTCTTGCTCAGAGATATCATATTCATTCGGCAACTGTCCATATTGGGCGTAATTAAGTAACTGCAGGCCTAAATCTCTGTCGAATAATTGGTGGTTTCTCTGGTTCCAATAATTGTCGAGACAGTTCTTGCAAGAACGTGAGCATCCGCACTCAGATAAGATAGTTCTTGTTCTATTCAATACATCATCTAAAATTGAACCAATCAAAGATGAATATCCAGCACCACTCGATAGATTGTCATAAAAGAACATCTCAAGATGCGAAGCCCCGTCACTTTTTATTCTTGGCCGCCATCCGCCGCTAATCTCATTGTAATCTATATCCAAGACAATGGATATGGCTTTTTTTAATGCTTCATGCATAGATGTAGCGGCAGCCCTAAGTATGCTTCTTTCCTCAGCGCTTCTATTTCCGACGAGCTTCGTGGAATCATAGGATATATCGAGCATGAACATATCTGTTAAGAACTCATAGCCCAAGTAGATGCTTGTGTCGACTGTTCCCTCATGGCGGCACAATCCACGATTATCATGGTATGGCTGCGAAAATGAGAATGTCCCTTTCGCGTTTGTCTCAGCAACCTCTGCTCCACCACATTTCTTACAGATATTAAAGCCGTTTTTGCTTTTGCCCATATTTACGATTAAAACCTTTTTGTCAGGGAGGTTTACAAATCGTATATTACTTTGCTGGAAAGATGCCATTTCCATATCTTCTGGAACATACGAATAGTAAGGAGCCTCCGCATAGGTATACTGCTCGTCTTCATCCTCAAATTTTACTTCATCACCCCTTACCGGAGAGAAACCCCAAGGACGAAGCATATGATTTCTGACAACATCAGCGCCACAGTACGGACAAGCTGAACGCTGCGAATCCTCTTTTTCTAGTCCAAACCAGTTACATTCAGAGCAGATACAGATATCTTTGTAGTATTCGTTGTTGTTGAAGTAAAATTCTGCTTGATTTGCTTCAAAGCCTCTTGGACGAGGATTTGCATAGATTCCGCCGCTTTTGAAGATTTTCTTGTCTATGGTGACAAAGCGACCGGGGGCATATTCGCTCAATGCGACAGCAATATCCCTTTCTGGCGCATATTGCACATCCCGTGGGGCATTTTTGCTGCGCTCGGATTCCTTTTCAACAAAAAACCGTACCACATTTTTGGGAAATGAGTATGAAGGAATATATCCTTCACGGTAAAACACATCAAACGCTGGTGTTTCCATTCCGTTATTTATATATTCGTCACGCTTGCCCTCAGCCAATACAATTTCGCATATCTTGCGGAACAAGGTCACAGTCCTATCTGTTGAATGCCCTGATGATTTTGAATAAGTATCAGCATACTCAATAAAATTCTCGCCGTACTGCTCACAGAATGTAATGATGCCAATATCGACGATTCCATCAAATGCGTCTTTCATATTCGACGTGGACATAAAACCATTTAGCGCCATCATATTGATATGACGCTGCTTGATCTTGGGATTATCCCGATCAATCCAAGGTTTGCGCGGCGCACCAGAAATCATCTCGTCAGGATGCATGAAGTAGTGGCTGTCGTGCGTTCCACCTGAAGCATAGGTTACTATAGTAGAAATACCGGCGTTTTTACGCCCAGCCCGTCCAGCCCGCTGCTGGTAATTTTCCCGCATCGGGGGAATATTGCGTAGGCCGACCGCTGTCAGTGACCCAATATCTATGCCGACCTCCATGGTAGTTGTGCAACTCAGCACATCAATCGAGTTCTCGCCGTTTTCCCCGGCATTTATGTCTTGGAAGCGCATTTCGTATTTCTCCGTGCGACTCCAAGTATCGCTTCGTATTTCTTTGTGAGAAAGCTGCGCCGTATGCTCTTCTGTATCAATCGTATGAATACGCTCCGTTTTCTCTAAAGCGTTGAGAACAGGAATCCGCCAGAAATCAAAGCGAGATAAATCAGCTTCGCCAATTACCTTCAAATCTGTTGAATCAAAGCAAGCGCCACAATAATTACCAACCTTAAAGGGAGATAGCTTACCGCACTTCACGCATCTATACCAAGCAAATTCTCTGCCGGTTAGCTCTATCTTCACTTTTGCTAAATTGATATAATACCGGTTATTCACGGCAGCAGCAAAAAACAAATCTCGTACCTTGCAAAGCACTATTTCGCTTGCTTTTTCGCCAAACCCTAATACTTCACGAATCTTCTGAATTAAACGCTTATTAACTTCTTTTGTGAAATCAAATCCCAGACCGAATATCTGACCTTTGCTTCTTCCAGGAAGTCCCTTTCGGATATCATCTTGAATAGTTTCGCCTAACGCAGCGCTATCGTCCATAACATCCCAAAACAGTAGCACAAGAAACTGGTAAAGAATACCCATGTCAACAGTAATCCCTATATCCTCTAAATCAAACACGCAGTCCTCTAGCGTGATAGGTATCGGTGCTAAAAACCCAATCCCAATATCCTTAAACGAGCGAGGGCTTTCTGTAAAGAATGTCAGTAGCTGCTCATAATAATCATCCGGCAATGTCCTGTATTCTGTGGCTAATTCCGCATAGTCAATCGCTCTGCCACGTCGTTTAGCCCGTGCCTTTCTGTCTTTGAGTAGTCGCTTGTGCTCTTTAAACATTCTTTTACTTTCTCCGTTGAAAAAGCTCAAGCTATTCTGACTACATACATCTAAAAACGCGGGATAGAGGTCGGTCAGAGGGTGTTCTTTCCCATCCCCACGTAACAGAAGTGACGCGAGCATAACCGCCTGTCGGAAAGCATCTCCATCAGATGACTTTGATAAGTCTCGAGCAAGCTTTGCAGCATTCTGGCGTGAATCGGAAAACAACAGTACTTTTTTGCCCTCATTAATCATTTCAGATTTCGGGAGCTGTAGCTCAAACTGTGCCTTTGTCAGATTATAAAATGGAATATTGCCTTTAGTGGCAAGGTCGACAGGCTTCTTGAGTTGCATCTGTTTCTTGCATTTGGGACAGACGCTGAAATTAAAAGATTGGTACTTTGTATCGATCTTATCGTTATAGACAACGGTAAGCAAGGATTCATCATCTTGAGGTGTTATATACAGCTTGCCTGTCAAAGGATCAAGCGCTCCGATCTTATCATTTTTTCCTCTCTGATAATTCTTCGGCACGATGTAAAGCAGCATCTCATTCAGCGAATCGGCGCCTCCATTTAGGCCGCGCTGAGGAAAGACATACCAATATGGCTGCCCCTCATTCTTCTTCAAATAAACTTTAAAGTATAATGCCCCGCACTTTATGTGATTTACGAGTTCATAGATTTTCCCGCCACATTGGCATTTTTCACGTGGGATGGAGATGACCTCGCCTAAGGGGAGCTGTTCCTCTGGAGAATATTTTGCGTAAGTGCATTTAGGATTAGAACATGCGTAAAGCCCCTGCAATCCACGCAAAAACATATGAAGTCTAACTGGAAATAAAATATTACCATCTTTTGCGGCAAGCGAAACCAATACTAATAAAGCATCAAGGGCTTTGTTGGCATCGGGATGATCTCCAAATAGAGTATTTTTAATTTCACTATAAGATTTAGCCCCGTCGCGACAAAGCTTGTTCAACGAAATAAATGCCTCGTATTTGGGGAGGTTATCATACAGCCATTTCTGCACTTCACTTTGGGTAATACCATTATTCAGCGTAACATGGAATACCGCACTGGCAAAATCTTTGATTCTGTTGGTGATTCCATCTCCATAAACCTGATCATAGCCAATGGACACCAATGCCTCAATATTTGTTTTGATCTCTGAGTTCTCAGGTAATTCATCTTTTGAACCGCTTAAGAAAGTATATTGAGAAGCGTCCTTTCCAGTCAGCCCAGAATAGAAGTCATCAATTGCGCCTTCCTCACCCTGGGGCATACTGGCTGTTGTAAGAATAAATTGAACTTTTTCCTTTGTTATTCCCAATCGAGAGAATAACCGTTCCAGTAGAAGGGCAATTTCTCCGCCGGCAGACCCGCGATACATATGGGCCTCATCCAAGACGACGAGAAGTCGGTTCTCTTCTGCCGCATCGAGCCATCCCTTAGTCTTATTCCAAATACTAGCTTCACGCTGCCGCATAAGCATGAATTCAAGCATCGAGTAGTTAGTTATTAGAATATCCGGAGGATACTTCTGCATTTCAAATCGCGTTATGAATTCAGCGTCATATGGGTTTGGTTCATGTATGTTTTGCTCAAGATTTTTAATGAAGACCTCAAGGCCGTCTTTACTATACCGTGCGGGATATTTGTTAATGCTCCTTAGGCCATTTATATTGTTTTCTTGTTGATGTTTGACATCTGCATCGGCAGTATCATCAACCAAATAATTTTCACGGAATGTCAACGCCAGTTCGCGGCTACTGGCAGGCTTTGCATCTCCAGAGTATGGCGTTCTTCCAGTATACATCCCAAAGTGCGGTATACGAGCGGCGTGGGTATCCTTCGTAAAAATGTCTTTAAATTTCTCGTCACCCATGATTTTTCTAAACCGCGCCAATTGGTCGGAGACCAATGCATTCATTGGGTATATGATTAACGTCCTAACCGCGTCTTTGCGGAAATCTTGCGGGCGGTTTTTGGCCTCAATAAAGCTCTTTGCAATAATCGGCCAAAGAAAGCATTCGGTTTTACCTGAACCAGTACCGGTTGAAACAAATAAATCCTTTTCAGATAGGAAGTTCTCTAGCGCCTTAACCTGATGTTCAAATGGATCAGCAAATATGCCAAGCCCTTCTGCAACAAGTTTGAGCAGAGACTCTTTTATTCCTCGTTCAATATGATGAGAGGTACCGAGTCCATTAACGATCTTCCTATAAGATGCCGATGTTTCGATATATGGCTCGCGAGCGATATTAGTATACTCAGAGCACTGTTCGCCAAGGAGATCGTCCACGTAAAGCAGTAAGGTTTCACTGTTTGCTAAGTAATCGGATTTTATGTAGTTTTTCAGCCTGTTCCGAATAGCTCGGTAGTACTGTTGGACACTGTTTGAGCTATTCATTCTTTACTTCTCCTCCTTCGATTGCGATTCCGAGATTTTTCAAAACATAGACTATTCCTGCTAACATATCATTATGAGCCAGAAAACCAACCTTGTCATAAGCATCCTTTATTGGCCATGACAGTAGCAACAAATAATAGTACTCACGATTGGGCAAATGCCCACTTATCCTAATAGCTGAATAGGCGTTGTCTATTCTAGTGATACTGGCTCTCAGCGGTGCTTCGTAATGCGCTTTTATAGCAAAATAGAGGCGTCTGTACTCATATGAAGTAAAACTGCCATTCAGCTGCTCAATAGGTTCGTCCGCAAATTGCAGTGTTTCTGATATTTGCATAACTCTATAAAATGGGCCAAATTTACTTTTTCTAGCTAAGGTACACTCCGTTTTAGGCTGTTTCTCCCAAGAGCGCGAGGGGGCGTTGGGCGATAATGGATTAAAAAACTCAAGATTTGCTAAATCGATATCTTTATCGTAAAAATCAATAGGATCAAAGCATGCCTTGAAATACTCCTCATATGTTAGGGCGTCTCTTATAAGAAATTCTTTCACTGATACCCTGTAGATAGTAGAACCCGTGAATACGCCGAGGCCATTTACAGTATAGTCACTCTCCGGAAATCCGAAAAACAATGCTTTATCCCCCAGCACTATACTCCGGCCGTAATTAGCTATCTTATTCCGATTATCTTCATCTGTAATTAGATATCCTGTTTCTTCATAAACTCTACGGATAAAAACAGAAAAATCAACTTGCTGGTTACTTGTGTCAATGAATTTATCGGAAACAGAGGGGAAAATCCTTGAGAACTTATCCAATAGGTCGTTGAGAACAATAGTCTGGTTATGTTTCGTTGTTCCATAAATACCAACAGTAATATTTTGTGCCGTGCGAAGACACCATTGTCCAAGGGCAGAGTACAGCACCCTATATGTAAAAGAATCTTCAGTTTCGCTTGAATAACGATCGATGCCCATATCCGAAGACATCGCAAGTAATAACTCGTTCATTACACAAACCATTCCTTAAGTAGCTTTTTATACGAGCACCTTCCTCTGTCACCGGCGTATTTAACTAGCCGCTCCGAAACCGCAAAAGGTGAGATTTGCATTACATCCGCGCAGTAAGGCAGAACATCAAATGCCAGCATACTACATAAATTTTGCTCATTACAAATTTGAGCGCATTTATGCGTTGTCAAACTCTGAGTGAACCCAAATTCATTCAGTATTTCTTTGAATAAAGGTGAATATCTGGTATCGGGGTTGGCTTTCGGGATGTTTGCTTCGGTTTCTTCGAACACCGACGGATCCTCGGTCAAATTGTTAATCACGGATAAAGTTTGAATGCGATTGAGGTTCAAGTAATGACAATATCTGAAAATTTCATATGGAATAAACCGCAAGGTTCTGTCATACGCAAGTGTCAAAAAGGTAATTTTATTTTTATGCTGTTCAAGCAAAGCAAGCAGCTCGGTTTCGCTATAATTCCCAAGAAATCCATCTAAACAAACCACGCGCACATTCTCTGACAGAAATGCTCCTATCTCCTGTGCCGAGATGTCCTTATTATATGTGAGCGAGGCAACATTCGCTTTCCCAACCAGTGTATTTGCAATGCACTTCATCAGCGGCACACCAGTACCTCGATTAATTATAATGGGCATTCCCTGAAACAAGGTGTCGCATAAATGTTGTTTTAAAAGTGATAGACAATCAGACGGGGTGGTCACGCCAATATCCTTCAAATTGTATCCTAAGTACTCCTTAAACTCATCCATATCGATAGGGTGGAGTGGTTTTAAGCCAGCTACCTGTATTTTGGTTTTTTCAGTCTGTTGTTTCTCTAGTTCAGCCCTAATCTGAATCTCAAGCTGTTTTTGATTGCCTCGAGCTTCAGCCAATTCAACCTTTAGCTCTTCTTCGGACTTTTTTAAGACATGAACTTCGGCTTTAAGGTCTGCTATGGCTTCCTCTTTTCTATGAATAAGGGCAGTCAACTCATCAATGTTAGTCAGTTCTTGTTTTAAGGAGTTGATTTCGGCGATATATTCTCTTTGCTTTGCCTTTGCGTTTTCCAAAGAGTCTTTTACAGACTCTTTTTCCGACTGTAATCGCTCAATATCTGCATCTTTGGATTGGGCATCTGCATTTAGTTTTTTCTGCTCATTTGTAACTTTATTTGCATACTTTACAGCTGAAGACAATAAAGAGATATAAGCCTCAGGGTGTTCCTCTTCAATCAGCTTTAAATAGAGTGCTATATTATCGACAAAGAAGCTTTGAGATAATGTTTGTATATAGGCGGTATCTTTGCTACTGCCCTCTTCCATGCATTGATCTAGATGCTCTTGAATTTGACGCAGCCAGATACGAATATTCTTTTCGATAAAAGATGACACAAAACCATTATTACGATTTTTAAATAACAGATCACCGACATTAAGTCGAAATATAGCGGTTGGCCGGAATCCAGGACAAATTTTCGCAAATTCCTTCGGATTTTGCCGAAAATAATTGCTTACATGTTTTTGAGGTATTACTGAGCAAATATACTGCATTTCATTTTCGGATAAAAGAGGAATATAGCTCATAACTGTCCCTCCTCAATAAAGCGTTTGGCTGCTGAATTTATGACTCCACCTTCAATGCATTCCTCAATGTATTTTGAAGCTGTGTCACTAAGTTCAAGATCAGAAAAAGACTCAAGTGAAAGACTTTCTGTTCGTTTGTAATGTGCCAATAGGTCGTTAAGGAGTTGTCCGTCGGATATCTCCTTTTGCTGCAAAGGGTAAATAATGCCATCCAGATATCCTGAGTTATAGCGTTTTATAAAGCTATCTGGAGTAAGCAAAACCGATTGCCCTTTGCTAATTTGCGTAGCACCTGATCGATTGAAAAGATAATATGTGCTTTCATCCAGCACAGTATAAATATAAGTATGGCCTTCTTCAAGTGATAAGGTTTCATAGTCAGTAGAATATGTTGCTCTCCCATCGATAACAATTTCTGCATTCTTTCGTATTACCTTCACTTTCGAATGAATCGAAACCTTCGAAATGCCATTCCCAATATTTTTAATATCCGTTGAATGGACATTAATGTTTCCATGCGGCTCTAGGTTAAAACTTGAAAACAAAAACGCATTATCTGAGTAAAACGCTGAAACCTCATTGATCAGTGCCGCTGGTGGCCATAACAAAGTAAGTGTTTCGGATGTCTCTACTTGGTATCCCCATGATAAAAATAAGGACTCGATATCAGCAGTTTTGTTCTTGATAGTCAGAGTTTTTCCGATAAAACTCTTGCCCATGGTTTCAAAACGTAAGGTGGAAGAAAATTCTATATCGCTCGAAAAACAACTTGTTTGTGGCAACGAAAACCGACTTTCAATGCAAGCAAAATATAGCACGTTGGTATACAGTATTGTACCTGTCTCTTAT
>LSQX01408952.1_pt2 | contig 10125 bp, 9 predicted proteins | sample 654561 | NCBI WGS metagenome assembly LSQX01 (sample SAMN04489861, study PRJNA283612) | anaerobic digester metagenome | isolation source: 4 biogas reactors fed with cattle manure at either 37C or 55C with and... | place: Denmark: Kongens Lyngby | collected 2014
GATTATATTGTTCCGAGGAAAAGATATGACCCGCATTGTGCCTTCAGCAGCCTATTTTATCTGACAGAGCAGGGGAAATTGAGGGCGCTCACCAAGGAAAACCAAAATATGCTGTTGGACAATAAAACGGATTTTGCAAAGAAGGCCAATGAGTTCACAAACGCCCACTGGAGAATGCCCAAGGGAAGCGGGAACAAAACAAGCAGACCAGAAATGGGCAGCTTTATCGATAGGCTAAGGAATTATTCTTTGACAGTTACAGGCATGGGGTTTCAGGATGTATGGAATATTGACATAGGCCGACTGAAGGGGTGTTGTGTACACGTGGTAACGGCGGACAACCGGGTGGCACCCCTGTGCGCATTCCATGTGACTAGCATAGGTGGTGAGAGGCTTTACAAGAATGGGTAGGCTGCTGTATTATACCAAAAGCGTTTGCCCCATGTGCCTGGAAACGGTTTATGCCGCAATTGAAGAGGAATGCGACGGTATATATATGAAAAAGGAATGCAAAGAGCACGGAGGGTTTAAAACACTGGTCTGGAGGGACAACGCAAAAAACTATTTAAAGTGGCTTTCCTTTGGCGGAATGGATGTTGAAAAACTGCCCCGTACGACGGGGGAAGTCGACAGGGAGATTGGAGAAGTGTCCTTCTCAGGTGAAGCATGTGCTCAGCCCTGTTCCGGTGCGTTAATGACAACCAACCGGTGCAACAACAATTGTCCTGTATGCTTTACCAGGGATAGCAGCGAGCCCTTGTATGAACCGTCACTGGATGAATGTAAAAATCTAATAATTCAATATAAAAATAAAGCCGGGGACAATGCACTTTTGGAACTATGCGGCGGAGAACCAACGGTAAGAGAAGATATTTTTGAAATATCAAAGTTCGCCTCCCAAAACGGGTTTCATTACATACAGCTAAATACCAATGGAATAGAGCTTGCAAAGAGCGGGGAGTATTGCGAAAAGCTTAAAGCAAGCGGGGTTACAACAGTATACCTGGGCTTTGACGGAGTAACGCAAAAGCCTTATATAAACAAGTACGGTAGGGATATGCTGGGCATCAAAACGTCCGCCCTGGAAAACTGCAAAAAGGCCGGGCTGGCGGTGGTGCTGGTTACCTGCGTTATCCCCCGGGTGAACGACAATGAGCTGGGGGATATTGTCGCCTTTGCAAAGGCGAACATGCCCACTGTCAAGGGGATATACCTTCAGCCCATAAGCTACTTCGGCATTTATCCAAAAGGGGATATAAGGCGCATTACTATCCCGGAAGTCTTAAGAAGCCTTGAACTGCAAACGGACGGGGAAATCAAGGCGAGTAATTTCTCACCGGGGGCCTATGAACATCCCCAATGCTCGTTCAATGGATGCTTTATGCTTGCCAAGGGCAACAGGCTAAAAAGCCTGACAAGTTTCTCAAAGAAAGAAAGAAATCCGGAAGGGTATAAAAGAATACGCCAGTCCATAAAAAATACATGGATGCCAGGCCGGGTTCCAATGCTCACAATAGGGGGCATGGCCTTCCAGGATGCCTGGAATATTGATATACTGCGCATAATGAGCTGTTCGGTACAGATTATTGGACGGGATAACAAAATGATTCCCCTATGCAGTAAATATCTAACAAGCTGCAGCGGAGAAAAAATACACCCGGGAATTAGTTAAATGGTGTAGGGGGAGATTACGAAATGGGCGTTAACCTGGAAGAAGGGCTTTTTGAGCTGTGTTCAAAAAGAATCATGGCGGACGAAGAGTTTATAGCTGTGGCAAGGAACAGGAACTTTGGCAAAGTAAACAATGACCTGTTCCAGGAATTCAGGTTATACCAGTTGAAAAAGACAATCAGGCATGTATATGAGAACAGCTGCTTTTACAGGGAAAAATTCCGGGAAAGAAGTGTAGGGCCAGAGGATATTAAAAGTCTCAAGGATATTGAAAAATTTCCATTTACATTTCCGGAAGACCTTAGGCATTCAAGTTATGACTTTCTTTGCATATCCCAAAGGGACGTGGAAAAACCCGTTACCTTTTTCAGTTCCGGTACAACGGGGATTAGGAAAAGAATCTATTTTTCAAGGGCAGATATCATAAAAATAATGCAGTTCCTACCGCGGGGGATGAATACTGTTACCGACAGGGACAACGGCATTATTCAGATACTTTTGCCCAATTCAGCGGGAAGGGGGATCGGGTATCTTTTAGCCGAAAGCCTTAAAAGCTTTGGAATGAGGGCCGTAATTTCAGATATGGGATGGCCGGCGGATAAAATTATGCGCTTGTGCCTTACTGAAAAGCCCGATGTATGGTTCGGGGACGCGGGTACCATTTTCAGGGTCACAAAGGAAACGGCAGGCAAAATGGATTTATCCAAGCTAGGGGTAAAAGTGTTATTCCTTACCATGAGCAATGTAGCCCGTTCTATGAAGGAATACCTTGAGAAGGCTTGGAACTGCCGCGTGGCAACTCACTATGGCTTGACCGAAATGGGCTGGGGCCTGGCGGTGGACTGCGATAGCTGCGACGGCTATCACTACAATGAACTGGATGTTATTGCAGAGGTGGTTGACCCCCAAACGGGCAATGTGCTGCCCGATGGAGAAGAGGGAGAGCTGGTTTTTACAAGTATTGGAAGGGAAGCGATGCCTATTATCCGTTTCAGAAGCGGGGATATTTCCAGCCTGTCAAAGGGTAGCTGCGGGCGAAGTCTTAAATCTATGGGGCATATTGTAAGGCGCATTGAAGGCATGTATGACCTTGGTGATGGAAGGTATATATACCCGGCACTACTGGAGGAAGCCATTTACAGCATACATGAAGTGGTCGATTACAGGGCGTCTGTCAAGGGTCGGCAGCTTTATATCGATTTGGAGACCGTGGATAAGGCGTATTATGGGCGGCCCGAGGAAAGCGTGAAAAAGGAGGCGATGGAACGCCTGCTTGCGATAGATGAAATAGGGAATTCACAGGTTGAATTAACAGTGGAATTATTGGAAAACGGTGCGCTGAAACCCTTCTGCCATCAGAAAAAACGGATTGAAGAAAGAAGGTAATTCCATGAAAAGCTGCAGCATGGGCGGATGCCAGTTTTATCATTTAGAATCCTCTGTGAAAGGAAAGCAATAAATGGCCAGGAGAAAGATGTTGTCTGCCTGCGAGGTATTCCTTAAATGCATAAAAAGCAGCACTTTGTCTCCGGCGGAACTGGCAAGGGCTTTAGAGCGCTTCGGTATAAGTGCAGAATGCGTTATTAAGGCTGCCGAAGAACTGCCGGAACACTACCACCTTGACTTGGAAGGCATAAGGAGAATTATTGAACTGTATATTGCAGAGTTCATAGACTTATTCAAAAATACCGACAGTGCCCTCATATGCACAACCCACCCAACCCCCCTTTATGTAATGCTGCTTGTTGGCAATGCCGGGAGAAGTGGTGTTAGAATCAAAACTCCGGGATTTGTTGCCATGCTGGTGCTTCGAAGCTTTTTTTTATGGAAGGAAGGTATAAAAGGGGTACGGGGTTCGGGCTCTCCGGTATGTGGTATGAATCAAATGCGGTTGTTTCTGATTAAAAATGAATGCATTGACCGACCGGCGGTGCTCTGGAACTGGGGCCTTTTATGCGATGAAAACTGTATAACGGGAAGAATACTAAAGCAGCATTATCCTGAGATTGAGAAAATAGATATAAAAGGGTTAAGAGGTAGTAATTCGGATAAAGAGCTTTTTCAACACCTATGTAGCCAGATTGAAAAGGCATTTATAAAATTAAGACGAGTATTGGACCTGGATATAAGTGAAAATGCTGAAAAACAAGCATGGAACCAATGGATGTCGCTGGTTCTGACAATAGAATCAATTACTAGGCTTAATAATAAGCTCCAGGGTCAGCTGCTGGGAGGGAATGACCTGGCCCTTGTCCACAGTGTTTTAATTACCGCTTTTTCAGACTGGACGCCGCTTTTGGAAGCGCTAGAACTATTATACGTTGAATTAAAAAATAGAAGAAGCCGAATTGAACATTCCCATAAGGAATACGCCAATAAAGCGTGTCTTTATTGTTATTATGTACCGCTTACAACCCCACAAGTCAGCAGCCTCTTCGCAAGGCATGGAATAAGTCTAATAGGTAACACGGCTTTCTTATTCCGCAAGGCCGGGGAGCTTTCGCCAAAAAGCCTGAATGAAAGAATCGCTCTAATGTGTATGCAAATACTTATCGGCGGTGATTGCGAAACAGAGGCGGAGGCAGTGTGCAAACAACTGGGGAAATACCGATGCCGGGGATACCTGACAGGGATGTATGCTTATGACAGGTGGCTGGGTAGTGGGCAAAGGGCTGTAGCGGAACTGATTGAAAAAAAGTTTGGGTATCCCGTATTTTTTCTCGATATGGATTTCTGGCACAGTAATGACCTGGAAATATTGGAGGCCAGGATTAAGGCAATAGCAAAGCGTATAACAGGGGATTGCTAGATATGGTTTGAAAAATGCGCAAATACAGGTGTGGGAAAATGTGTTATGCCGTTGGTTTCAACGGGCGGGCCGGAGGATACCAGGGGCTTTGACAGGTACGAGGTGGACGGGATAAAGGTTTTTGTACAAAAAGGTATTACTACAGCGGATGGGGTGCTTAAGTTCAGGCTTAGGAGGTTCTTGTTCTTTACCGATATTGAAGCGGTGGGCGTAAAGGTGATATAATTTATGCAAATACCATTTTGAGGTGGTTTTTATGAATATCAGGGAAATTCAGGAGCAGCGCGAGCTTGAAATGCTACCGCCCTATGCCTGCCCATCATCAAAGAGCAGGGGAAGGGAGCGGGAGGAAGAAAAGTGCCCCATACGGACCGACTTCCAGCGGGACCGGGACAGGATTATACATTCCAAGGCTTTCCGGCGACTAAAGCACAAGACCCAGGTGTTTATTTCCCAGGATAACGACCATTACAGGACAAGGCTCACCCATACGCTGGAGGTTAGCCAGATTGCCAGGACCATAGGCAACGCCCTTATGCTCAACACTGACCTTATTGAAGCGACGGCCCTTGCCCACGATGTGGGGCACACACCCTTTTCCCATTCGGGGGAAGAAGTGCTCAACGACCTTATGCCCGGCGGCTTCCGTCACAATGAAAACAGCGTCAGGGTGCTGACGGTAATAGAGGAGGGGAGCAGCGGACGGGGGCTTAATCTCACCTGGGAGGTTCTGGACGGGGTTCTTTACCACAGTGGCTTTGGCAAAAAGGGGAAGGTGGCGGAAACGCTGGAGGGACAAGTGATAAAGCTGAGCGACAAAATCGCCTACGTCCAGCATGACATTGATGACAGTATAAGGGCGGGCATACTAAAACCCTCCGACCTGCCCCGGGAATGCATAGAGGTTTTGGGGGATACCCATTCCAAACGAATTTCAACCCTTGTTAAAGACGCGGTAGAATACAGCACCACGCTGATTGAAAGGGGAGAAAACCGGATAAGTTTAAGCCCGCCGGTCCATGATGCCCTTACGGTTCTTAGGGGCTTTATGTTCCAAAACGTGTACTTTGGCCCTGCCTGTAAGCTGGAAAGGGAGGGCATAAGCTACGTTATACAGTTCCTTTTCGAGTACTATATGAAAAATCCGGACAAAATGCCCGGATTCTATCAAAGGATAACCGAGGAAGAGGGCCTGGAGAGGGGCGTCTGCGATTACATATCGGGAATGACCGACAATTACTGTATAGACACCTTCAAAAGCATTACCATCCCCAGGTCCTTCAACCTATAACCCCGTTATTATTCTTCTTCGTTTAGAGCACCGCACCTTATAAGGGCAGCCTTTACTATTTCCTTTTCTTTAGTCCCCAGCGGCTTAAGCGGACGCCTTGGCATGCCGCCCTGGTAGCCCAGCATATCCATGGCGGCTTTAAGTGCCGGTATTCCGTGTTTGAAGGTTACCAGGCCGTTGGGCTCCAAAAGTCTTTGCTGCAGGGCCTTTGCCTCTTCCAGCTTTCCCTGGTTAAAAAGGTCTACTACTTGACAGCACATATCCGGCAGTATGTTTGCGGTAGCGGCGGTGGCGCCCACTGCTCCTACCGCCAGGGCGGGCAGAAGGTAACCGGCGTTTCCGGCAAAGACCGAGAAACCGTCGGCGGTATCGCGTACCAGTTCAGCCAGTTGCACGATGTTTCCCGCGGTATCTTTTATTCCCACTATGTTGGGATGCTGCGATAGTCGTGCAACAAGTCCCACCGAAAGGTTGATTCCTGTGTTTTTGGGCATGTTGTATATGAGCAGCGGGACCGGCGAGTTGTCGGCGGTCTCTATGTAATGTTCGTACAACACTTCCTCGCTCATGGAACCCTTATAATAGTGGGGAGGTAGTACCAGCACCGCATGAACACCGGCTTCCGCCGCCTCGGTGCACAGTGCGATGGTGTCCCTGGTGGTCTCGCATCCGGTTCCGGCAATTACTTTTTTATCCGGGTTGAAATTGTTTACCACAAATCTGATAAGTTCCGCCTTTTCTTCGGGGTCTATGTACGGGAATTCGCCGTTGGTACCCAGCACCACTACCCCGTCCAGACCGGTCTGTCCCCACTTGTTCAGATTGTGAGCCATCTTCGGATAATCTATCTCCTCCATCTCGTTGAAGGGCGTTACTATGGGTGTGAAGATTCCTTTAAGCATTTCCATTCCTCCCTGTACCATTATAGATTAGTCTACTTTTTTAAAGGGTCATGTTTGCAAAAATATTATATCATATTTCCTGGCCTTTGTACCGGATAATGCAAATATTCTGTCAGAAGGCGAACATATTTTTGCGAATAATAGTGCGCTGTATGAAGGAATTCATGCATCTTTGTAGAAATAATCAATAAAGAGTTTTGCAAGAGACGGATGTTGCCCGCCCGGCAGGGCTGTCTAAAGGTATATAATGAGGTTTAATTGACTAAAATACTTAAGGGCAATGATGGAAAAAAATATTAAATATTTATGAAGGAATAACGCATATTGTGTCGAATAAACTAAAAACTGTGGGGTCGGGGCAAAATAAGTGCCCGATGCCACGAAAAGGTGAGTAAAATGAAATATCGTTTTCCCGAGGAATTTGTCAACAGAGTCCGCGAGGCCAACGATTTGGCGGAGATTGCATCTGAGTACATGACCCTCAAAAAAAGCGGTGACAGGTACCTGGGATTATGTCCCTTTCATAGGGAGGATACGCCATCTTTTAACATTTCGGCCGATAAGCAGCTTTACCACTGTTTCGGTTGCGGTGCCGGCGGAAATGTAATTACTTTTATAATGAATATTGAAAACTTAAGCTTTGTGGATGCGGTAAAAATGCTCGCCGACCGGTGCAGGATGCCCATCCCCGAGCAGGGGCTGCAAAAAGGTGTAAGCGAAAGGTATAAAACGATGGGCGAAGTCCTGAAGGCCAACGTTGCAGCGGCAAGGTATTACGCCGCCGCCCTAAAGACAAATAAAAAGGCGATGCAGTACCTGACCGGCAGGGGTATTTCGGAAAAAATCATCCGCCAGTTCGGCTTGGGCTATGCCCCCGCCGACGGGAACAGCCTGACAAGACATTTGGCGGGTTCGGGTTTCGGGCTAAAAATATTGGAAAAGGCCGGCCTTGTAAGCCCCGGTAAGAGCGGCGGCACCTACGAAAGGTTCCGGGACAGGGTGATGTTTCCTATAATAGACGTTCGTGGCAGGGTGATAGGTTTTGGCGGCAGAATGCTGGGGGACGGCAAGGGCGCAAAATACTTAAACTCCCCCGAAACACCGTTGTTTCACAAGGGAAGTACTTTGTACGGACTGAACTGGGCCAAGAAGCATATAGTTAATGGAGAGCTTATAGTAGTAGAAGGGTATATGGACGTAATTTCGTTGCATCAGCATGGCATTAAAAACGCCGTTGCATCCCTGGGGACCGCCTTTACGCAGCGGCAGGGGGAGACATTGAAAAGATACTGCACCAATGTAATAGTGGCCTACGATAGCGATGCCGCCGGCCGGGCGGCCGCACTAAGGGGCATGGATATACTACAGGGTATGGGCTGCAGCGTAAGAATACTGCAACTGCCGGAGGGAAAGGACCCGGACGATTATGTGAGGCACCATGGCAAGGAGGGGTTCGAAGAACTCGTTTCGAGGGCAATGCCCCTTGTGGACTACAAGATCGCCCTGCTGGAAAAAAGGTACGACTTAAACGAGCGAGGCGGCAGGATGGAGTACCTCAAAGAAGCGGCCGGTATACTGGCAAAGCTGGAAAGCGAGCTGGAAAGGGCCGAGTATATAAAGATGGTAGCCCATAAGGCCGAAGTTTATGAGGCCACACTTAGGGAAGAGGTGCTCCGCCTGGCAAAAAAGGAGGGCAGGCGGGGCAGGAATATATCTGGTAAAAATAGACATAATAATAAAAACAGGGAGTTTGGTTATTCAGTTAAGACAGCAAACGTGGAAGCGGAAAAAACCCTATTGGTATTAATGCTAAAGGATAAAAAGCTTCGCCGGCGATTGGCCAAAAGCCTAAAAAGCGAGGACTTTACCGACCGGCTGCACAGTGAATTGTTTGAAATACTGGGCAGGGAAGGCGGGGCCGGCGAAGTAAAGGATGCGGATTTGGTAAATGCCTTTGACGGGCAGCAGGACATAGACAGGGTTGTGACCATTTTACAGCAAGGTTTGCCGGTATCGGAGGAGGGTATAGATAAGGTTATAAGCGATTGTATTCATACAATTACTATTTATAAGATAAGAAAGAGGAGCAATTTCCTGAAGGGAGAGATTGAACGGTTGGCACTAAGGGGTATGGAAAGGACCGGGGATGAAGAGGAGCAGTACAGGGGGTATTGTGAAGAGTTTATGGATATTCAGAGAAAGCTCAAGGGCAGGTAGGCCCGTATGGAAGGGAGGGGATGCCAATGAAGACCGAGAATGCATCCAAGGAAAATTTGAGCAAAAAGTCCGAATATGACGGGGATAGATTGGACGAGGTAAAAGACCTTATAGAAAAGGGTAAAACTAAGGGTGTGCTTACCTATAAGGAGATAATGGATACGCTGGAGGAAATAGAGCTGGACCCGGAACAGATTGAAAAAATCTATGATACCTTCGATGAGATGGGCATAGATGTTATGGGAGAAGACGAAATAGTAAAGGATATAATAGAGGACGAGGCGGAGCTTGAGACAGAGGAATTCACCGTTCCCGAGGGCGTAAATATAGACGACCCTGTAAGGATGTATCTCAAGGAGATTGGAAAGATTCCCCTACTTACTGCCGATGATGAGATCGAGCTGGCCCAGGCCATTGAGGCGGGTGACGAGGAAGCAAAGCGCAAGTTGGCGGAAGCTAACCTAAGGCTTGTGGTAAGCATTGCCAAAAGATACGTAGGCAGAGGCATGCTGTTCCTGGATTTGATACAGGAGGGTAACCTTGGCCTTATAAAAGCTGTGGAGAAATTCGACCACCGAAAGGGTTTTAAATTCAGCACCTACGCCACATGGTGGATAAGGCAGGCCATAACCCGGGCTATAGCCGACCAGGCCAGAACCATTAGGATACCGGTCCACATGGTGGAGACCATAAACAAGCTTATAAGAGTATCCCGACAGCTTCTTCAAGAGCTGGGCAGGGAACCGTTGCCGGAGGAGATTGCTGTAGAGATGGGTCTTTCGGAGGACAAGGTCCGGGAGATTTTAAAGATTGCGCAGGAGCCTGTATCCTTAGAGACGCCCATAGGCGAAGAGGAAGACAGTCATCTTGGCGATTTCATTCCTGATGACGATGCGCCGGCACCAGCGGAGGCTGCAGCCTTCACAATGCTAAGAGAGCAGTTGGTGAGCGTGCTGGATACCTTAACCCCCCGTGAGGAGAAGGTTTTAAGGTTACGGTTCGGCCTTGACGACGGCAGGGTGAGGACTCTTGAAGAAGTGGGTAAGGAGTTTAACGTAACCCGGGAAAGAATAAGGCAGATTGAGGCAAAAGCCCTTAGGAAACTTAGGCATCCGAGCAGGAGCAAGAAACTGAAGGATTATCTTGAATAATTTAGCAGCTCTTAACGGTTGACAATATGCTACCGACGTGTATAATATATATTGTTAACCATATTCCTCAGTAGCTCAACGGTG
>LSQX01018982.1_pt1 | contig 10124 bp, 11 predicted proteins | sample 654561 | NCBI WGS metagenome assembly LSQX01 (sample SAMN04489861, study PRJNA283612) | anaerobic digester metagenome | isolation source: 4 biogas reactors fed with cattle manure at either 37C or 55C with and... | place: Denmark: Kongens Lyngby | collected 2014
TTTCTGGTGTTCAACATAAAGTTAACGAAGCTGGTGAATTAGAGTTAGATGATATAACTCTAGGTTTTGTTAGACAAACAGCTGAAGCTTTTGTTGAATTTGCTAAGAAGGTTAATCAATTAGAACAAATTTAATCAATAAAACTTTGAAGATGATTGTTATTTATAACTAATCATCTTTTTTATTTCTAAATTTCTATCTTTGGTACAGAAAAGCTCCCTACTACTTATTTTTGTAATGGGGAGTTTTTAAAAACTTGAAGGTAATCTTATTCTACATCTTTATAACTACTCGATAATATTCTTGAGTTAAAGATAATTCTAAAGCCTCTTCTATGTTATCGAAATCAATAATTCTCCCAATAAACGGTTTTAAGTTAATAATATTGTTTTCAATTAGTGCAATAGACCTAATAAAATCTCTTGAATTAGAGTTTGCTGTTCCGATGATTCTTGTTGCACGCTTATGCAGAGTATCTGGGCTTATTGTCATTGGATTATCTGGATAAAACGATGAATATAGAACCTGTCTTCCGTTAATAGCTAATAAAGGTTGTAGTTCTTGTGCGAGTTTTGATACAAACACAGTATTGAATATTGCATTTACTCCTTTTTCGTTTGTTATACGCATAATAACATCATCTAAATTCTCCATTGAATTGTTGACAATATAGTGTGCTCCAAATTCTTTTGCTAAATCTAATCTTTCCTGTTTTTGATCTACAGCAACAACAACGCATCCTTTCTTAAGGGCAAGTTGTACATGGATTAATCCCATTATGCCACATCCAACAACCATGACAGTTTCACCGAATGCTAAATCAGCAGATTCAACACTATGCACAACACAAGATACAGGCTCAACTAGAGTAGCTATGTCAGAACTAACATTGTTAATTCTAAAGACCCTTTTTGAATCAGCTAGAATGTACTCAGCAAATCCTCCTAAACCTCGATATGGCGTTCCCTCAAGCTTTTGGCTGTGATTAAAATATTCGCAATTTTGTTCATTACCAGTTTTACACTGATAACATTGGCCACAAGCGAGGTTAGTGCCAAACACTACTTTATCTCCAATGCTTAGTGTTCTAGCATCAACCTTATGTCCCATCTCAACAATTTCACCAGCGAGTTCATGCCCACCAACGAATGGAAATGGAACCTCTTTAACACCACTATATACTCTTTGCTCCCAAGTACAGATAGCACAGGTTTCTATTTTTACCAAAACCTGTGTTTCACCTACTTGAGGCTTTTCAATTTCTCTAATTTTTATATTCTTTACATCTTCAAAAACTGCTATTTTCATAAAAACCTCCTAAATGGTTGAAATAGTTCTCATGAATTCTGTGACATTCTCTTCAATTCTGTCTGTGGCAAATATACTTAGTTCATCAAAAAAAATGTAAACTTTATCATCCACAAGATAATCTTTTACTGCTTTACCACCATCTGTATTCATATAAGTATAGTAATTAATTTTTCTAATTCCATTCTTTACTGCTGTTTTATATTCTTCAACTGATAAACCTGAACCACCATGTAATACTAATGGGATTTCAGTTGCTTCTTTAATCTCAAGTATTCTATTTAGATTCAATTTTGGTTTTTCTAAATAGATTCCATGCATCGTTCCAATTGCTATGGCTAAACAGTCAACATTTGTTTTATTAATAAAGTCCTGTGCTTCAGAAACCTCTGTATACTGATAAGTTGTTGAAGTATAGCTAACTCCTTCGCCTGCTCCGATGCTGGAGTTTAACATTGGCCCTAATTCAGCTTCTACAGTTACGTTCTTCTCATGAGCTAACTCTATTACTTTTTTTGTTAGTTCGATATTTTCATCATAGCTATACATAGAGCCATCAAACATAACTGACGTGAATCCTAAATCAATTGCCTTTTTGCAATCTTCGATTTTTGTCCCATGATCTAAATGAATACATACTGGAACTTTTGTGTTCTTTGCATAATAAAGCATAATATGTGCAATTTCTTCCATGCTAATGAACTTGTTGTGTCCTTCAGCATGTTGCAAAATAACTGGACAATCTAATTTCTCTGCAGCTTTAATAACTGCTCTAACCATTTCTAAAGTTGGCACGTTGAAAGCACCAACTGCAATCTGTCTTTCGTTGGCAATCTTAAATATTTCATTCAAATTTACTAACATTTTTACTCCCTCTGTATGATAAATTTTGGTTGCCCTACTATTTTCATTGACAACCCACTATTTCTAGCAAGTTTGTTAAATGTAATTCTTGAAGACAGTAACTCACTGGCTAATTCGGGCAATTGCTCTATTGCATCATCGTCCTTTTCTTTAATATTCAATATTAATCTGGAAAATGATGTAATTAATTCGTCTCCAGACATTTTAGTGGAAAACATTTCTATTATGCTTCGAAACTCATTCATCTTTGTATTATATATTTTTAATAATTCATCATACAAACCTTCATTTTCATCCACCATTTCTTTGACGATACTATCTTTGATACTTTCGTTCAAATCTTGTTGAGTTTTCTCATTTATTTTTGCGTTTTCATGTAATGATGATTCAACTAATAAGTTTAAAAATACAAGCAAATCTAATTGATTAACTTCATTTATATTGAGCTTCTCAACTATGACTGAGAAACTCTCGTTTATCAAATCAACCCATGTTTTTGTATATTCATCAAATTTTAATTGAAATTTTAAGCTTAGTTCTTTCATTTTTCACTCCAAGTTTGCATGTCGTAATTTTATTTCGTCAATATCGAGATCTTTTAATCTTATCATTCGAAGAGCGATTGCATCTCCTAAGATCATTAATTGTTGTTCAAAAAGAGTTGACATCGGTTGTTGAGACTCAAATTCATTCTCAAGATTAAATTTTGTTTTTCCTTTAAGTAATAGCTGATAGTCAGCCATCTTAAAGACAGAACTGTCTTTTGTGCAGCCAATATAGTAGACTTTTGTTCCAAGGGATTTGGCTTTTTTAGCGATAGAAACTGGTATTAAAGACTCTCCAGAAGATGAGGCAATTATTATCAAATCATCCTCATTAACGTTCTCTTCTGTTTCGCTTCCAAAATAATTAATATCAACTTCTAAATGATTAAATCTTTTCACCCAGCTTTTTAAAGATATCATCACACGCCCCACACCTACTACAATAACTCTTCTAGACTTTTGCAACTTTTCAATGAAAAAGTCTATCTCCTCAGTAGAAATGAAGCTCATACTTTCTTCTAATTCTTTAATAATTAGATTTACTTCAGTATTCATTAGTCTTTTCCTTTATAAATTACCTTACAAGTTAAGTATCGTCTGTGATAAGTGTCTTCAAAAACCTGTAAAAATTCATCAAAATCAACTGAGTGGGTTACTAAATCATCTAATTGAAGTGTACCTTTTTCAATTTGATCAACTGTAAATTTCCACTCATTTATTGGTAGATTATGGTAATGAGAATTCCACATTCCTTGAAGTAATAATTCTTTTCTTAGAATGTTACTATGTTCTTTTAATCTAATGACTGTGTCTTTATTAGGGTTTCCCATCATAACGATTGTCCCAAATGTTCTTACAACCTCGATTGATTGGTTTAAAGTAATACCTGAGCCCACACCTTCAATAACTACATCAAATTTTCTATTTCCATTAAACTCTAATACTTGCTCATAAAAGTCTTTATCCGTTCCATTAAAACATGTTAATTCTCTATCTTGAGCAAACTTGATTTTCTCTTCATCAATATCGACCAATGCGACAACTGATGCTCCAAATATTTTAGCCCAGCGTGCTGTCATGATTCCTATTGGACCTGCCCCAAAAATCAGCAAAGATTCTCCAGTTTTAAAATCCCCTTTACGTAGTGCATGTTGAGCTACAGAAGCAGGCTCTATCATCGATAAAGACTCAAAACTGACTTTATCTGATGCTTCAACAAAATGCCACACTGAAGGAACTAAACAGTATTCAGCAAATCCTCCATCGCTTCTTGATCCAAGATAATCATAATCTAAACACATGGCATAATTACCAGTCGTGCACATCTCGCACTCCATACATGGTATGCAAGGGAAAATTGCCCCTCTTTTACCAATGTAGGAAGGATCAACATTTTCTCCCACTTCTACAATAGTCCCACCAAATTCATGTCCTAATATTAAGGGATATTTTTGTTTGCTTGTACCAAGTTCATAAACTCTTGGTAAGTCTGAACCACAAACTCCACAGGCACCAACTTTCAATAGAATTTGGTCGCCTACTGGTTTTGGTTTTTCTACTTCATCTATTCTGAAATCTCCTATTTTGTGGAGTACAGCTGCTTTCATTATTTATCTTCTTTCCCTAAAACTGACTTTAAGTTAACTACCTTAGCTGCAGGGATAATTTGAATTTCTACTTCGATTCCCTGTTTTATTAGTTCTCTAATAATATCATTTTCTTCAGGTGTTGATGAAATGTTCTGGAATAACTTTTTACGTCCCGGGGTCATTCCCATACCACCTATATTTACTCTTTCAAACTCAATTCCATTGTCTACTAAACTTTTAATAGTCATAGGATTCTTAACAATAATCATGGTCGGTTTTTCTAGTGGTTCTCTAAGTTGTTCAGTTGCATCTGCTATTGTTTTAATATCAATTGTAATTCCTGCTGGAACTAAAAGCTTGAACATCTCATGCATAAACGGATCTTCTGATGTCTTATCATCAATAACCAAAATATATTTTACGTTTGAATATGCTTTTAACCATGCTGCTACGACTTGTCCATGTATAAGTCTGTCGTCTATTCTTACAAATTCTAAATTTTTCATATTCTATACTCTACTTACCTCTTTCACATAATAATCATAATTCTCCAGAAATTCTGATAATGATTTTAGCAATGATGAAGTTCCCACCACTAATCCAGTTGCTCCATAGTCAACCATTTTTTGACCATTTTCTATAGTAGTGTTTCCGTCTATTACTATATCAATGTCTTTGTTGCTTTTCTTTACTATATCATTAATTTTAGATAGTTTCTCTAAATGACTATCAACCATTTTTTGACCAGCAAAACCAGGATTAACAGCCATTACTAGAATATAGTCCAATAAATCAATGACTTCTAAAATGACATCAACTGGAGTACCGGGATTAATTGCATAACCAGCACGACACCCTCTTTCTTTAATATCACTTAGTAAACGATGAGGATGACTAGTTGTTTCTGGATGAAAACATACCCAATCTCCAGCTTGAGGATTGAAATAATCCAAAAACTTTTCTGGATTCATACACATAAAGTGTAAGTCAATTGGTATATTAGTCATTTTTTTTAAATCTCGGTATGCATTGGTTCCTAACATTATATTATTTACATAATGTCCATCCATAACATCAAAGTGAATGTTTTTAACTTTTTTCTTTTCAAATGCTCTTACAAATTCTTCTACATCTTGTGTTGAGCTACACATGATTGATGGTGAAATAAATACGCCCATAAGTCCTCCAAATATCTAGACAAATAAGGCGCAAGATCTGACCTTGCGCCTTTGATTAATTAAGCAATGGCAAGTAAGCCAGTTAAAGATCCGACGATTCCAACAACAAATAGAATTAGAACTATTGTCAGTGGTTTAACGCGTTTCCTTAATAGTCCCCAAACCCCGAAAGTTATGAGTAATGGTAGCAATCCAGGTAGTAGTGCATCAAGTACCCCTTCTTGAATATTGAATACAACACTTCCTAATTCGTTTGTAAAGGTGTATTCAAGTGGTACTATTACATTAATTCTTGAGACTGCCATATTACCAACGACCATGAGCCCGATAATACTAGCTACCTCAATTAAACGATTTAATATTCCGTTCTGTAAAAATTCAATAATTGCTTGTTTACCTTGTTTGTAACCTAACATATACATGTTATATCCAAGAGTTAACATAATAGCTTTATAACCTACTTCAAACAGAATTGGTCCAAAGAAGTTACCAGCAAGTGCTAATTGAATAGCAATCCCTGCTAAGACAGGATAAACGATTGATTGAGAGACAACGTCTCCCATACCAGCAAGAGGGCCCATTAATGATAAACGTACAGAGTTAATATCATCAGCACTAATGTCTTCACCATTAGCACGTTTTTCTTCCATTGCTGCGGTAATACCATGGATGACTGTTCCCATAAAGCTTGGTTCAGTATTGAAGAAAACCATATACTTTTGAATTTCCTCTGCATATTGATCTTCATCATATAATCTTTTAATAATTGGTTGAATTGAATTCGCATTTCCTAATGCTTGTAAACGCTCATAGTTATAACATGTTTCACTAGAGTAGCCTAATAACCAGTGTTTAACTAAGTCTGATTTGCGTAAAGTTCTTTGTTCTTTAACTGACATTTTAAGCTTCTCCTATCTTGTTATCGTTTTTAGTGAAGTTGAACATAACAATTCCAACGATTGCTGCGAAAACTGCGATAGCCATTGTACCTAAATCGAAATAAATTGTCATGAAGAAACCGGCAAAGAAGAAAGGTATAAGTTTGGCTTTTCCGATGTAATTCAATAACATACCAATACCTAGTGCTGGCATTAATGCACCAACTACTTCAAATGCTTGAACAACTGCGGTTGGGAAAGTTTGTAACCATGTTCCAAATGAACTTCCATACATAACGACTAAGAATGCTGGGACACCATTTAGAACTAATGAAACAAAGAAAGAAGGTACATAGTTAAAGAATCTAACCATCTTTAAGTTTCCTTGCTCTGCGTACTTATCTGCCATATGCACCCAAAGTACATTTATTGACATATAAGCATTCCAACTAAGAATTGCGACAGAACCTAAGATTACACCAACTGTTGTCGCAGTTGCTATATCAAGTCCCGAAACAATTGCTAATGCTGTACCCACTGGTCCAGCAAAACTAGGGTTACCTGGCATTGACCCCCCAGCGGTAATAAACCCAACATATGGTAAGTTGATAGCTGCACCAATCATCATCCCTTGAGCTGGTTCCCCCATCGCTAGGCCAACTAAAAATCCTGACCAAAGCGGATATAACCAAGTTCTAGTGATTGTATGACTAAACCACCACGTTGAGCATGTTGCAATTAATGCTACTAAAATTGCAGAAAATACATTCATATCGCTCATCCTCCTTATTATTTTGAGCTAAAACGATTCTACTATTCGTTCCTCACTTTAATTATATTCTAGATTTTTGATGATTGTTTCTACAATATTTCATTTAGGAAGTGAAGAATATTATTAGGAGATTATACTCTCTATTACTTTGGCTATTGTATAATAGATAAGAGGAGGGTTATATATGATATTTCTATCACCTAGACAATGTCGCATTATTCTTGATCTGAATAACAATCTTGATCGTTTTATAACACTTGAAGAATTGGCTGAAAAGTATAATCTTTCTAAAAGAACCATACAAAAAGATCTTTCAAACATCAAAGATTCACTTTTAGATTATCAATTAGATATAGAGACATCTATAGGTAAGGGAATAAAGCTTATAAGTCAAAATCCTAAATTACTTGATAAGTATGTGTCAGAAGTAAGAGTGAAATTAACTTCAGCAAATGAATTTTCAAACATTAATTCTCGTGTTTCATTCATAATCACCCAATTAATAAATTTTGGTGATTATATTAAAAGTGAAACTTTTGCTGAACAGATGTTTGTGAGTTTACCAACTGTTTCCAATGACTTAAAAATTGTTAGAGATAAAATAGATATTTATGGTTTAGAAATTGTTTCTAAACCCGGGTATGGAATAAAAATTCAAGGGAAAGAAAAAAATAAACGACTATGCCTGATTAAGGAGGGAATATTTAGAGAACCTGGAGCAACTTTACTTAATACCATAGGTGAAACATCAAGTACTTCTAGTATTCATAACGATCTTATTAAAATAGGATCCCTTATCACAGAAACTTTACTTAACCATGAGTATACTATTTCGGAAATTGTTTTACAGAACTTAGTTGTTCATTTACATGTTTCGATACACCGAATAAGAAATGGTGATATTTTAGAAGACTCATCTTCTGATTTACCACCAAAGTATGGTAAAGCTTGTAAAATAGCTACTGAGATCATGAACTCTAGTGTTAAATTATTTGACATCCCGTTCTATGAATCAGAAGTGAATTATCTTGCACTAAACATTTTTGGGAAAAAGGAATATGAAGATGAACTATTCATAACCGAGGAAACAAATAATATCGTGGACAAAGGATTAGAAAAAGTTAAACAAGTCTACAGTATTGACCTTGCCAACGAATTAGACCTAAAAATAGCACTTGGCTTACATCTCGCACCGTTTATGATTCGGGTTGAGCAAGAAATGCAGTTTACAAATATGTCGACTTTAAATATTAAGCAGAGATTTCCACTCGCATATAGTATTGCTTCAGACTTTATCTCCTCTGTGTTTCCTGCTAGAAGAGAATTTACTGAAGATGAAATCTGTTATATCGCAATTCACTTTATAAATTTCGTAGATGACAAGATTTCCAGTAAGGTTGATAACAATATATTGATTATTTCTTCAAAAAGAAAGAATGAAACATTCTTAATGAGACAGAAAATAATCAGATCTTTACCTCAAATCAATGAGATTAATGTAATAAATGAACAACAGTATCAAATTAATAATTATGCCAACTATTCTGTGATTATTACACCAGATCCAGAAATCGCAGATAAATATGAGGGCGTTAAACTCGTTAACTTCTTTGTAAATGATTTAGATATTCGCAAGATTGAATTTGGTTTAAGAGGTCTCAAGAGTATTTCTGATATAACTGATAAGTTTAAGAAAGAATTGTTTATACGCAAAACATTCAAATCAAAGGATGATATTCTAAATGACATGTTGAAACTAGTTGAAGAAAAGTATCAATGCGGAACAGAATTCTCTGATTCAGTAATACAACACGAAATTAACACCCCTTCATCATATTTCGGGAATGGGATTGCGATTTTACATCCTGAGGAGCCAATAACAAACCGTTCATTTGTTGGAGTCGCTTTATTAAATCATGAAATTCGTTGGGATTTTGAAGCAGATGTGCATACCGTTTTGTTGGTTTCAATTGAAAAAAACAAACCCAAGGAACTTGAAATATGGAATATATTATCAGAATTCATTTCAGACAAACAATTCCCTCAAATTCAAAAGGACTTAAGTACATTTGAAGAGTTTATTGAGTATATTGCTTCAATCTATCAAAAAATTATATAAAATATATACATTAATGACAGTGCAATGCATCTAGTGAGAACTCCTCAACACTTCAGATTACTCGTCTGATATAAAAAAAGAAAGCTCCATTCAATTTAATTACATACATTGAATTAAAAGGAGCTTTCCAATATCAATTTCACCAAAATTTCTAATCAACACAGCAAAATAACAACGTTGTGTTTACAAATAAATATTGGCAATACCGTTTTGAAAGGAGGATGTGGCTGATTAGCCACTACCAGAAAAATGACAAACATACTACTTATTACCCATGGAAACCTTGCTTCCGCCTTAGTCCAAACGAGCGAACTTATTGTTGGCTCTTCTTCTAATATTTACACGCATAGTTTAGATTTAGGAGATGATCCTGAAGAATTTGCATCAAAGGTGGAAAAGAGTATTGAAGAACTCTCAAATGAAGGAAACCTAATTATTTTTACAGATTTATTTGGTGGTACTCCATCCAACACAGTGATGTCAAAACTATTTAGACTGAATTTCCCAGAAAATATTGCTAGTTTTACTGGAGTAAACTTACCACTGCTACTTGAGACTATTCCAATGTGCGAGAATGAGAGTGGCTTCAATGATTTAGTAAATCATTTAGATAGCATTCTAGCTTTAACAATAAGAAATATAAGACCATAAGATTATCTAACTTAATTGAATCTCTATTTTGTTGTACCAACAGACCATTTTTTTATTTATTATCAATTATCACTGAATACAGCCAAATAATTCTTTTTTCGTTTATTACCATTACTAGAAAAGATGTATTTAGTAAGAATGTCTGATTTGCCAACATTGACAAATGAAAAGGAACTTTCTTCTAGGGCTTTTGTTAATTTGCTAAGAAGGTTAATCAATT
>LSQX01191813.1_pt1 | contig 10124 bp, 9 predicted proteins | sample 654561 | NCBI WGS metagenome assembly LSQX01 (sample SAMN04489861, study PRJNA283612) | anaerobic digester metagenome | isolation source: 4 biogas reactors fed with cattle manure at either 37C or 55C with and... | place: Denmark: Kongens Lyngby | collected 2014
GGAGAACATCCGCGTGTCGGTGCCCACCACCGTCACAGCGGCGATCTCGACGGACCCCGCGCTCATGCAGAATGCCGCCGTCCGCCTGCTCGGCCTCACACCGGAGCAGATCCAGAGCCAGTCACAGGACATCATCCTGGGGCAGATGCGCGCCGTCATCGCTACGCTGGCCATCGAGGACATCAACCGGGATCGGCAGATGTTCATGGCCAAAGTGAACGAGGCCGTCTCGACCGAGCTGGAAAAGGTCGGCCTCACCGTCATCAACGTCAACATCCGCGACATCGAAGATGAGAGCGGCTACATTGCCGCCCTGGGGAAAAAGGCAGCAGCCGAGGCCGTGAACCAGGCCCTGGTCGACGTGGCCGAGCAGGAACGCATCGGCCAGACGGGCGTCGCCGAGCGCGAGCGCGACCGGCGCCGGGCGGTGGCTGCGGCCGAAGCCGCCGCCGTCATCGGCGAGAAGGAAGCCGAGCGCGACCAGCGACGCGTGGTGTCTCAACTCAACGCTGAGGCTGTGGAGGCTGAGGCACAGAACGAGGCCAAGGTCGCCGAGTACCGGGCCAACATGCAGGTCGCCCAGGAGAGCGCACGTCAGAAGGCAGAGGAGGCGGCCCGCATCGCGGACGGCGCCATCCGCGCCGCCGAGGAGCGCGCCCAGCGCGACGCCGAACTGGCCCGCGCCGAGCGCGAGCAGGCTCGCTTGCAGGCCGAAGTGGTAGTGCCGGCCGAGGCCAGTCGCGAGCAGGTGGTCATCAGCGCCGAGGCCGAGCGCGACCAGCGCGCCGTGATCGCCCAGGGTGAGGCCAAGGCCATCCTGGCCCGCATGGAGGCCGAGGCGCAGGGCGCCCAGGCGATCCTGCAGGCCAAGGCCCAGGGGTACCAGGAGCTGGTCAAGGCGACGAACGGCGTCGCCGAGGCCGCAGCCTCCTTCCTGATCATCGAGAAGCTGATCGAGGTCGCCGGCGTCCAGGCCGACGCGATCCGCAATCTGCCGCTCGAAAAGGTGGTCGTGTGGGATTCGGGCAACGGCGACGGCCTCTCGGGGCTGGGGCGCCGCTTTATGGGCGTCTTGCCGCCGATGCACGAGCTCGCCAGGCTGGCTGGGCTCGACCTGCCCGATTTCATGGGCAAGGTGGCTGCCGCGAACGGCTCGGGCGAGGAGCCCGAGCACGACGGTCAGACCGACGTGCCCGAGCCGCCCGCCGTGCAGGACGGTGGCGACGCCTAGAGACTCAAGTACTGCACACGCAGGGACGCGCGCGCACTACGGTGCGCCCGCGTCCCTGTGCCTTACAGCCACGACGCGATGGGAGGTACGATGGCGATCGACATCACGGCAGACGACTTGAGTGCCTTGCAGGGGGGCGGCGCCCGTTTCGTGACCTTTGGCGAGGTGATGGTGCGCGACACCCCCACCGACGCCGAGCGGCTGGAGCGGACCCGGCAGGTGTACTTGTCGATGGCCGGCAGCGAGTACACCCTCGCCATGGGCCTCAGCCGGCTAGGGGTGCCCTCGTCGTTCATCACCCGCGTGCCCGATAACCCCTACGGCTGGCAGGTGCGCGACATCGCCCGGGCTCAGGGGCTGGATACGTCGCATTTCGTGTGGGCGCCCACGGGGGAGCCGATCGGCCGCTACCTGTACGAGCTAGGCCGCACCCCGCGTCCCACGACGGGCTGGTACCAGCGGATGTACTCTGCCGCCAGCCGCCTGGGGCGCGGCATGGTGGACTGGCCCTCGGCCCTGGCCGACTGCCGCCTCCTGCACACCTCCGGCATCACCTTTGGCCTAGCCACCCACTCGGGCTATGAGCGGAACTATCTCCTCGAGGCGCTCTACGAGGCGCTCGAGGCCCGCCCCGAGGGCTGCCTGGTGGGCCTGGACTACAACTATCGCTCCACGCTCTGGTCCAAGGAGCAGTGCACGGCGGCCCTCACGTCGATCCTGCGGGACCACGTGGACGTGCTGATCACGACCATCGAGGACATGGCCGCCCTCTACGGCATGGGCGCCGGGCGGTTCAGCGCCGAGGAGATCGTGCGCGGTGATTTCGGGCCGCTGGACGACGAGGACCTGCAGGCCTTTATGCGCGACATCCACGAGCGGTTCGATACCCAGATCGTCGCGGTGACCATCCGCTACCCCGATACATTCGAGGAGCACCGCTGGGAGTCCGCGGCGATGGACGCGGCGGGGAACTACTTCCGGTCTCCGGCCGTGCGCCAGATCGTGCTCCTCGACCGGCTGGGCGGCGGCGACACCTGGAACGCCGGGTTGTACTATGGCCTGCTGACGGAGGACGATCCCGCCCGGCGCCTGGAAAAGGGCGTCCTGGTGGGCGACGCGGCCACCTGCCTCAAGCAGACGCTGATGTTCGACCTACCCATCGTCGGTCGCCAGGAGATCCAGGCGCTCCTCACGGCCTGGGCCCAGGGCGGCGGCAAACGCACCGCCCGCTGAACGATGGTGTAGGCACTATCTTGATGGAAGCGCTGATGTGGTGATGCAAGCAGCAATCGATACCCGGACAACGCCCGTAGCCCGGATCGGAGATGTCCCCATCCACGGTGACCTCATCCTGGCGCCGATGGCGGGGTTCAGCGACCTGCCCTTTCGGACCATTTGCCGCCGGCTGGGCTCCGCCGCCAGCGTCACGCCCTGCGTCCTGGACGAGGGGTTGGTGCGCGGGACGGGCCGTTCTCACGAACGCGTCGACTTTGGTCCTTCGGAGCGGCCGGTGGGCATCCAGATCATCGGCAAGGACGAGGAGCGTCTGCGCGAGGCGGCCCATGCGGCGCTGGCCCTGGCGCCCGACTATATCGACGTGAACATGGGCTGCCCGGCGCGCAGGGTGTCCTCCAAGGGCCGCGGGGCCGCGCTCCTGCGCGAGCCCGAGCGCGCCGCCCGTCTGATCGGCGCCCTGGTCGAGGCCCTGCCGATCCCCGTCACGGTCAAGATCCGCCTGGGCTGGGACGGCGAGTCGCTGAACTACCTGGAGATGGCGCAGCGGCTCGAGGGAGCCGGCGCGGCGGCCATCACTGTCCACGGCCGCACCAAGGAGCAGGGCTACTCGGGCACGGCGGACTGGGCGGCGATCGCCCGGGTGCGCGAGGCCGTCTCGGTGCCCGTGATCGCCAACGGCGACGTGCGTACTGTCGCCGACATTGCGGCGATCCAGGAGGCCACCGGCTGCCGGCTGGTCATGATCGGCCGGGGCGCCATCGGCCATCCCTGGATCTTTTCCCGGAGGGACGTGGCCGATGTGTCGATGGGCGAGCGCGCGGCGATGATGCGCGAGCATTTCGGGGCGATGCGGGCCTACTATGGCGAGCGCTTTGGGCTGGCGTTGTTCCGCAAGCACTCGGTGCGCTACGTCCAGTATATGCCGGGGGTGGCGGCCTGGCGCCGGGCGCTGGGCTCCGCCGAGACGATCGAGGGGGTCCTGGCGCTCATCGAGCGGCTGGAGGTCCATCCCGAGGATCCGCCGGCGCCCTGAGCCCGCCGTGGAGACCCGGCGCGAGCGGGCAGTAGCCGCATCGCGTGTCCAGCACTGATGCGGTAGAGGGATCTATGCATTGGTGTCCTCTCGTTAGGCCTCATCTATCCTCGTCCCACTTGACATATTACCTCCCTACGTTATGATGAAAGGAGAAACACGGCGTACGCGGTGCACGCGGCGTACGCGGCGTACGCACTGCGCACGCACTGCGCACGCATTGCGCACGCACCGCGACATCGAGGAGGTAAGGGCATGCGCCTGGCGTTGACGGCAGACACCAACGAGGGCCTGGCGAGCCGCATGGCCGCTCGCTATGACAACGCGCCCTTTTTCGTCCTGGTGGATATCGATCCCCAGGACCCTGCGCCGCGCCGGGTGCGCGGCGTGGAGAACCCCTGGTGGGGCGCCCACGCGGCGCCGGAGGTGGCCACCTTCTTGCCGCCCATGCGGGTGTCGGTGGTGATCACGGGCTCCATCGCGCCTCGCGACGCCCGCTACCTCCAGGCCGCCGAGATCTACCCCGTGACGGGCGCCGCCGGCACCGTCAGCGACGGCGTGCGCGCCTTTTTGGCCGGCGAGCTGGACGGGGCCGAGGCCTGCCTGCAGGGGATGGAGCGCGAGGCGCTGGAATCCGCGGCCGGCATCGTCGACGCCAGCGACGCCGACCGCATCGGCCAGGACGCCGAGGACGTAGCGGACGAGATCGACGACATCACCGAGGAGTGGCACCGGCGTCGCCGCCGCTAGAGGCGCGGTGGGTGGCTATGTCAGGGCCCGATCGCCGGCCAGATGATTGACTCTGGCCGGCGCCGGGCGTATACTGCCGGCGTACGGTTCTGTAGTAAAGGGTGTTGGATGCACGCTGACCCAAGCAGTACCCAACTGGATAGGGGTAACGGTGCGACGCCGCTGAGGCGCACACCGATCTGGCCCCCGGGCTGATGACCGGCCTGGCGTGGGGCCAGGTCGCGTGTGGGCATACGAGACGGCAGCGGGTCGTCGCCAAGTTGGCGCGGCCCCTTCTCTTTTTCGGGCTTGTTAGCGGGCGCACCGCGAGAGGTGACCGAGTAGACATGAGTGCTGAGCCAGAGGACCAACCGGATAGTCGCTGCGTCCTGAGACGCAGTAGCACATCGCGCGGCGACGCGTCTGGCCACGTGTGGTCATGGGCAGCCATGTGGCGGGCGCCTATGGCGTGAGCCGACAGGCTTGCGGGACCTCCTGGCCCAGAGGCGCGGGCGACGGATCTGCCGCGTGATGTCGCCGAGATGGAGGTATGCCATGGAGTCCCATGTCCTGGATCGAACCCTCCTCCAGGTGCGCCAGCTCCTGGAGCACGACGATGTTCCCCGCGCCCTTCGCATCATCGAGTCGCTTCTCCCGCCCGACCAGGCGGATCTGTTCGTCGAACTCGATCCCGAGACGCAGGAAGCGCTCCTGCCGCAGCTGGAGGTCGCCGACGCGGCCGACATCCTCGAGGAGCTCTCCGACGAGGACGCCGCCGACCTCGCCTCTCGGCTGGATATGGACGAGTTGGCCGAGATCGTCGCCGAGATGGAGCCCGACAAGGCGGCCGACCTCCTCGGCGACCTCTCTCCGGCCCTGACCGAGGCCACCCTCAGCGTCCTGCACGAGGAGGCCGAGGACGTCCTGCCGCTCCTCCTCCACCCCGACGAGACGGCCGGCGGCCTGATGACCTCCGAGTACCTGGTATTCCCCGAGGCGATGACCGCCGCTCGGGCGCTGGACGCCGTCAGGAACTGGACGCCCAAAGGGGAGCAGACGCCGTACCTCTACGTGGTGGGTGAGGGGGGGCGCCTGATCGGGGTGTTGAACCTCTTTGGGGCCCTACGCGCCCAGCCCGGCGAGCGCCTGGGCGCCCTGGCAAATCGCGACGTCCTCGCCGCCAACGTCCACGACGGGCAGGAGGAGGTGGCCCGCCTGATGGCCCGGTACGACCTGACGGCCGTGCCGGTGGTCGACGACGACTATCGCCTGGTGGGCGTCATCGACGTTGACGCGCTGGTGGACGTCCTCGAGGAGGAGGCGACCGAGGACGTCCAGCGCTTTGGTGGCAGCCAGCCCCTGAACCGGCCCTATCTCGAGGCCACCATCCCCGCCGCGGCGAGCAAGCGCATCGGCTGGCTGCTGCTCCTGTTCGTGACGGGTACCCTGACCGGGGCCGTGATGCGGATGTTCCAGTCGACGTTGGACCAGGTGATCGTCCTGGCGCTGTTCATCCCGCTCCTGATCGGTACCGGGGGGAACGCCGGTTCCCAGACCACCGCCACGGTGATGCGCGCCCTGGCGGTCGGCGACATCGACCTGGGCGACTCGGTGCGGGTGCTGTGGCTCGAGTTTCGCACGGCGCTCGTGCTGGGGCTGTTGCTATCGGTCGGCGGGTTTGTCACCGCGCTCCTGTACGGCTCCTCGCCCCTCGTGGCGGCGGTGGTGGCCTGTGCGATGCTCGGCATCGTGATCTGGGCCGACACCGTGGGGTCGCTCCTGCCGCTCCTGGCCGCGCGTGTGGGGGTGGATCCCGCCCTGGTCTCCGGACCCCTGATGAGCACCGTCGTGGATGCCACGGGTCTCATGATCTACTTTTCCATCGCCCGGGCGCTGCTCCTGCCTTGAGCGGCACCGCGTTCCCCCCAGGAGGCAGCATGCTTCCCACCGAATCGGCCACGCGTGACGGGCGCCCGCTGGTGTTGCGACGGGCCACGGCTGAGGACGCCGAGGCGCTGGTCGCCGCTGTCGACGCGGTCTCCCGAGAGCGCGCCTACCTGCTGCGGAGCCGCTTCCACCAGCCCATCGAGGACGAACGCGAGTTCCTGGCGCGGGCTGCCGAGGAGGGGCGGCTCGTCCTCCTCGCCGATGTGGAGGGCCGGCTCGCCGGATGGGTGACGCTGGGCCGCCCCCGACAGGACTATCGCCGACACTGCGCGGAACTCGGCATCGGCGTCCTGGCGGAGTGGCGCGGGGTGGGGGTAGGCCGCGCGCTGATGGAGGCCGCCATCGCCTGGTCGGCGGCGCAGGGGCTCGAGCGGTTGGAGCTCGGCGTGCGTGCATCGAACCACCGGGCGCAACGCCTCTACGAGCGCCTGGGGTTCGTGGAGGAGGGGCGGGCCCGGCGCGCCGTCAAGGACGAGGACGGACGCTACGACGACGTGATCGCCATGGCCCGGTTCCTGTAGCGGCGGACGCCAGCGCCTCAGTCCTTCTCGACGACCTCCCGGGTCTCCTGGGCGTTGCGGATGGTCTCCAGGTAGCTGATTTGCGAGGAGATGACGTGCTCGAGCACCTGGCGGGGCGTCCACTCGCCGGGGGCCGGCGACTTGTCCAGGTCCTCGTCGCACAGGCCCACCATGGCGCCCATCCAGTAGCCATAGGCCTCCATCGCCTGGGCCAGGATGCGTTGGGGCATCGTCTGGGCGGCGCCGGCGGCCTCACGGGCCTCGATGAGTTGCGTGGTGTGCTCGCGGACATGGTCGCCAAAGCGCAAGAGGACCCGGCGCACCGTGTTCCAGCGCCACTGCTCCGTCTTGAACCGCATGTCGCTGCGCTCTAGGTCGGTCAGCGCGTCGAGCACTTGCTGCTGGGCGGCGGCCATCTGGGCGACATAATCCTGCACCTGCGTGTCGGCCATGCCGTGGCGCCTTTCCCCGGCCGTGGGCCGGATGCTATCCGAACAGGCCCGAGAAGAGATCGATGGATACCGAGCCGATGTGGGCGATGGCCAGCGCCTTGATCGTCTTGCCCAGCCAGCAGGGCAGGAGGAACTTCCACACCGGCATGTGCGACATGCCCGCCACGATGCCCGCCAGGTCAAACAGCGGGTTGGGGATGGCCGAGAGGACGAATATCGTCAGCATCCCGTGGCTGGCCATGTACTGCTGGATCTTGCCGTACCGGCTCGTCTCCTCGACGACGGCGCTCCCCCCATATCCGGCCAGGTAGCCGGTCAGCTCGCCGAGGGGTTCGCCGAGTCCGGCGACCAGCCCCACCAGGATGGGGTTCAGCACGCCGCCGCCGGCAAAGACCACCGCCAGGCTGGGAACCGGCAGCACCACCGTAGCGTTGCCCAGGAGGCTGATCAAGAACACGCCGAGGTAACCGTACCCGGAAAGGGCGGCCAGCTGGTCGCGGAAGGCGATGATCGCAATGGTGATGGCGAGGGAAGCGGCCACCGCCAGGATGCGCGAGCGGTTCTCGGAGGCAAACGCCTTCACCACACCCCCCAGGCCGGGTCGCTTGGCGCCATCCACCTGCGCCGGCACGCTGCAGTCATCCATGGGTCCTCTCTTCCGTCGCCGCTGACTCGCTCGCCGGATCGGCGAGAGCCGCCGACCGACCGCACTTGTGCGTTAGAACACGCTAGAGGCGGTCGCGTTGTGGGCAGCGGCCTCGCCATGCCAGGGCCCGCCGGACCACGGGCCCCAGTATACGTGCGCGAGCCTCGGGGGGCAACCATCCCCCCCTCTACCGCCTGCCCCAGCCCAAAGTGACCACCCCATCGCGGGGCGGCCTCTTCTGTGGATTGCGGCAGTCTTGCTGCCGCCTTGCGTGCGGGACGACGAACCTCTTGCCGGAGAGGACCCGCTCTAGGCTCTTGGCCTCCCATGAGAGAGGCCGGTCTGATGTCCTCAGGCCAGAGTGTAGTATAGCACGAAAAAGCGGCAGCAAGCCTGCCGCAGTCCATAAAAGACGAGTCCATCGCGGGGCGGCCCGCGCCCCCCTTCCATGGGCCTGCCGCAGCCCACACAAGACACCGCCCCTCGCCCCCCGTTCCTCGGGGCTGAGGGGTGTGGTATAATGCGTGGCAGTTCATCCATCGAGCACCACGTATGGCCCTGGAGAAGAGCATGGCACTTTGTTTGGAGCGGATCCGCTACCTGTTGATCGATATGGACGGCGTTCTCTATCGGGGAACGACGGGCCTGCCCGGCGGGCCCGAGCTCCTCGCGTTTCTGCGCGAGCGGGGCATTCGGTTCCTGCTGGTCACCAACAACTCGACGCTCACCCCCGCCGAGTTCGTCCGGCGTTTTGCCGGCATGGGCATCGAGGTCGACGAGGAGGAGATCATGACCTCCGGGGTGGCCACCGCCGCCTACCTGGAGACCCTGGCGCCCAAGGGCACCAAGGTGAACGTCGTCGGCGAGCCGGCCCTCTTGGAAGAGATCTCCAAGCGCGGCTATGTCATCGCCGGGCGCGACAGCCGCTACGTGATCTGCGGCTGGGACAAGGGGATAAGCTTTGAGAAGTTGCGCGTCGCCTGCCTGGCGATCCGCGACGGGGCCACGTTCATCGGCACCAACTCGGACAAGACCTACCCCCTGGAACAGGACATCATCCCCGGCGCCGGCAGCATTCTGGCCTCGCTCATCGCCGCCACCGACGTCGAACCCACGGTGGTGGGCAAGCCCGAGCCGATCATGGTGGAGCAGTCGATGCGCCTCCTGGGCGCCCGTCCCGAGGAGACGGCCATCCTGGGCGATCGCCTGGAGACCGACATCCTCGGCGGCGCCCGGGCCGGCATCGCCACCATCATGGTGCTGACCGGCATCTCCACCGCCGAGGAGGCGGCCGCGTACGAGGAGGCGCCCCCGGACGCCATCTATGACGACGTGCCCGTCCTGCTGGCGGCCTGGCGGGCGGCGCTGAACGGCGCCTCGGGCTGAGCGGCCGTCGCGCGGTCGGGGGGAACGCGCCACATCACGAACACACACCGGTCCCCGCGCCATGCGCGGCGCGGGGACCGGTGTGCGCTTGCCCTCCCGGGGCCGGCGTCTGGCGTGGGCTGCCTAGACGCCAAGTTCGACGGCGACGGCGTCTTCCGAGTTCACCTCCGCCTCTGCCTCCCGCGACTCGATCTTGAGCCGGAGGGCGGTACGCTGTGCGTCCGCCGGGCCGACCGTGACAAAGCGCGGGATCAGGACGAGGTCCAGGCCATCGGCGACGAGGTAGGTGCGGGCCACGGCTACGGCCTTGACGGCCTGGTTCACGGCCGCTGCGCCAATAGCCTCCATCTCTGTGCATCCCTCATCGCGGATGCGCCAGGCGATGGCCCCGGCCACAGCAGTCGTCTCCGATGCGCTGGCCACGCGCAGGATACCCATGGTACATTCCCCCTTGGTAGAGTTGAGAGTGAGACGTTATCTGTACCGCGCCCACAGTATACGCAGTATCGGTTACATTGTGGTTAACTACCCGTTGCATTTGCGTAAAAAAGCATATACGGGTGGTGGCGTCCGGATGGTCACCGGGACCCGCGCTCTTGGCTGTAGGGGCGGCGCTGAGTATACTAGTTACAGTGTCTATGATGCGCGAAAGGTAGTGAAAGACCATGTTCTTCAACCCCCTGTACTTTGTGTTTGCCCTACCGGCGTTGCTGCTGGGCATGTACGCGCAGTACCGGGTGAGTTCCGCCTACAACAAATTCTCCCAAGAGCGCAACCGCGCGAACATCACCGGGCTCGAGGCGGCACACCGCCTGCTCACCGTTGCCGGGCTGGGCGACGTCGGCGTCGGCGAGACGCCGGGCCAGCTATCGGATCACTATGACCCACGCAGCAAGAAACTCTTCCTGTCGCAGGGCGTGGCCCGAAACGCCTCGGTGGCGGC
>LSQX01063086.1_pt1 | contig 10122 bp, 7 predicted proteins | sample 654561 | NCBI WGS metagenome assembly LSQX01 (sample SAMN04489861, study PRJNA283612) | anaerobic digester metagenome | isolation source: 4 biogas reactors fed with cattle manure at either 37C or 55C with and... | place: Denmark: Kongens Lyngby | collected 2014
TCGAGTGAGGATATTGGATCGTCAAAGATAAACGGGGCCTGGTTGCTCTTGCCGGTGACGTCGGCCAAAAAAGCCGCAATGGAAACGACCCGATTTTCACCCTCGCTCAGTACATCGGCGAGGCCACTCTGAGAGGCTCCTCGAAGCTGAAGCTTATGCAGGACACGCCCTTTGGAGACTTTAGACTTCACGATCTCAACATTCACTCGAGATGCGCCGAGGGCTTTGAGCTCCGCGTTGAACCTTTGTACGAACGCGTCCGTGATCAAGGCTTCTGCCAGCTCACCTTTCTTTTTTGATAAAGCTGTCGTATCAGCGAGTCTTTTAGCCGCCTTGATCTGATTCAGTCGCTTCAATCGGGTGATTTCTTCTTCAATGGCGACGCGGTGCTCTGACAACCATTTTCTGGCCTGCAGGCTGTTTAGATTTTTCTTGAGTTCCTCTCGATTGTCGCTTTTGGCGTCTTCGTTATATTTTGCTGCGAGTTCGTCGAGGCTTTTCGACTGGGCGTTGGCTTCCTCTATCCATTTCGGTGAGAGCAGAGGGGCGGGAATGGCTTCTTCGGAATCGATCCAAGGAAGTTGGTCTTTCCTGGCCTGCAATTGAGCAAAGAAATCTGTCACCCGGTTGGCGACTTCACCCTGTGGAATGCCAGCCGCATCAATGCGTGTTTTCAGCGTCTCCAACGTCGGTAGCGCCTCGATCGTTTGACTGGCGATCTCGTATTCCTTGGCCGCATCCGATGCGGCTTTCTGCATTGCACCCTTCACGAATTTTTCGAAGGAGACCAACCGCTCCTTGGCTTCCTGGGTCAAAGCTTGATGGCACAGGACACAACGGGAATCATCAGCAACATTCGGATACTCGGCCTCTTTGTATGCAGCCGATACGGAGTAGTTTCGGGCTGCTTCCCAAAGCTCTTTCCATACATCAGACCCGATGCCTTCCAACTCGCTGCCAGAGAACACCTTTTCCGCCGACGTGTCTGCCGCTGTCTTCTTGAGAATTGACTTCTTCTTGGCAACAATGATCCGCCGATAATTCTCGTCCGATAGTTGCTCTAGATGCTTTTGAGTATCCTGGACCAGAGTGTCGATATGCTGTTTCTGTTTTTTCAGCTGCTTTGATTTTTCCGTCGGTGCCTGTTCGGCAAGGCGCTGCTGCAGCGTTTGCATCTCGATCTCGTCAGTGCTGTCGAATGTGCAATGTTTATCGATGTCCTGGGTGCTGGTCTTGGCGCTGATGGCTTCGTACCAGATACCTTCGGGGGTTACCTGCTTGTCAGCCGGGATATTTGGCTTTGGGGACTGGTGCCGATTAGCCTCAATGTCCAAGGCCGATGCTACCTTTTCGCATGCGAGAATGAGAGAACTGAAAAACGATAGAACCGGAGGCTCGTAGCTCACCTCGTCTTCGCTGCTGACAAACACCTTACCAAACGAGGTGTCGAAAATATCAACGCTGCTGAGATCATCGCAGATGCCTTGTCCTGACCAAGTATGGGTCTTTGAAATGCCGTCCTGCTCAAACGAAATACAGGCTTTCTGTACGGCAGAGCCGGGCTTATAGACATTGCGGTGAAGGGTACCCGTCTCGCGGGCACCGCATACATGTTTGAGGAGTCTGACGTAACCGGATTTTCCTGACCCGTTGTTGCCATAAACAATCGTGATGTTGCCCTTGCCAAACTCCAGTGGTTTTTTCGGAGCAAGGGCGTTTACACCTTCGACATTACTAATCGAACACAAACGTAGAGTGCCTGCTGTACCCTGGGAGAACGCGGTAGCAGGAAAAAAACAGGTCGTTGGGGACAGTTTGCCGTCGGCTTCCTGCTGGCACAGGATTGTGAACTCAGAGACGTTTTTGTCAGTAAGCTCAGGCTGCTGAAGTAGCCGAGTAGCTGCAATCTGGAGCCACTGAGGGAGCTTTAAAAACCATTTATTCAAAGTACTTCTTAACCCCTCCGTCTGCAATGATAACGGCTATGTTTTGCATGGTAAGGCCTTTGTGTCGAAACGGAGCCCGTGCCTTTTGAAGACTTCCGTATCGATATAGAGAGAGGTCGGCACATGTCTCATTGGCAACCACTCTCAATCTTGGTTCTTTCAGTAAATACGGTGGGTGTGGATCGGATAAAAACCATGTCACCTCCAGCTCACTCAACAACCAACAGCTTTGTCAGCCTGGCCAACGATTCCGAAACGATCCGTCCCTGCTGTTCGATGCTGCCGATAATTTGCTGTGGTGTGCGCTCATCCACCTTAACGACGCTATTGGGGTTGACCGCTTTCAGATCGAACACGGCGGCGTCGATGTCGGCGGCCTTGGTCTCGAGATCCTTGGCAGCCTTATCCTTTTCGCGGATCTGCCCGTTCATCGCGTTCAGCTCTTCTTTGTCGGCTTTCTCTTTCTTCAGCCGCTTGAGCCGTTCCTTCAGGTCCACCACCTCCGCCTTGATGGCGGCTGCCTCAACTAACAGCGGCTGCATCTCTTCCCGCGCCTTGGCACGACGGGCGGCAAAATCGACGGTCCAGGAGTAGCGGCTTTCGCCTTGCGGCGTGCCGCGCTTGGGCAACAGACTGGCATAACTCGGGAAGGGTTTGCCGGCGTTCGCTTCGTCCTCTTTCCAATCGGCAACGAGGTTGGCCGGAAGCCGGGCCTCGGCCAGCACAGAACCATCCTTATCGAAACCGAAATGAGCCAGGGTCAGCGGCGTCTTCTTACCGACCTTGACGCCCGATAGGTCGTAGTACCAGATATTTTCGGTCTTACGCCCTTTGGTGAAGAACAACAGGTTGGTTTTCACCCCGGCCCCGGCAGTGGAGAAAACCCCGCCGGGCAGGCTGACGATGGCCCACAGGTCACACTCGTCCACCAGCTTGCGCTTGGTTTCGACAAAGGCGCTCTCGTTGGTGCGAAACAACAGCCCCTCATCGAGGACGATGGCGCAGGTTCCATCCGGGGCCAATTCGCTGAGGATGTCCTGCACGAACAACACCTGTGTGGAGCTGGTCTCGAAGGCGAAATGCTTCTGGGCGTCCTTGCCCTCCTTGCCGCCAAAAGGCGGGTTGGTGAGGATGTAGTCGAAGAATTTCGGGGCCTGCTCGAACAGCGCGGCATAAGTGGCACGGCCGGTTAGGGTGTTGCCATGCCAGAGATTGGGCTGGTCGATGCCGTGCAGCACCAGATTGGCCAGGGCGATGGGAAAGACCAGGTTTTCCTTCTCGCGGCCGAAAAAAGTGTCGTGCTTCAGGGTGTCGATATCGGTACTGGTGGCGCTCTGTCCCAATTTGCGGGCGATGTGCTCGTAGGCGACGGCCAGAAAGCCGCCGGTGCCGCAGCCGGGGTCGTAGATGGTCTTGCCCGGCGCGGGATCGACCGTGTGCACCATGGCGCGGATCACCTCGCGCGGGGTGAAAAACTGGCCGCCGTCGGAGTTCTTCTCGCCCATCTTGAGCAGCAGGTCTTCATACACCTGCGACAGGGTGAAAAAGTGGGTATCGTCCACATGGTCGATATGGATCTCATGCACTTTGTCGAGAATGTCGCGCAAGTTGGTTTCGCTATCCACCCGCACCCGCTCCACCGCCGTCATGATGCGACCGATAATGCGCTGCTTGCGCGAGGCCGAGGGATTGGGCAGACCGGTGCGGGCGTCGATGTCCAGACCATGGAGGTGCGGCAGCAACTCCTTGTTGATGAAGTCGAACAGCCGACCGCCACCGGCAGCGAACAGTTCCTGCCGCTTCCAGCCTTGCACCTGGCCGTCAGATGTTTTTGTTTGATCAGGTTTGTCTGACCACGGCGCAGCCCAGTCCTGCCAGCGGTATGGGCTGACCAGGGCCGGAGTGAAGGGCGCCCCCACGGCCTCCGCCTCGCCATTGGCCTTCTCCTCCTGGGCGTCGAGGATGCGCAGGAATAGAATCCAAGTCAGCTCCGGCACATATTGCAGGGCGCTGGCGCAGTTGGATCGGCGCATGATGTCGCAGATCGATTTCACAAAGGCCGACAGCGATTGCGTGGACGCGATGGCCTTGGGCTGTCTTTTTCGGGAGGCTCTGTGTTTCATGATGTTTTTTTCAGTTCCTTCTCGATCTCCTCAATGGTGGGTAGGCTCGTCTGCAGCGACTCCGGCAACGATTTCATCAATTTGAATTCCGCAATGCCCATGGGTTGCCCCTTATCGCCCAGGGCGTATTCCGCCACCACCTTGTTCTTGCTCTTGCACAACAGTAGGCCGATGGTGGGGTTGTCTTGCTCGGTCTTCACTTGCCGGTCAACAGCGGTGAGATAGAACCCCAACTGCCCCAGGTGTTCCGGCTTGAACTTGCCCGCCTTGAGTTCGATCACTACATAGCAGCGCAACTTGAGGTGATAGAAGAGCAGATCGATGAAAAACTCCTCGCCTCCCACATCGAGCAACACCTGATGACCGACAAAGGCGAATCCCGCGCCCAACTCCAGTAAGAACCGGGTGACATGCTGCACCAGCGCCGACTCGATCTCCCGTTCCTGCGCCTCATCGGTCAGGCCGAGGAAATCGAAACGATAAGGGTCCTTGATGGATTCCTGGGCCAGGTCGGACTGGGGCTTGGGCAGCCGTTGTTCGAAGTTGGTGACCGCCTTGCCCTGGCGCTCCAACAGGCGGGTTTCGATCTGCATCACCAGCACGTTGCGCGACCAAGCGTGTTCAACAGCCTTGGCCAGATACCAGTCGCGCGCCTCACGGGTCGCCAATTTGTCAATCAGGGTACAAAGATGGAACCACGGCAATTGTGCAGCAGCCTGCTGCACAAATTCAGGCTCGGGCCAGGCCTCGGCCACGGCGCGCATGTATTTGAGATTACGCGGCGAAAAGCCTTTCATCTCCGGGAAGGCATTGCGCAGATCGTGGGACAGCCGGTCGATCACCTTGGCACCCCAGCCCTGGCTTGCCTGCCGGGCCAGAATATCGCGGCCGATCTGCCAGTAGAGCAGCACCAATTCGCGGTTGACCGCCAGCGTCGCCCGCTGCTGGGCGTTGTGGATACGATCTTTTAACTCGCCCAGCCACTCGGCATACCCTGTCGGCGGTTGTGTCAACGAGACGGGTTGCTCCTTCACTTCGGTGGTCTTCTTGGCCATGGTTACATCTCGAAAGCTTGGGCCAGGATTTTCTGGGGCATGAGGTTAATGTCGTTGAGCATTGCCTTGCTTCCGTTTTTGACTGTTTCTATTTCGGTAAGCGCATTTTCAATTCTGGCGATGATAGCCTTTTGCGTTGCCTTGTCCGGCATGGGTATCTGCAATGCTTTCAATAATCCACCATTCAAGTTGGCTTGATTCCCGCCACGGCCCTCAGACAATGTACGCAAATCTTGGTATGAGAATTCCAACCAATGGAACAAAAATTTGGGTTCCCAAGCGTCATTGGGAAGAATGGCAAAACAGGCTTGATTGGTTGTCGCAGGGATTTCAAGAATTGCCGACTGACCCCGGGTTTTGCCTTGACCATACATGGCAATCAGGACCGTTTTCGGTGGCAAAAGGGTCAGCGAGCATTCTGCCAAAGCCTTTTGCGAGATGGCCTCTTCAGTTTTGGTGATTGGCGCAAATGCGACTTCCGCCGTTTTCACCCACGCAATCTCAGCCGGTCGCCAGTATTGTTTATTGCCACGAGCAGGAGTTGAGCCGCTGGTAGTCTGTGCATATTCTCCCAGCGGTTTTCTTGGCACCGAATCAAGCTCAGCCCAAATTTTATTGAATATTCGGTGCCCAAGCAAATCGGCATCTCGCAACTGCGTCTCCGCCGCCTGGCGGGCCTTGTCCACCTCGGCCAGTTGGGCCTTCAGGCGGGCAGCAATTTGGCGTTGCGCAGAAATAGTTTCTGGAATCGAAATTTCAAGACTCAACAGCATGCCCATATCAGCACGTGGCATCCGGGAGCCGGTCTTTTCCGACATTGCGGCATTAACAACTAATTCAGTGCGCAGAAAGAAAGCAAGAAACTCGCGGTCAACACCCTGCGGCAACAACGGGATGATTTCTGTCGAACAACGCCCTTTACGCTCCGGTGCAGCGACCTTATTCAGGTAAGGGCGGAGCTTTCCATACAAAACGTGTGATTCGTCGAAAGCGAAGGTCGTGCTTTTCCCTTCAGCGGAGTTATCGTCATAAGACAAGATTCGCCCCGTTCCCGATTCAATCTGCTCAAGGCCAAGATACGGGCGCAATGTTGCCTCAGAAGAATCCGGAGTGATGATTTTGCGATCTTCGACGGCAATTTCACCTAAGCGAAACGATCTCCAATTCATACCCCAAACAACCTCCCCTTGGCCTCGTGCATCACCGCCACCGGCTGGCCGATCTGCTGTAACGCCGCCAGTCCACCGGCCAGTTTGATCTCCGGCACCTCCCACAGGGCCGGGGTCTCCAACGCCTCGGTGCCGCCTTGGCTGAACTGGTGGCCGAGGCTCTTGAGCACGGTGGCGGCTTTGCTATCCATCCCACCGAACCAGCCCGCATTATCGTTGATATAAAGGTTGCCGCGTTCGATGCGCTTGAGCGCCCGGGTCTTGTATCCGTGGTGACCGAAAAAGTCGAAAAGATCAAAATCGGTCATCTGATCGATCTCGCGGATCACCTCGGGGCTGAAGTTATCGCCCATCAGGTGGTTGATCAGGCCGCGGCGCTTCTGGGTCTCGATCCAGAGTTGCCGGAATTCGTCGAGGTTATGGGCCTCGGCAACTACCCGCTGGATCACCTCGCGGCGGTACTCGTCCACGGGAATCGGCGTGTCGCGACCGTCGCGGCTGGTGAGAATGAAGCGACCCTGGGGGGTGACGGTCACATAGTGCCCGCCCATTTCGGCCACGCTGGGCGGTTCGGGCGGCGGCCACGGCGGATCGACAATGCCCCCGCCATCATCCCCTCCATCTCCACCACCGCGTGGACGCGGCGGCTTGGTGATGAAGTCGGTGCCAAAGAGGTTGGTGACGTCGGTGTAGTCGTAGAGCCAGAATTTGTATTTCTGTGTCTCTTCGTGGATGCGAGTGCCGCGCCCCACCATCTGGTAAAACTTGATTGGCGACTGCAGATAGCGAAAGAAGACCACGGCATTGAGCCGTTCGATATCGACCCCCGCCTCCAGCAGATCGACGGTGCAGGCGATGAAGGCGCGTTCGCCGGAACCGCGCATGGGTTCGATCATATCCGCGCCGTTGTTCGGCCCGCCCATGCACTTGAAGGCGTAGTGGTCCTTGGGTGTCTGCTTGTTCTCCTGGCACCAGCGGGCATACAGATTGTTCATCTGCATGGCCACCCGGTCAGCGTGGATCTCGCGATTACAGAAGATGATCACCTTTTGTTCCGGCCCGCCATTGGCGCAGAGCAGTCGGAACAGATCCTCGCACATGGCGGGGGTGCGCAGTTCGATGAACAGCTCGTCGTCGAAATCCTTGCCGGTGTATTCGTCCTTGGTCAGGTCGGCCTCGGTGAGCGGTTTGCCGGTGCGGATGTTTATTGCGCCTGCCTTGAGGATCTCCTCTTTGGTAAAGACGCGCTTGTCGATGTCGGCCTTTCGCTTGACGATCTCGCAGGCGGCCAAATAGCCGTCCTCTTGGGCCTGAATGAGGGTGTATTCGTAGACCGGTTCGCCGAAATACTTGTGGTTATTGGCGGTGATCTCCTGATCCTCGGCGGTGGCTTGTTTTGATTCCTGCAGCTTGCGCGGCGTGGCTGTCAGGCCGATATGGATGGCATTGGGGTTGCGCTTGAGCACCTCGGACCACTTGCCCCAGGCGGAGCGGTGGCACTCGTCGATGATGATGACGCTAAAAGCATCCTCGCCGTAGTGCTCGGACAGAAAGCTGGCAAACCCGTCGGCCTCGTCGTCCAAGCCCAAGGTCTGATAGGTGGCGATATGGATGCGGGCGTTGGCAGCGGCATTGCCGCCCTTTTCAGTTTTGACGATGCGGACGTTGTCGCCGAAGGCGGCCTTAAGCTTGGTGTAGGCCTGCTCGCGCAGTTCATCGCGGTCGCAGAGGAAGAGCGCTGGTTTGGGCAATTGCCCGGCCTGGCCAAGCCGCCAAAGCAGGTTGGTGGCGATGATGGTCTTGCCCGAACCGGTGGCGAGTGTCAGCAACACCCGGACAGGTTCTCCCGCTTGGCGGCAGCGGATGATCTTCCCAAAGGCGGCGCGAATGGCGGCGTCCTGATAGTAACGGGTCAGCGACCAGGCCGGGCTGTCGGCCTGAAACAACATGGACGCCTCAGGCCTGGTGATGTCAATGCCGGTGTCTTTGGCGTAACGAGCACAGAGTTCAGAATGCGGTGGGAAACTACTAAAGGGGAACGGTCCGCCCTGCAACTTAGTGAAGACATCGAACTCGCCATAGAGATGGCCATTGGTGGCAAAGACATATTTCACCTCGAAGCGCTGGCAATCGGCATAGCCTTTGGCCTGCTGCATGCCCTTGAGGGGATCTTCCGTCTCTCTCTTGGCTTCGATCACGCCCACGGACAAAGCTTTTGGCATATCGCCCACCTGCACGCAGAGCAAATAGTCGGTGCGGCCTGCCCCTTTACGACGGCGGCCTTTCGGACCGGTCGGTTCTACCGGGGCAGGGGTCTCCATCTTGATCCGCTGGTGGTCGTTGTACCCCTTGTCTCGCAAGACGGGATCGATAAGAAAAGACCTGGTTTCCTGTTCGTTGTAGCTCATGGTTTCTCCGTCCTCGGTCCGGATTCCGCCGCGCCGCCAGAGCGAACCCAATCATCAACCTCATTTTGTTTGAACATCCAACGGCGACCGACGCGGTGACCGGGCATTTCTCGCTGCTCAATCCACTTGTAGACCGTCTCGTTGCACACATTTAGATATTGGCAAATGTCATCGACGGTCAGCCATCTCTCATCCATAACCCTCATCCTTCATTCAGCATATTTTCGGTAAAAACCGGGAGTTTCCGGAACATTCGAAGTCCGAACACTGTTCCGCAAATCAGCCTTCAAAAATTATCGTACTGGGTTGCCCATAACAATCGTTTTGTATCGATTAGTGCCAACTTTTCCCAAAGTATCCCAATTCTCATCGCTGGGTGGCCCACTTGAGAAAGGGCCTGAGAAAACGCGATCAGCGTCTTTCAGGGCGCTCACGTTGCGCGACCAAGCGTGTTCAATGGCCTTGGCCAGATACCAGTCGCGCGCCTCACGGGTCGTTAATTTGTCAATCAGGGTGCAGAGGTGGAACCACGGCAATTGTGCAGCAGCCTGCTGCACAAATTTAGGCTCGAGCCAGGCCTCGGCCACGGCGCGCATGTATTTGAGATTACGCGGCGAAAAGCCTTTCATCTCCGGGAAGGGATTGATTTGCGGTCAATCTTCGGCTATTTTTGTAGTCGAGTAAGAGAACGGACGAAAAATGAGCTACAAAACCAGGACACTTGAACAATTTTTTGAGCGCGCCACGGGGCAGTTTCCAGTAATGCTGGTGACCGGTCCGCGCCAAGTGGGCAAAACAACCATCCTCCGCCACTTGGCCGATGCATCCCGCACCTATGTAACCCTCGATGATCCGCTGATCCGCGCGCTGGCCAAAGAAGATCCGGCGCTGTTCCTGCAGCGCTTCCGCTCTCCGGTGCTCATCGATGAAATCCAGTATGCCCCACAACTTCTGCCGCACATCAAAATGGCGGTGGACCGCGACCGTGCTGCCGGGCAATTTTGGCTTACGGGGTCGCAACAGTTTCACCTGATGAAAGGCGTTTCAGAATCGCTCGCCGGTCGGGTTGGCGTGATCAATCTGCTGGGTTTTTCACAACGGGAACTCCAGGGTGATGCCGCTGCGGCGCCGTTTGTTCCCCGGCCCGAAGTCATTTCGCAACGAGACAACTCGCCCACCGTTTTGCTCCCCGAGCTGTTTCAAAACATCTGGCTGGGCAGTTTTCCGGCACTGCACCAGGCGATTCCCGTAGAGCGCGATCTCTTTTACAGCTCCTATGTGCAAACCTACCTGCAGCGCGATGTTCGGGATCTCGCCAATGTGGGTGACGAGGCGTCCTTTCTGCGTTTTCTGCGCGCCTGCGCCGCCCGAACCGGTCAGATGTTGCGTATGCAGGACCTGTGCCGCGACAGCGATATCAA
>LSQX01169209.1_pt1 | contig 10121 bp, 8 predicted proteins | sample 654561 | NCBI WGS metagenome assembly LSQX01 (sample SAMN04489861, study PRJNA283612) | anaerobic digester metagenome | isolation source: 4 biogas reactors fed with cattle manure at either 37C or 55C with and... | place: Denmark: Kongens Lyngby | collected 2014
CCCAGAAGGACTACGGCGGAGATGTAGCCGCCCAGAATGCCGATCAGGTCGAACACGGAGGTCAAAAGCGGAAAGCTGATAATGGCCGCCGCCACTTTCGGACTGATCAGATAGCGCACCGGGCTGATCCGCATGGTGGTCAGCGCGTCGATCTGCTCGCTGATGCGCTGGATGCCGATTTCCGCCGTGATGGCCGAGCCGGCCCGGGCCGTGATCATAATGGCGGTGAGCACGGGCCCGAGCTCCATGATCAGAGAAAGGGAAACGAGCGAGCCGACGGCGCCTGCCGCGCCGAACTGGACTAAAGCGTGATAGGACTGCAGGCCCAATACCATGCCGGTAAACAGGCTCACCAGCATGATGATAGTAATGGAGCGCGCGCCGATGTAGTATGTCTGCTGAATGATACGGGAAAGTTGATTGCGGCCGGGGATTCTGATCAATGCCAGAGACAGAAAAATTGTGGCGGCTCCCATGCTTCCGACCCAGGCGATCACCCTCCGGCCGATTGCGGCAAAAGGACGCAAAAGCAGCAGGCCTTGTTCTTCATTGAGGCTGTTTCTGTTTTCATCGTCGATGCCGACGGTAATCTCCATGGGTACGATCCTCATATTTTTTTGGAGCCATTAAATGATCGGCGATATTAGCATCGGCGACTTTGTTTGACAAGCAATACCTGTCTGGAGAGACCGAAAAGCGGGCGGCCGCCGGGATTGACAGGCGCCGGCCGGATGGCTATATTACCGCCAAACAGTCGGAGGCGACGATAATTCAAGGTGTTTCCATGATACGCTGTTTTGATAGGACGCAGATACCATTGACGGCCAGAGCCTTCAATGAGGCGGAAATGCTTGTATGCCGTCATTTCCGTCTCAGCGACGGGGATTTGCGTGAAAACAGGTACGACGTAAAAACCCTTGCTTTTTTACAGGCGCATGAAGTAAAAGACGGCGCGTTTGCGCATCTGTGTAAATATACATACGAAAAGCCCGGTGTTGACGGAGCCGGCGGCTTTGATTTCTACAGGGTCTGCCTGCAGGACAATATCATTCTCGATGCTGTGGACAGGGCTGCTTCATTCGTTAAGTTAGCGCCTTTGATGCTCTACATCGCGGCACACGAGCTTATTCACGTGCTGAGGTTCGGAAGCGGTCTGAGCGATTTTGATGCGCCCGGGGAAGAAAAGGAACGAGAAGAAAAGATCGTCCACTTTCTGACGCGCAGTGCGCTGCAGACGGTAAGGCACAATGACCTGGACATTGTTTTCGATTGTTTTTCGAGTGGATTCTCGATCGGCGATATATGTAATTAATTTGGGGAGGTTGAATCATGCCTATCTATGAGTATAAGTGCAAAAAATGTGGCAAACAATTTGAAGCCTTTCAGGGCATCACCGAGCCGGATCTGAAGACATGCAAATTCTGCAAGGGGAAAGTACAGAAAATGATGTCTCTGTCCTCCTTCAGCCTGAAGGGAACCGGCTGGTACGCGACGGACTACGCGGGTAAAAAGCCGCAAAATGCGAAGCCTGCCGGTAAGGATGCGGCCTCGGAAAGCAAAGAGGCGTCACCCGCGGCCGGAGGCGGCACAGAGGATTAAAAAAATCCGTCCGGAATATGGCAAAAAAGCGGCCTTTGCGGCCGCTTTTTTTGCTGTTGGAATCGGCTTTCCGCCTACGCGGGGGTAGCGTTATCCATCAACCCTCCAATCTTCAAACTTTCACTCCTGTGCCGTAAAATACGCCTGCAGCTCTTTGCAAAGCTGTTCCGGCACGACCGGGCAGATGATCTCATCGTGCAGTTTTTCGAAGTAATTCAGGTCGCTTGTGCCGATGGGGTTGATTTCAAAGCGTGGTACGATGCGGCCGTGCACCCAGAAATTTTTGTCCGGCGTCATGGTGGCGTATAAAGACAGATTGAAGCTCATGAAGTTGTTAACATATAAATAATAAAAAACTCTGGAAAGCCCCTCGAGCATTTCTTCGAAATTGGTCTGTGTAAGATCGAAAAACGAAGTTTTTTCCCTGAAATAAAAATCGACCTCTCCAGCCATGCCTTTGGGGGAAAAAGCGGCCAGCCACGAGATCGCACCCGTTGTGGCGATGAACCGTTCGCAGGCCTCCTGCTCGATGACGAGAAGATTGCGCCACAGGTTGGCGCCGCCGGAGGCATTTTCGTAATTTTGTGCAGAAGCGATGAGCCGGCGGACAAAATTCGTCGGCTTTTTGCTCACGATAGTCTGCAGGTGGGGGTGGATAAGCCCGCCGCCGGAGGGGGGCATGTAGTTCCAGTTGATAGAGCAATGCTGATAGCCCTGGCCCATTTCGGCGATGCGGTGAAAATAGTCACGACATACGGCAAAGCCGTCGCGCATGGCGTCGGGCGTGAGCTGATCAAGAGGAATGAAATGGCGCGAGGAAAAGATGGCCACCGTGTTGGTCGCGTCGTAGGGGAAGGCGTTGGGAAACAGGCAGGCCTCTCCTGTTTTGAATTTACCCTCCGGGAGTATATCGGAGGTGAATCTGGGCGTGAGCTTGTCAAAAAGCTCTGGGCAGAAAGGGCAGATCGAAGAGGGTGATTTTTCCAGATAGGCGTCCGTGTCCGGCTTCTGGGCGGGTCTTACGCGATAGGGAAGAATGCGGCTGGCCACACCGGTTATCTCGTCGTAGCGCACTTCAATGGGCAGTTCCTTGGGCTGGAAGTCGTCAAAGGGGTTGAGGTATCGTCCGGTGGTTTTTTCTTTGTGGAAGCCGATTTCTTTCATGTCTTATCCTTATTTAAGATGCGCCCTCCTGGCGAGTGTCCGCGCTTTTTTTCAGGCACTGATTAAGAAAATGATCGACGCTTTGCTGCGACAAATCGCCCTTCAGCTCCTGTTTCAAAATATCAAGGGAGATTTCCACGCGGGCGGCGCCGCGGTGCCCGCCCCCCTGTCCGATACGGCCGCAGGCCTGTTGGGCCATCGCGCCGCAGTCATGCCGGTAGCCGTCTGACCGGAAAATGATGATCAGGCGGTCGCTGACGATGCCTGCGACGACAACGATTCGTGTGCCGATCAGGCGCAGATAAAAATCCGCGACCTGGACGCAGACATCCGGGCTTTCCACCAGCCCCAGAAAGCCGACGCGCCTGCCCCGATAATGCTTCATGTGGTGGAAGGCATGGTCAAAATATTTCAGGTAGCGTATCGGCGTCTGATTGAGCTCGATGCGACGGATGAGCCGCATGTTCGCGTGCCTCGAGTGATAGGTGTAGGCGCGTATATCCTCGGCGTCCGTTTCCCGGTCGAAATTGTCCGTATCCGTTTTGATGCCGTAAAGAAGGGCTGTGTGCAGATTGCGGGAAACGCGGATGCGCGCGCAAAGCAGATAAGAGGTCATGATCGTGGAAAGCGCGCCGAACTGGGGCCGGACATCGGCAAACGGCGCCGTCCACTCGCCCTCGAGGGGATGGTGGTCAAAGACGATCGACGGTGAAAAGGGCAAAGGGCGGCTGCCGAAGAAACTAGGTTGAGCGTCCACCAGCGCGGCCAGCCGATAGGCGCCGGTATCCACCTGGCTCAGCAGGCGGATATTGAGGCGCATGGCCCGGATCAGTTCTTTGTTTTGCAGGCGGCGGATGGGTTCGGTTGCGGCCATCGTGCAGTGAGACAGTCCCCTGGTGCGGCGAAGCAGTTCCCACAGTGCCATGGCTGAGGCGATGGCGTCCGGGTCGGGGCTGCCGTACATCATGATCAAAAGTGAGTCATCCGGCTGCACAAGATCGAGGAGTTTTTGCAAATTCCGTTGAGTTTCGTTTTTGAAGGCAAGTGATTCCGGCTTCATGGTATGCCCGTTGCGGCTCTGGTCGTTTGTTACGTGATGAGAATTTTGCCCGGATGCCCGCTGGTTGCCTCACCGACCACGGCTGCGGCGTCGATTCCCGCTTTATGCATCGCCTCTAGTGTGGCATGCGCCTTTGCGGCGGGCAGGCTGAAAAAAAGCCCGCCGGCAGTCTGAGGATCAAAGCAGATGTCTAAAACCCAGTTTGGACAGGAAGCGGCTTTTTCGATCCGATCGATAAAATAATTACGGTTGCGGTAAAGACCGCCCGGAACATAGCCTGTTTCGGCAAGCTCGCGGACGCCTTCGATGATCGGAACGGCGGCCGAATCAATGCGCAGTCCGACGTCGCTGGCCGCGACTGTTTCCAGGGCATGCCCCAGAAAGCCGAAGCCGGTGATGTCCGTGCAGGAATGGATATCGCCGGCCGCCAGCATGATTTGGGCTGCTTTGTTATTGAGCCCGGTCATGACCCCGACAGCGCGGGCCACAAGGGCGTCGTCGGCCTCAGCGGCTTTCAGCGCCGTGCTGATAATGCCCGTGCCCAGCGGCTTGGTGAGGATCAGTTTGTCACCCGGCCTTGCGCCGCGGTTGAACAGCACGTGCTGCGGGTGGATCGTTCCCGTCACGGAAAGGCCGTATTTGAGTTCCGCATCCTCCACGGAGTGACCGCCCACAAGCAGCACGCCTGCTTCGCGCATTTTATCCAGTCCGCCTGCAAGAACGTTTTTCAAAACGTCCTTGTCCATTGTTTGTATGGGAAAGCACACAATATTCATGGCGGTCAGAGGCCTGCCGCCCATCGCGTAAATATCGTTGATCGCATTGACCGCGGCGATCTGACCGAAGATAAAAGGATCGTCCACCGTCGGCGTGAAAAAATCGAGCGTCTGCACCAGGGCGAGATCATCGGATATTTTATACACCCCGGCGTCTTCCGCGTGTTCATACCCGGTCAGAAGCCGGGGATCTGATATCAGCGGCAGATCTTTCAGAATTTCGGACAGGTCCCCCGGACCTATCTTGCAGGCTCAGCCCGCGCTTTGTACAGTTTCCGTCAGACGGAGCGGTTTTTTGTCCATCATGGTGACCTTGAACAAAAGCAATATATTTCCGCGCAGCCTTTGCGCGGATCGATATCTTTTAGCACACAAGCGGTGATTTTCCAACGGCTATTCAAATCGGGCCGCTTCAGCGCTGTTTTTTGTTGCTTTATTGGCGTCATTAAGTTTATAGGAAAGCCCGGAATGGAAGCTCAAATGACCATCAGATACTACAGCACCAACCGTCGTGTGAAGACGATCCCGGGGATTGCCCCCTTTGCCGGAAGCGTGTCCTTTAAAGAGGCGCTGCTGGCCGGGCAGGCCCCTGACGAGGGTCTTTTCATGCCGGATACAATACCGACGCTGGCGATGAGCGACATCATCGCCCTTCGTGAAAAGCCCTACTGGCAGGCGGCCCTGCTGGTGGCGCAATCTTTTCTGTCGGAGGAGTTTTCACCCGCCGTACTGGAAGAGATTGTCAAAGACGCCTACAATTATCCCGTGCCCCTCGAAGCTGTTTATCCGCGTGCGTTTATATTGAGGCTCGACCAGGGGCCCACCGCATCGTTCAAAGATTTCGCGGCCCGGATGATGGCCAGGCTCATGAGTCACAGCCGTCCCGAAGGGGAGAGAATCAATATCCTGGTGGCGACTTCAGGAGACACGGGAAGCGCGGTGGGTGAGGCCTACAAGGGAGTGGCGGGCATTGACGTGACCATCTTGTATCCGGCCGCGGAAGTGAGCGCCATGCAGAAAAAGCAGCTCGACACCATCGGCGGCAATGTGCAGGCGGTAAGTGTGGACGGCAAGTTTGACGACTGCCAGAACCTGGTGAAGGAAGCCTTCTCTGATCCGGAGCTTGTCCGCTTTAACCTGTCATCGGCCAATTCCATCAACTTCGGGCGCATCCTGCCGCAGATCGTTTACTACGTCTGGGCGTATGCACAATTGGCCGGAGCCGGCGAGGAGGTTGTTTTTTGTGTGCCTTCCGGCAATTTCGGCAATGCCTTGGGCTGCGAATACGCCCGCCGGATGGGGCTGCCGGTGGAGAAGCTCGTCATGCCCACCAACGAAAACGACGAATTTCCGGTTTTCCTTGCCACGGGCAGATACGCAAAAGTGTCTCCGTCGCGCGCATGCATCTCCAACGCCATGAACGTCGGGCACCCGAGCAATCTGGCGCGGTTTTTCGAACTCTACGGAGGCACGGTTGACCGCACAGGCGTGGTGCACTGTTATCCGGATCTCGGCCAGATGCGCAGGCGCATCTATTCGGTAAGCATAACCGACGAGCGGACCCGTCGCACCATCAGGAGCGTTTATGACCGCTACCGGGTGGTCCTCGAGCAGCACGGGGCGGTGGGCTGGGCGGGTCTTGAGTCCTACTGGCGCGAAACAGGCGACACAAGGCTGGCTGTGTGCCTGGAGACAGCGCATCCGGCAAAGTTTCCGGACGAAATCAAAAATCTTCTGGGGATCGAGCCCGCGGAGCCTCCGAGCATGAAAGGCCTGGCCCGTCGTGAGGGCGAAGCTGTCAGCATGACCGGAAATTATGCTTCGTTTAAAAAATATCTGCAAAGCCGGTTAAAAATCACATAATACAATTTTACCCCGACGTGATTCAGCAGCGGTGATGCCTGATGGGAACCAATAAAAGCCGTTTGGAAAGAAAGCCGTCTCCTGAGTCGAACCAAAGGCAGGATATGCTTTCAGGCGGTCTGCTGGTGCAGATCGGCCGCGTCTTTATGGGGGCCCCCTACCAGGCGGGGCTGCTGGAAGGAAAAGGCCGCGAAAGACTCGTGGTCGGCCTCGACGCGTTTGACTGCACCACCTTTGTGGAAACAGTACTGGCGTTGGCGATGCATGTCACGTCTGGTTGCCCTGACCGGTCAGGTTTCGTGAAGCATCTGAAAAAAATACGCTACCGCGGGGGCAAAATTGCAGGCTATGCGTCACGCCTGCACTATTTCAGCGACTGGATAGCCGATAATGAAAAAAAGAAAATATTGAAGGACGTTTCACGCTTTCTCGGCGGCCGGCCGTGCCGGAGGAAAATAAACTTTATGAGCACTCATCCCGATTTGTATCCCGCGCTTAAAAACAAAACCGTGCGGGAGCGAATCAGGCAGACGGAACTCAGGCTGTCGCGCAAAACTCATTATGTGATCGATAAAGATAATTTTGACGCGGTCATGCACAAGATTGAAAACGGAGACATCATCGCCTTTGCTTCCGGGCAGGAGGGGCTGGATGTGGCCCATGCCGGTTTTGCCGTCCGTCGGGGTGCAAGCCTGCGTCTTTTGCACGCCTCCGGCAAAGAGGGGGTGGTCGTTGTTTCACGAAATACTTTCCAGAGCTATCTGAAGTCCGCGACGAAGTTTACCGGTATCCATGTCGCGCGTGTTTTCCGTTCCCGGGCCGATTACTGAACGGCTTTTAAAGTAAACCCCGCACACAGCCTCAAGGCCGTGCGCGGGGCTGAAAACACATGGCACAGGTGTGGAATTCATTTTGGGACGGGAGCTTTTTTCCTGCCGCCCCTTACCTTCCAGCTTCCTTCAGGCGCGTTTTTTAAAGAAGGACAGCCAGATGCCCCGCGCCACGAAGGCCAGCATCAGCAGTGCGCCCACGGCAAAGATAATATCCGGTATAAACCTGATCCAGACGGTCATTTTGATGAAATCGCTCGTGGCGATTTCCGGACTGCGTGCGTACCACATGCCTTTTTGCACGGCATGGTAAAACTGGTAGAAACCGGAGGGCACAAGGCTTATTGCCACCATCAGAAACAATCCGATATTCAAGCCCCAGAAGCTCCATTTTAAAAGCGCGTCGGACCAGGCGTTTTTACGGAAGATATGCCGCACGGAAAAAAGCATCAGCGCGATGGCCAGAAACCCGTAAACGCCGAAGAGCGCCGCATGGGCATGGATGGGCGTCGTGTTGAGTCCCTGGATATAGTATAAAATGATGGGCGGGTTGATCAGGAAGCCGAACACGCCCGCTCCGACGAGGTTCCAGAAGGCGACGGCCACGAAAAAGTACAAAGGCCACCTGTATTCATAGGCGGGCCCGGCATCGCTGACGGTTTTCATGTTCATGGCCGCCTCGAGCCCCAGAAGCGAAAGGGGCACGACCTCCAGCGCCGAGAAAACACCGCCTAAAACCATAATGGGCATGGTGGTGCCGCTCCAGTACAGGTGATGGAATGTGCCGATGACGCCGCTTCCCAGATACAGAAAGATGATCATAAACACGCTGGTGTTGGCAAACCTGACGCTCACCGCGCCGATACGTGTCAGCAAAAAGGCCATGACCACCGTGGCGAAGACCTCAAAAAAACCCTCCACCCACAGGTGGACCACCCACCAGCGCCAGTATTCCGCATCCGACAAATGGCTGCCTTTGCCGTAGAGCAGCCCGGCCATGTAAAACAGGGGGATGGCCACGGAGCTGTAAAGAAGCATATGTGTGAGCCCCATTTTGTCCTTTTCGGTTTTCAATGCCGGCAAAATGGCTCTAAATACCAGAATCAGCCAGATGATCATGCCGGCAATCAGCAGCAGCTGCCAGACACGTCCCAGTTCGATGTATTCATAGCCCTGATGCCCCAGGTAAAAACCATCGCCGCCGAAGATACCATGCACGGAAAGAAGCGTTCCGGCCAGTGTGCCGACCACCACAACCACCACCGCGACAAAAAGCGCGACGACCAGTTTCCCCTGGGCGGCAGGCTCTTTACCCACATACGGACCGATGAACAGGCCCGTTGCCAGAAAACAGGTAGCGATCCAGAAGATGGACAGCTGCAAATGCCAGGTACGTAAAGCTGCGTAAGGCAGGAAATCGCCCAGCGGGATGCCGAAAAACTTCGTTCCTTCCACGGTGAAGTGGGCGGTCAGCGAACCCGTGCCGATCTGCAGCAAAAACAAGACGATGGCCACCAGAAAATAAACAAGTATGGCTTTCTGGCTCGCTGTCGGCGCGGGTTCGGTAAGCGGCGCAAGTTTGGCTTGATAATCATCCTTCATGTAGCGGTTGTAAAAATACAGGACCAGCCCCAGCGCGAGGATTAAAAGGATCACGCTGACAATCGACCAGATGATGGCTTCGGGAACCGCCTTGTTGCCCACCAGCGGGTCGTAGGGCCAGTTGAGCGTATAGGTTACTTCCTGGTCCGGCCGGTTGGTGCCGGCCGCCCAGGCGAGCCACAAAAAAAAGCCGGCTATCAGGCGGCCGTCTTTTTCATCGCGGGCGATTCCCGCCTGCAGGCCCATCCGCTCATTGCCTTTTTCGAAAAGCTCCGTGTAATAGGCCGTCAGATACTCAAATGCCTCCGCCTGGAAGGGGCTCAAAGACAAAACGCCCGTTTCGGCATCATAATTGTTGGTTTTGATTTCCCTGGCTACCAATACGGCAAGCTGCGCCTGCTTGACCGGGTCGAGCGCCTCAAAATCGTCCTGCGTGAAGTCGCGTGCTTTTTCGGCATTGAGGCCCAGATGCCTGGCGGCCGTATAAAGACCGAGCCGGTGCAGATAATCGGCCGACCAGTCGGGCGCCAGATAGGAGCCGTGCCCCCAGATGCTGCCGATATGCTGACCGCCTCTGCTGTAGTAGTAGTTCTGCCCGTCAATGATGTCCTCTCCCGTGAGGATTACCGCCCCTGATTGATCTGTGACTTCCGCCGGTATCGGCGGCTTCTCACGGTTGATAATATAGCCTCCGAAAATCAGCACACCGAAACAGATCACCAGTATAAACAATAAAAAGGCACGTACTTGCGGTTTTATCATGATACCCTCTCCCCCCTTGTTTATCTGTTATCAAACTGACATTTAACGAAGAAAATTTCCGACAGGGAAATCATCTTCCTTCACGTGGCTGCCCCCTTGCCTGCTTACCGTTTCGGCAATCTACACTGATTTTGCTCTCAAATCAATAATGACGGACGATTTTCACCACTGACGTGCAGCATGACAGCAAAAAAACCTTTTGACAATATTTAAGTTTTGCATTAAAAGTCCCGACACCTTTGAAGAGTGTTTTAAGAAGGACAAAAGAAATGTTCAGAACAACAAAAACAACGACGATGGCATGCGCGCTTGTTACCCTGCTTTTAGGTCTGGCCCTCCTGCGCCTGTTGCTCAAGGCAGCCCGCCCGTCGTTTTTAGGTCGTCTCTGAACCAGCCGGATAACAGATTACCTAAAAAGGCCGCGGGCGGCAAAGCCCGCGGCCTTTTTTATTGTGCGCCCGGCAG
>LSQX01401054.1_pt3 | contig 10121 bp, 10 predicted proteins | sample 654561 | NCBI WGS metagenome assembly LSQX01 (sample SAMN04489861, study PRJNA283612) | anaerobic digester metagenome | isolation source: 4 biogas reactors fed with cattle manure at either 37C or 55C with and... | place: Denmark: Kongens Lyngby | collected 2014
ACAGCCCTCCTTGGCTTTTCATTATAATATATACCCTCCGTCACCGTAAATTGTACCATATTCTTGCTCAATACTTAAATAGTATATTCTTTCTTTCTACAGAAAAACTATATCTCCTGCACAAGTAGGAACCCCGGCGTTGGGGTTCCGCCGAGGTTCCTTCATCCTACCATTTCCAATCCTTGTTGTGGGGATCGATGGCAAAGGTTAATAACTGTTCCTTGCCCTCGCCGGCTAGGGATATCACCACGCCGTTGGGGCCTACGATCAGGCTGTTACCGAGGTTAATCAACCCATTCATAGAGCCGACAGCATTGGCTTTACAGACATACATCTTGTTCTCCGTCGCCCGGGCAATGGGAAGGGCCCTGTTCTTGTCCAATTTCCAGCGGGCTTCCATGGGGTTGTAGTAGTGGGCACAGGAGATAAAGAGAATTTCGGCTCCCTGCTCTTTAATCTCCCTAGCCAGAAGGGGGAAGTTCTGGTCGCGACAGACAATGGCACCGATGGTAAACCCCTTATATTCGAAAACCAACTGCTTCCGTCCAGGTTCGAAGTAGACCTCTTCATAGTCAACCAAATTCTGCTTGTGGTACAGTAACTTACGTCCGTCGGTAAGCAAAACCACTATGCTGTTGTAGAGCTTGCCTTCTTCGAAATAGGGAGTGCCGACAATGGCCGATACCCCCTTTTCCTGGACAAACTGGTGCAGCTCCGCCACCTTTTCGTCAATCTTTTCCTGGTTGTGACTGCGGAAGAGCTCCGGATAATAGCCGGTCAGGGCAGTCTCGGGAAAGGCCATAATATCCACCCCAAAGACAGCCGCCTGCTCAATGAACTCCTTGATCCGCCTGGTATTGGTCTCAATGTCGGGCACCAGTTCCATCTGGGCAGCAGCTATTTTCACTACACCAACCTCCTCACATGGATATGTTTTGGGACTCTGCAAAGCCCACAACTGTGGTGTGGACCTCTCCAGCAAGCTTATCCCGGCCGCCAAAAAAGGATGTTTGCCTTCTTCCCATCTCCAGATAAGTCAGAATATCCTATGCATAAGTGGGCCCCGGCATCGGATTATTGGTGCCGAGGCTCTGTTAGTTGGAGCGGAAGACGGGATTTGAACCCGCGACCCTCGCCTTGGCAAGGCGATGCTCTACCGCTGAGCTACTTCCGCACATCCTGTATGGATTTTAAACAAGCTACTTTTTATAAGTGGTGCGGGAGAAGGGACTTGAACCCCCACGCCTTGCGGCACAGGATCCTAAGTCCTGCGCGTCTGCCAGTTCCGCCACTCCCGCAAATTGGTGTTGGTGGGCCATCAGGGACTCGAACCCCGGACACCCTGATTAAGAGTCAGGTGCTCTGCCAGCTGAGCTAATGGCCCACATTGCATTGATGGCTGGGGCGGTAGGATTCGAACCTACGATCCAGGATCCAGAGTCCTGTGCCTTACCCCTTGGCCACGCCCCAATAATTCTTGGTAGGGTTGGAGACCCGCGGGCCAGCTTTGCCTGGCCCGACCAGGTTCTCCAGTTGGGGTGAATGACGGGACTCGAACCCGCGACCCCCAGAGCCACAATCTGGTGCTCTACCAGCTGAGCTACATTCACCCTGTTTAGATTGATTAAACCAGCTGGTTTAATCCATTGATGGCGTCCTGGGAGGGAGTCGAACCCCCAACCGACGGCTTAGAAGGCCGTTGCTCTATCCTGTTGAGCTACCAGGACCAGTTAATTGTGGAGCGGGAAACGGGACTCGAACCCGCGACACCCAGCTTGGAAGGCTGGTGCTCTACCACTGAGCTACTCCCGCGTAATAGGCGATGGTCGGGGCGATAGGATTCGAACCTACGACCCCATGGTCCCAAACCATGTGCGCTACCAAACTGCGCCACGCCCCGTCAATTGGACATACAACAGTATACCGCAGGTAAAACGATTAGTCAATATCCCTTGCTCGCTGTCAAGGACCCTGGCACAAAGCTTCTCCTTCCAGCCGCTGTAATTCCGGCCCTTTGTGCCCTTTTCCCCCATTTCCGGGAGCGAATAATATTATAGCACAGCGGAGGGAAAAAGTAAACTCCTAAGAACCAGCCTCCCTGCTTGCTATAATACTAGTCCTGATCCCACTGCCAATTTCGATGATGCCGCCGGTCACCAAGCCTTCCCGGTTAGGCACCCCGGCAGTACCCGGGTTCAAAAATTTGATGCCCCCCCTGGTAAACTCTTCTGCCCGGTGGGTATGGCCAAAGACCACCAGATCGGCCCCCATCTCCTGGGCTCGATAAAATAGGGGGAGAAGACCGATCTTTACCCGGTAACGGTGCCCATGGCATAAGAGAATCCGCCAGCCTGCCAGTTCGATATATTCTTCCACCGGCCCCTTGGCAGCCAGATCGCAATTGCCAACAACAGCCCGGACGGGCAGGTTAAATTCCCGGGCCAGGGCTGCAGCATCCCGATAGTAATCCCCGGCATGGAGAAGGAGATCAAGTTCACCCATTTCCCTGATCAATTTTATTGCTGTAGAAAGGGAGCCATGGGTATCGCTCACTACTCCGATTCGCACTCGTCCCACCCCAACGTAACAAATAATCCTACCAGCTTTTCCCGCAACTGTTCCAGGGCCCGACCCCGGTGACTAATTTTATTTTTGGTTTCCAGCGCCATTTCCGCCAGGGTACAGTTATAGTCGGGAACAACAAAGAGGGGATCATAGCCGAACCCCCCTTTACCCCGGGGTTCCAGGCCAATATAACCCTCCAGGACACCCTCGGTTGTCACCAACAATTCCTCGGGTGTGGCAACGGCCAGGGCACAGCGAAAGCGGGCCTGCCGTTCCCGGCAGGGTACTCCCGCCAGCAGCTCAAGGAGCTTCCTGTTGTTGGCCTCATCATCTCCATCTCTGCCGGCAAAGCGGGCCGACAGGACACCGGGGGCACCACCCAAATAATCGACCTCCAGCCCCGAATCGTCGGCCAGGGCCGGCAAGCCGCTGTGGCGGGCGGCCACCAGAGCCTTCTTACAGGCGTTTTCTAAAAAGGTGGTGCCGTCTTCTTCGATGGGCCCCAGATGGGGAAAATCATGGAGGGACAGAAACTCTAATCCCAGGCCGGCCAGGGCCCTATTAAACTCCCGTATTTTCCCCCGATTTTTCGTCGCTATCACCAGGGTCTTCCCTTTAGATATCCCCATCCCTTTTCCCCTCGATGACCAGATTCAAATCGCCCAGGCACTCCTTCTGCAGGGCGATCAACTCACCGATACCCTTGCTTGCCAGGGCCAGCAGGTCCTGGAGCTGATCGGGCTGCAGGGGGGCAGCCTCAGCGGTACCCTGGAGTTCGACATAATGGCCCCTTCCAGTCATTACCACATTCATATCTACCTCAGCCTGGGCATCCTCTTCAAAGCACAGGTCCAGCACTGCCTCCCCATTGACAATGCCGACACTGGTTGCCCCGATGAATTCCTGTACCGGGAAGGTTTCCAGCCCCGCGTCCTGCCGGTATAGTTTGTACAGGGCGTCAACCAGGGCAACAAAGCCTCCCGTTATAGCCAGGGTCCGGGTGCCCCCGTCGGCCTGGATTACATCACAGTCCAGCCATACCGTCCGCTCTCCCAGGGCCTTTAAGTCAACGGCCGCCCGGAGACAGCGGCCGATAAGCCGCTGGATCTCGGAACTGCGTCCGCTGATACGACCCCGGGTTGCATCCCGGACATTGCGCACCGCCGTTGCCCGGGGCAGCATGGCATATTCGGCCGTCACCCACCCCTGTCCGCTCCCCTTGAGAAAGGAAGGGACCTTATCCTCAATGGTGGCCGTACAAATAATTTTGGTATCCCCTGCTTCAATGAAGACCGACCCTTCGGCATACTTTATATAATCCCTTGTTATGCGCACCGGGCGCAGTTCATCGCACCTTCTACCATCAACTCTGAGCATAATTTGCCTCCTAACCCTTTTGACAATCCCATTGCCAATTATTATAAACTATTTTCCCCTGCCCGGAGGAGCAGAGGACTACTTCAATTGGCTTTTTTCAGCTCCAGAATCACTGAATTCAGCCTGCTGATTGAGCCCTGGTCAGGTTTGAGGATAAATTCTATGACCTCTGTACCCGGGCGGACCAGCTCCTCTACTCCCTTTTTTCGGCCCGGTGAAACCAAGACCGTCTCCACATCGGCCAAGAGGCGGGCTAATTCCTTCCGGTCCCGGGTAATGGTGTGGGGAAGGCCTGTGGCATCGATACCGCACTGGCCCAAATAAAGCCTGACACTATGGGCAAACTTATCGGTAAGACACACCAGTATAGCCCTTTTCGCCGGGATGCTCCGGGCCACGCGGACGATGGTGCTGACCTCTGGTTCCAGGGCTACCGCCACCAGTTTCTTTTTGCTGGCAAGCAATTCAAAGACCTGCTCCACATGGTAAACGGTAGTTACAACCAGGTCTACCTCGTCCAGGAGACGGTTAACCTGCTCGGAATTGGCAATGAGATCATCTAGAATTACCGGTATAATGGTTACCCCCGACCCCAGGTGCAGCTGCTTGCTGTAGAACTCCAGCTGTTCCCGGTTGCATTCAATAAAGGCCAGCTTGACCTGGCGGAGAACAGCCTTTTTTTCCCGCACCCGGGCCGTTACAATACTGGTAAACTCATCGATGCTAAATCCCAATTCCGCCGCTTCCTCTATGGCCAGGTCGATCATCTTTAAGACCCGCTCTTTACGTCCCTCCCGGCGAAAGACCTGATCCCCTGTGGCAACAAAGGTCCCCCTGCCCTGATAGGAGACAACAACGCCTTCAGCTTCCAATTCCCGAAAGGCCATGCTGACGGTATTCCGGCTGATAGATAGTTTTTCCGCCAACTCCCTTTCTGTGGGCAATTGTTCCCCCCCAACCAGCTGCCCCGTCCTGATCATGTCCAGGATCTGTCCCTTTATCTGCATGTAGATGGGGATCCCGTTCTTGCGCCGGATCTTAAGTTCCATTGGGCTCCTCCCCCCAACTAAACTCCACCGTCCAGGTTATTTTGCCTTTTTCTCCCAAAAACCACCATGGATAAATTGGGTATCCATGACGGTAACAAAGGAGTCCCGATCTAGTTCATCGATAACCCGCATCAATTCAGGCAGGCTCTTTCGCTTTATAGTAATGATAAGGATCCGCCTTGGACCCTCCCGGCCGCTTCCGGTGACAACGGTTACACCATAGCCCAGCTTGCGCAATTCGGCAGCCATGTCTTCATCCTTTTCCTTGGGTATAACCTGTACCGTGGCGTGGCCAAGGGCCATCTTTTCCTCCACATAGCTGCCCACATAGTTCCCAGCGGCAAAGCCCAGGGAATAGACCAGCAGGTTAAAGATATTGTCGAGGTTGTTTACCACCATGTTAAGGGCTAATATATAGATCAGGACCTCAAAGAAACCAATGACAGCTGCCTGGAAGCGTTTCCCCCGCACCAGCAAAAGTAAGCGGATGGTGGCCATAGACATATCTAAAACCCGGGCAGCAAAAATTAGAAAATAACCGAGGGCTAATTGCAACTTCGTCTCCCCTTTGCCCTATAATCAGATATCCTCTCTAACATTATGCAGAAATAATTAATATTTATCCTAGCATATTGTAACAGGGAGAATTTGCTGGCGTCAAATGTCCTTCCCTGGCCTATCACCATCTATTAGTCCTATTTCGTTCCCCTCCTGCATATTCCTTCCCTAGGGGGTATGAAAAAAGTGCACCCCTTACTTGACGTGCACTTTTTATGTAAAGCCTTTATAAATTGAATTCACCCACCGAAAAAGGCCTCAATTGACGGCCACATTAACCACCGGCAGTTGGAGGCGCATGTTGTCAATTTCTAGAGCCTCATTAAAGATGCCGTTGCTGCGTCCATCGACGGACAATTTTACATTCTGGATATGGGGAAACTCCATCAGGGAATAAAGGAGGGCCTGGAGGGCCTTGCGCTCATCCCAGGTCTCGCCGGCAGTCGCCTCCTCACCCAGGATCAGCTCAATGTAGGCTGTTCCCTCCTTCACCTCGTAACTTCCCAGGGATACGCCGGCGGGAATCACCGGCCCGAGACCTACCAAACCCCCGGGACCCTTGATGATCTCCTCTACCGTCAGCTGGCTGAGGCTGCGGGAAAAATCACCCACACCCTTGCTGACGGGAACCAGGTACTTGTCCTGGTAGTCAAAGTACAAGACAACCATTGCCTCACCCGGTTCCTGGGATACAGGGTTCAACCAGGGTTGACGTTCCAGGGGAATGCCAATATCCACCCCTCCCGTCAATTTTTCCCTGACCTTACCATCAATTAAAAGTTGAACCCGTTCAACCTCAGGAAATTCCGTCAGGGTCTGGACCAGGGTATCCACAGCCCACCGGGCCTGGGTCTTGCTCAGCAATTTACTGGCAAATTCTTCACTGAGATCCACATAGGCCGTTCCTTCACGGATATAGAGATCCCGCACCTTAGTTTCCGATGGTATGGGCGTTATAAGGCCCTCTCCCGACGCTGCGCCGGCTATGAGCCTTTCCAGGGCCACCCTGACCGGGCGCTCTGTGTTGCACAGTTCCTGGTTCACGGGCACCAAATAGCCACCCTGTTGGGTGACATAGTAAAGGGTTACATATTGGGTTTCGTCAGACCTTATTATATTATTTATATTATTGGTCATTATTTCCCCCTGCGGCAGGGTAGAAGCCATGGGAGTTTGCTTCGTACATCCCATTAATAAAAGAAGGCCAGTTAAAATAATAACCAAATATATGCTATAAGCCTTCATTCGGCACATCTCCCAACTTGTGCTTTCAGCACTTGATGGCAGTTACATGCGGGAGCAAACCAAAGCCGAAGACCACAGGTAACAACTTGTTCCTCTGTAATATATTCGACACTAAACTAAATTTCCTTCTTTTCGGGGGAAAAATCTCTCCCCGGAGTATGTATTCTTTACCAGGAAGGGGATAGACTTACTTAGGATTAATCCTATGCAGGAGAATATGAATAAAGCCCGAAGATTTATTAGGCTGAGTTTATAATGACAAGGAGGACAAAAATGGAAATAAGGGAAAATGTACCCCTTGCCAACTACACTTCTTACCGGATCGGCGGGCCGGCCCGCTATTTTATAGAACCTGCTTCCGACGCCGAAGTTCAGGCAGCCCTAGCCTTTGCCCGGGAACGGGCGCTTCCCTATTATGTCCTGGGTAAGGGTACCAATATTCTGATCAGTGATAAAGGCCTGCCCGGAGTGGTGATTCATATCGGCAACGGCCTGGCCCGCTGGGAAATAGCCGGGGAAAGGGCAACGGCCGAGGCCGGCCTCCTCCTCAACACCCTGATCCAGCGGCTGGCAGAACACAGGCTGGGAGGCTTTGAAATCCTGGCCGGCATACCCGGTTCTGTGGCCGGGGCAGTGGTCATGAATGCCGGCGCCCACCGGGTCTTTATCGGTGAATTTGTCGAGGCCGTGGACATCATTACCGCCGACGGCAAGTTCGCGACCCTGGCCGGTTCAGAACTGGGCTTTGCCTACCGCTCCAGCATCTTCCAGGAAGAAAAACACATCATACTCCGGGTCCACCTGCGGCCTGTGCCCCGGGAGCCAGAGGAAATTAAAGCAACCGTGGCCCTGGCCCTGGAAAAACGCCGCCTCCATCCCCAGCTTCCCAGCTGCGGCTCCACCTTCCGTAATCCACCGGGGATACCCGCCGGGAAATTAATTGAGGAGTTGGGGCTCAAGGGTACCCGGATCGGCGACGCCCAGATAGCCCCGGAACACGGCAACTTCATCGTCAACCTGGGCAGGGCCACCGCCCAGGACGTGTACAGCCTCATCTGCCTGGTCCAGGCCAGGGCCAGGGAAGAACGGGGCATTAACCTGCAAACAGAAGTAAAACTATGGGGTGAATTTGAAAACCCTCCCGCATAAGGGGAGGGTTGTTTGCTTTGGTGGAGGCGGGGGGGAGTTGCACCCCCCGTCCGAAGGTGTACATGCACGAGCTTCTACAGGCTTAGCCGTAGTTTTTTCTCTTCATTCCCAGGGTCTCCCCACGGCTGGATACCCGGGGAACTAGCCCGTTAAAATTCCCACACCTCCTCCGGGCAGGGAAGGAGTGGTAGCCTGCTAGTATGACACCCGGTTCCGCACCCGCAGGCCAGGTACGGGCGGATGTAGCTGCTCTATTTAGGCAGCTAAGGCGTAGTTGTCGTTTGCGTTTAAGTTTAGGCCCATGGTTTTACGAGCCATGGAACTCGACCTGCCACTCGTACCTATACCACCCCCGTCGAACCTAACTCGCCCCCATGCTTGACTAAAGGGCCTGGGGGCCCCAAAGGGCAAAATCCTCACTTAGCCATACCTCTCCTTCACGGCCCGGGCCATTTCCCGCTGGGCGTCCCGCCGGGCAATGGCTTCCCTCTTATCATATTTTTGTTTCCCCCGGGCCAGGGCCAGTTCTACCTTGGCCAGCCCCCGGCGGTTAAAGTAGACCTTGAGGGGAACCAGGGTAAAGCCCTTCTCCCGAACAGCCCCCATGAGCCGGTTGATTTCCCTCTTATGGAGCAGCAGCTTCCGGGGCCGCTTCGGTTCGTGGTTAAAGTGGCTGGCCTTATCATAGGGACTAATGTGCATATTATAAAGGATTACTTCGCCCTTATCGACCCGGGCGTAGCTATCCCGCAGATTAGCCATGCCCTGCCGCAGGGATTTCACCTCTGAACCCTGGAGGGCAATGCCTGCTTCCATAGTTTCTATGATGTTGTATTCATGCCTGGCCTTACGATTGTTGATTACGGCCCCTTCTTTAGTCCTGTCGGCCGCTGCCTTCTTCATAATTAAACCCACTCCAGTAAGGGAAACCCTTCCTTGCGGCTGTTGCTGCAGAAGAAGGGTTCAATATCATGTCCAACTCGGTTTCAGCTTCATCCCTATTGTACCTTACCAGGGGGGCAAAGTCAAGCAATCCCAGCCGGCCGGTCGTGTCAAATAGTTGTAGGACATTTGCTTTTTATCGTCCTTTTGGTTTGTCCACTAGAGCCTGATATTACCGTTTTGAAGGCCACGTAAACAGGCAAACATCGGAACCATTTTGCCCCTCTTTAATATGGGTATATTGGCGAACTTTTCATTAGATACCTTTACGAAGGATTGGAGCATTTTCCGCATCTGATTACGATTAAATCTATATCTTGAACTACTATCTTTAGAGTTGACATTTCTTCGAAAATGTTTTGGTTCTATCCTCCCACCACTTGCCACAAAAGCTCGTAATTCAGCCATTGCTTGCAGTCCTTTGGGACTCCATCCCATGGGGCGACTGCTTAACCTGCTTGAGAGAATATGGCTTACGTGCCCCTCTGTACAGCTGCTTCCGCATTCCTCTTGGTTATATATGACTATGGCTTCCCAGTTCTTTGATATATATCTATTAAATTTGTGTATCTTCTCCTTCTCAGTGGCACTTCTAGCATTTTGGTATAGCTCTTGGATAACTTCCTGGAAGGCCTTTATGTCGGAATTCGCAAGTGCTGTGTAAATAGCATTTCTGGCTTCGGGATAGTGGCTCGTAGCAGTCATAATTGCTTTATTCAGGTGGTAACGATCTAGCACTAACTTGGCGTTGGGAAGCCAATTTAGGCCTTCTTTTATCCAGAATGCTCCATCACCATGTAAGTAGATGCGTTCTATGCTCTTGGCTTCATAGGCCTCATATATCCATTCTGCTGCCTCTAACCATAGGTCTTCGATATCCTTACCACAGCTGCTTATGTAATGGGTATTGATGCAACTACCTCGCTTTCCTTGTCTCTCAATCCCTTCATGTATGCTTATCAGCGGTACTATGCTGTTTGTGCCGTCTTGCAGGGATGCATGGTCTTCATCTGCATTTACATGTTGATAGTCAATAGAATTAATCCACCATGTGCAAATAAAATTGACCCACCTAAGAGCAACAGTTACGAGCTTGTAGTGATGCAAAAAGGGATAAAACTTTAGCATTGTTTGCGAATTAATAATCTGTTGAAGCTCTCAGCTTGCCCTTGAGCCGGTAGCTTGTGCCATTGATGTAAAAAATGTGGGCATGATGCACTAGACGGTCAATTATGG
>LSQX01207855.1_pt1 | contig 10120 bp, 8 predicted proteins | sample 654561 | NCBI WGS metagenome assembly LSQX01 (sample SAMN04489861, study PRJNA283612) | anaerobic digester metagenome | isolation source: 4 biogas reactors fed with cattle manure at either 37C or 55C with and... | place: Denmark: Kongens Lyngby | collected 2014
CACCAGTATACGGACTCTATCTATCCTTGATGCAAGACAACAAGGAGGTACACGTGATTAAGATTCATCAATTAAAAAAGACATACAACAAAACACCTGTTTTAAACGGTATTGATTTTGACATTCGTCCAGGAGAAGTCTTTGCTCTGCTCGGTGGAAACGGTGCTGGCAAGACGACGACCATTAAGATTCTTCTCGGGCTCACTCCCGCAGATGGGGGAACAGTTGAACTCCCAGAGGGTCTCACGGTCGGTTATTCCCCGGAAACTCCTTATTTCCCGCCCTTCATGAGTGGTTTTGAGATTATGAAGTATTACGCGCAACTTCAAGGGCTATCAAAAAAAGAAGCCGAAAGAGTGGCAGGGGAGTTGTTAGAAGAAATGGGACTTGAAAATACGAAAACGAAAGTCTCTCACTACTCGAAGGGAATGTTACAGCGACTGGCTCTGGCACAAGCCCTGATCGGAGATCCCGAGCTTCTTGTTCTCGATGAACCGACGGCAGGCCTCGATGCCCTTGGCAGGATCGAAATACTCGAACTGGTCCGCAGATACAGCCAGCGAGGAAAGACAATCCTCATCAACTCCCACATCTTAAACGACATGGAGCGTGTATGCGATCGCGGCGTCATTATAAGAAAAGGTGTCGTGATCCGCCGATGGGATAAAAAACAAGACTGCGAAAGAAGTCTCGAAGACGTATTTATCGCTAGCATGGAGGAAAAAATAGTATGTTAATTCTTATCAAAGCCGCACTTCAGGAAAAAATACGACAAAAAGATTTTCTCGTTGTCTTGGGACTCGGGATTCTCCTTCTCCTGCTGCTTAGCACCGGAACCGCCAGTGTCAGTATTAACGGAGAATCCATCACAAGCTTTTCTCGAATGCTTGGAATGCTCGTGACCATCAGCAGCGCCATCATTTGCCTTTTAAGTATTGTCCTCAGTCTCTCCACCATCTCCAATGAGTACAAGCGCCACAGCAGCCACCTCGTTTGGGTGAGAGGCATTTCACAGACGAAGTATCACTTTTCTTTGACCATCGCAAACTTCCTCGCTGCGAGCCTAGCCAGTTTTATCATTCACCTAGCGCTCGTGATCTACTTCGTGATGCAAGGACAGATCGCCCTCATCCCTCGTCTCATCCCTGTATTCTTCATGACCCTTACCAGCGTGGCAGCGTGTACAACGCTGACCTCCGTCCTCAGCCTGTTCCTTTCTCCTTTGCCCACAGGAATCCTCTCCATGCTTCTTATCGGCACAGGACTTAGCCACAACATGCTTGAAACTCTTTCAACCTTATCTGATGGCATCTCTTCGTCGATGATTCGGTTGTTCCTAAAGTTCTCTCCGAACTTAAGTGCCATTTCGATGCAGGCAACAGCGTTTCTTCGAAAAGATTGCCCCCAGCTCCTTCCGATTCTCCAGGTGATTTTCTGGGCTTATCTTCTGAGCTGGTTCTTGATCATCTACAAGAAGAAAGAGGCATAATCATGAAAACAAGATGGATGTATCTCGTCCCCGGTATCCTCATGCTCGCCGCTATTTTGATAGCGACTCCCTCTGGACTTCCTCAAGCAGATCAAGCGATATATGAGGCCGCCATCGCTTTTGATGAAAACCATGTCATTAACTCATTCCCTTCTTATTCTATTCAAGACTATACCTTTCGTTTCTTTGACGGCACACACGATTATGTCATCAGAGATAGAAATATAAGCAAAGAAAAACCTTTCCTTCGCAGCTTAGCTGCCACCACTGTACAAGTAGAAGGTGAATGGCAGGTGCTGGTGCCGACGATCGAGCGCATGAATAGCACCCTCTCTTTTCTAGGAAAAGGCCAGGACCTCTCTTCCATAGACAGCGACGCCCTTCAAGTGGCAACCCTGTGGCACGAGGGCTTTCACAGCTATCAAATGACATATTTTGAAGAAAATCTCGCAAAATACATGTACCTACATGATATGCCGGAGAATATTGAATCTTTTATTGCAGAGTATATTGACGCAGATGAACATTTGAAAAAAGACTATCTCCAGGCCGAGCAGATATTGGACACAGCGATCGCGTCGAAGAATCTCGAAGAAACCAAACGACTTGCCTCTGAGTTTCTCGATGTTTACTACAGTCGTCGAGAAAACTTAACCGAAAAAGCAAGACAAATGGAAAGCCTTTATGAGATGATAGAAGGTAGTGCACAGTATATCGAGAGCCTAATTTACCGCGCCCAAGCAGGAGAAGAAGCCTATCAAGAGTATTACATGACGACGGATACTGTTGCAGCCAATGGAATCAGTAAATACTACACCATGGGAAGAAAGATCTGCTTGGTTCTTGATAAACTGAGCCCGGATTGGAGCAAGGACTTTGACTTCTCTGTCGGCCTTGCCGAACTATTAGCAAAAAATATAGAGGAAGAACGATGACGTATAGAGCGCTCGCCGCTGATGATGAAACAGAACTTCTCGATGTCCTCGAGCTATTCTTTGCAAAAGAAAACATCGAACTGATCAAGGCAAAAGATGGAATAGAAGCGCTGGAAAAATTTCGATCCACGAATCCTCAGCTTCTGCTTCTTGACATCATGATGCCGGGAATGGACGGCTTTCAACTCCTTCGAACCATCCGAAAAGAGAGCAATGTGCCCGCATTGATGCTGACCGCCAGAGACCAAGATGTCGACAAGATCTTGGGACTTCAACTAGGTGCTGATGACTATATCACCAAACCCTACAATCCCTTGGAATTGGTGGCAAGAGTCAAGGCACAGCTGCGTCGCACATACGACTACCTAAAGCATGAACTGCCTGATCAACTGATTGAGATCCACGACCTCACGTTGAATCCAGCCGCAGGAACAGCTAGTAAAAGGGGAGAGGAGCTTCCCCTTACCCGCAGCGAATATCTGATTCTCGAACTTCTGATGCAAAACGCAGGGAGGGTTCTCACCTAGCAACAACTCTTTGAACACGCCAGACAGGAGAGTTATCTAGGGGATGAAAACACCGTGATGATGCACATCAGTAATCTGCGCTCAAAGATTGAAGACAATCTAAAACACCCCCGCTACATCCGCACGATCAGAGGGCTTGGCTACCGATTTGAGTTAGAAAAATGAATCGATCCGCATCTGTTAAAAAAGGAAAAGGAAGAAGAGGACTGGCGCTTTTTCCTAAAATAGCGCTTTCTTTTCTGCTCTTTGCCATTGCCATTATTATCGCTTTTACTTCCTCACTTATTTTTACGGGGATCTTTGCCACCGGCAACAACCTGATGCGTCTGACGCCTGAAAAACTTGTCGATGAGACAGGAGAACTGATCGACCTAACCTTTGTCCATCGCATCGGAGGATGGGTCGAAAAGCTGGATTCAAGCTATCATGTCACTGAAGTATACGGAGAAAAACTCACCTCCGACAGAGTCTATGACACAAAAGCCCTTCTGGAGATGACAAATCCCTTCCAGGAGGAAGGGCGTCCCTACCACGCCTTCATCTATCCTTACGAAGACGAAAGCGGCTCTGGTAGCTACTTGCTCTTTTATGATCGAAACAACGTCTCCATCACTTCCCAGCTCGACATTTCAAATGCCAACACAAATGCTAGCTGGGGCAGAATGTTTCTCCTTATTTTTGGATCGATGTTCGTGATCATCAGCTTGGCGATGAGCTATTATCTTGTGAGACAGATTAAAAGACCGCTAGAAGCGCTGCGGGGAGGAATGCAAAAGGTGGAGGCGGGGGAGCAGGAAGTCCATCTTGACTTTAAGGCCTCTGCCGACCTGATTGAACTCAGAGACTCCTTTAATCGCATGACGAGGGAGCTTGAGACACAAAAGAGAGAAAAAGCGCAGATGGAAGAAAAGAAACAGCGGCTGCTCCTTGAGCTCTCCCACGATCTTCGAACACCTGTGGCGACCATCAAGAGTTTTGCCGTCGCTCTTTCAGAGGACCTTGTCCCTGAGAAGCAGAAAAATCATTATTATAGCGTCATTGCTGATAAAGCCGACCGTGTCACCACCTTGGCCTCTGATCTTTTTAGCATGCTGAGGATGGAGGATGCACAGAGTCCCATTCACCTTGAAAAGCTAGCACTTCATGAGTTTTTACGAAGACTTGCCGCCTCGTATTACTCAGAGATTGAAAGAAGTCATCTTCATCTTGACCTGCAGCTTCCCGATGCGCCTCTATATATAGAAGCAGATCCGTCTCTTTTAATACGCGCTCTGGGAAATCTCCTTGAAAACGCCATAAAATACAACAAAACCGGCTCACGTATCGTTCTTTCAGCGGATGCCGATGAGAAAACAGTATATATCCATGTAAAAGATGACGGCGAATCGATTCCGGAAGAAGAGCGGGATACTCTCTTTGATCCTTTCATGCGGGTAGATAAAGTTCGCACCTCAAGCGAAGGAAGCGGGCTGGGTCTTGCCATTGCAAATGCCATCGCCCAAAAACACGGAGGATCTCTTCACTATCTCCAAAGTGAAGGATTCAATCATTTCACCATGGCGTTTCCAACCATAGCTTCATAAGGGACGAGAAACCAATTACATTAAAAAAGGAGACGTGGACGGCCGACGGCCAACCATGTCTCCATTTTTCTTTCTTCTTTTAGTCGTCGGGAATCATCTCTTCTAGTTTGGGCGTAGGTTTCGAGTCTCCGTGCTTGACCTGGCTCATCGTGGCCATCGCAACAAGCGCAAAGAAGAGTGAATAAGGAAAGAGCGTTCTATAGGAAACATGCTCCAGGAGAGCTCCCGAAAGAACGGGCGTAATAATCTGCGCCGCCATGGAGGCGGTGTAGTAATACCCTGTGTATTTACCAATATCACGCACGCGGCTCATCTCCACCACCATCGGGAAGCTGTTGACATTGATGGCAGCCCAGCCTATCCCTTTGATCATAAAGACCAAGTAGACAAGAGGAGAAAATGTCTGGAAGGTAAAGCCCCAGGCGTAACTGAGAGCGATTAACGAGATGCCCACCATGATGGTCTTTTTGCGCCCCACCTTGCTAGCAATTATTCCGATCGGAATGAAGGCGATCATGGCCGCCCCGAAGGCAACCAGCTGTGCAGAAGCAAAGCCTCCCCCGACAAAATTCCATACCCTGATGGCGTAGCGGCTAAAGGCCGTAATTATCGCATTATAGGCGAGAAACCAGAAGAAGACAGAAGCCAGCAGAAAGCGGAAAGAGCGACGAGTGGGCGGATCCATATCTCCTTCATACGACACATCTTCCTCTTTCTCATCTTTAATGCGGAGTGAATTTTCGCGGATCGTCAATAAAAGGATGATGACAGCTAGCGCCATGATCACCGCGACTCCATAGAAAACCTTTGAGTAATCCGGATTTTCGACCTTCGGCACCAAAAACATGATTAATACGAGAGAGAGCATGCCTCCGATCGATCCCATCAGATTGATAATGGCGTTGCCCATGCTGCGAAGCGGTTTCGGGGTCACATCCGGCATCAAAGCAACAGCAGGGCTTCGATAAATGCTTAAGCTTAATAGAACACCACCTAATGCTATAAAGAAGAAAATGAAGTTTTCCTGTCGCACCGCTACAGGAATCAATAGCATAAAGAGGATGGCAAGAAAGGTGCCGCTCAGAATGAAAGGCGTCCTTCTCCCCAGTTTTGTATCCACTTTGTCGGAGAGATGTCCAAACAATGGCAATAGAAAAAGAGCCAGAACATTGTCTATCGCCATAATAGCCCCTGTCCAAGTCTCTCCTACGTGAAAAGTATTCTGAAGAATCAGCGGAATCAAGTTGTCGTACATCTGCCAAAACGTCGAGATGGACATAAATGCGAGTCCGACAAGGATGGTGCGCTTGACATTGAGTTTCATGATCTTTCCTCCTGCTTCCATTTATCCCTCAATATTCACCATGATACCCGATAGCAGACATTTCATTGTGAAAAAAGCATTTTTACTGCATGATGTTATTATATCAAGTGACTGGGTATAAATTAAAAATATACTAGTTATATATCATAGAAACAATAACGACCTACTATGCCGGCGGCTCATTGATCCGCCTGTGTTTTTCTACTAAGATACTTCGAGAGGTGTTGATATTATGATTGATTATTCTGTAGATACGTTGATGGAAAAAACCAAAAACAAATATGTATTGAGCCAAGTCATCGCCAAGCGCGCTCGGGAGATTCGCTCAGAAGAAGGATTCGTTCTTGGATACAAGGCAATCGATCAGGCAGCGCAAGAACTGGTGGACGATCGTTACAGCTACACGTTTGAGCGTGAAGAGGACGAAGAATAGAGGGGATCCCTCTATTTTTTTGTCTCTCATATAGGAGCAGAGAGGGGTCTTCCTCTGCTCTATTTTATTTTTCCGAGAAAGCGGGCTAGTGAGTGATCCACAGATATGGCCATGGGGTTGGGGCCGGTCGCTCCTTCATGTCCCCAAGATCAGATATCTGAGAAGCCTATTTCCGGATTCGATTTGTTTTTTTAAAGGACGGACATAAAAAGAAACGGGGATGGGATATCTCCGTTTCTTCTTGAATTTATTATTTTCGTTCTATCAGTGACTCAGAATCCATTGGGCGATGTCTCCAATCACCTGCTCGTCGACGTGATTTGGTGTGTTATAGTCAACCACCGGGTCGTCGCTGACGCTTTTCATAAAGAGATGATTGAGCCCGTCATAGAGTTTAAATGTGACATTGTCTCTATCTTTAAGAAGATCTTTCCACGCTTCGAAATCCCTGTCGACATAGATCTGCACATCCTCCGTCCCCTGGAGAACGAAAAATGGCTGCGTGAGCGAACTGATCACCGCCGGAGCAGAGGAGGCCTCAAGGCTCTTCCAATATGAGAAGGGAACGCCAAACGGAGCGGACTTCTCGTCTCCTGCTCGGATGGACTCCATTTCCTTTTGAATAGAGTTTCTCTGCGCCTCTTTTTCTTCCGGCGTCATATCTGCCGCCTCAATCTGCGCCAAGAGCTGCTCTTGCATGATGACTTCAAGCTTTCTCGGGCTACCGGCAAGCGAGAGAATCCCTTTTATCTGCGGATGCCTTGTGGCGATGTCAGGGACGAGCATCCCTCCAAGGCTGTGGCCGAGGAGGTACACCCTTGATGGATCGATGCCTTTAAAGGTTGAAATGTTCTCAATGATCCAGTCCACGTCGTCAAGCACTTCGTCTTGGATGGTAAGCTGTGGGTACTGGGCGGCCAGCTGTGGGTTTGAGTAAAATCTCTTATCATAGCGGATGGTGGCGATGCCTTGTTTCTGTAGGCCAATCGCGATGTCACGAAGCGGCGCATTTCCGGCTTTTCCTAGCGTTCCATCCATTCCATGCGAGCCGCTTCCGGCGATCAAGATCACGACAGGAGCATTGTCATTTTCAGGAAGCATCAGTCTTCCCGCAAGAGCATGCTCGCCCACTTGGATCTCTTCTTCTCCGGGAAGAAGAGCAGGCGTTAAGGGAGAGTTGGCAAAATACAGGCCGGTGATCTTTCCTTCTGTCGTATAAGAGATGCGCGTGTTGATATTCGTCGAGGTCAGTTCGCTGAACACATCGACCACAATGTATTGATCCACCGTCTGCGACGTGACATCCAGCGTTTTTACATAGGCGTTTAAAGCGGCGAGCTGCTGAATCTGAACCGTCAGTATTTCCAGCGGAAGTTGTTTCGCTAGCGTATCGGAAAATTCAGAGTAGATCTCTTCGACTTCTCCCGCGAGTAATCGTTTAGCGGCTTCTTCCGCCTTTTCTTCATAAGGTGTCCTGTCAAGCGTCTCCATGTCGGTCTTTGTAGCGCAGGCTGTCAGAAGCATCAACAAGACTAATATGACAACAATCGTTTTTTTCATCTTTTCCTCACAAACGTATCATTCGAGGTATCCGTGTTTACTTTTTCATCTTATCACAGGGATTGCCAAGTGTTTATCAGAACGTCAATTTTGTCGTATTCTGGTGTATACTAAATATAATATGGCAAACATCATTGCCTTTTGTACGTTAGGGAAAGGAGTCCTTTATGTCCACAAAACTTGTCTACACCTTTATGGAGGGAAACCGTGACATGCGAGACCTCCTAGGAGGTAAAGGCGCCAACCTTGCCGAGATGACCAATATTGGCCTTCCTGTTCCGCAAGGATTCACCATCACAACAGAAGCCTGCAATGAGTATTATGCTCAGGGAAAAACCATTTGGCAGGACCTGCGTGATGAAATCTTCCAACATATGTCGATGCTCGAAAAAGAAACCGGCAAAACCTTTGGCGGTACGGTCAATCCACTCCTTGTCTCGGTTCGTTCCGGCGCTAAGTTCTCGATGCCTGGAATGATGGACACCGTTTTGAACCTCGGCCTCAACGACGAAGTGATCGAAACCCTGATCAAAGAAAGCGGCAATGAGCGCTTTGTCTACGACAGCTACCGCCGATTCATTCAGATGTTTTCCGATGTTGTCATGGAAATCCCCAAATCGCACTTTGAGCGTGTATTTGACGAAATCAAAGAAAAAAAAGGCGTCAAGGAAGATACCGAGCTGAGTGCACAGGATCTCCAAGAGGTTGTCGAGCGCTTTAAAGAGATCTATAAAGAATCGATTGGCCAAGACTTTCCTCAGGATCCTAAAGAGCAGCTAATCGAAGCGGTCACCGCTGTTTTTCGCAGTTGGGACAATCCTCGTGCCAACATCTATAGAAACGAAAACCACATACCCCATAATTTAGGAACAGCTGTCAACGTTCAATCCATGGTCTACGGAAACATGGGAGACGACTGCGGGACGGGTGTTGCCTTTACGCGTGACCCTGCCACCGGTGAAAACAATCTCTTCGGGGAATTCCTGATGAACGCACAGGGAGAAGATGTCGTCGCCGGCATCCGCACCCCCATTTCCATCGATCAGCTCCATGAAGTCAATCCGGAAGTCTATGAGCAGTTTAAGAAAGTCTGCAACATCCTCGAAGAACACTATAAAGATATGCAAGATATCGAGTTTACCATTGAAAAAGGTAAGCTCTACATCCTTCAGACCCGAAACGGAAAACGTACCGCCCAGGCGTCCCTTCGTGTCGCCGTGGAATTGGTCGAAGCAGGAAAAATCACTAAAGAAGAAGCCGTGCTTCGCATTGAGCCAGCACAGCTTGACCATCTGCTCCACCCGGCATTTGATGAAAAAGCGCTTGAGAAAGCAACCGTGATTGCCCACGGTCTCAATGCTTCTCCGGGAGCCGCTAGCGGAAAGGTGTACTTCACCGCCGACAGCGCCGTGGAAGCCGCCAAAAGAGGCGAAAAAGTCATTTTGGTGCGCGTGGAAACATCTCCTGAAGACTTAGAAGGCATGATCAGCGCCGAAGGAATCCTCACCGCACGCGGAGGACGCACCTCGCATGCAGCTGTTGTGGCTCGCGGCATGGGCAAATGCTGCGTCGCTGGAGCCGGAGGTGTGCAGGTTCGCGAAGCTGAGCGCCTCTTTGTCGCCAATGGAAAAGAATATCCAGAAGGCAGTGTTATTTCTCTTGATGGCACCACAGGCTACGTATACGAGGGTGAAGTCGGAACACGACCGCCGGAATTGAGCGGACATTTTGCCACACTCATGGAGTGGGCAGACAGCTACCGCCGACTCCATGTCCGCGCCAATGCCGACACACCCAGAGACTCCCTGCAATCCATCAAATTCGGAGCAGAGGGCATTGGACTGACTCGCACGGAGCACATGTTCTTTGAAGGCGGCCGCATCAAAGCGATGCGCGAGATGATCCTCTCCTCCTCGCTAGAAGAGCGAGAAGCGGCGCTTGCCAAACTCCTTCCGTACCAAAGAGAAGACTTCATTGGCATTTTCCGTGCGATGGAACATCGACCCGTCACCATCCGCCTACTCGACCCACCTCTTCATGAGTTCCTGCCCCATACCGATCAAGAAGTGGAAGAATTGGCAAAAGAGATGAACATCTCGCCGCTTACCCTAAAAGCGCACGCAGAATCCCTGCATGAGTTCAACCCGATGCTCGGTCACCGCGGTTGCCGTTTGGCCATCACCTATCCGGAGATCGCCGCCATGCAGACGCGCGCCATCATTGAGGCAGCCATTCATGTGAAAAAAGAAGACGGGATCGACGTACACCC
>LSQX01225692.1_pt1 | contig 10119 bp, 9 predicted proteins | sample 654561 | NCBI WGS metagenome assembly LSQX01 (sample SAMN04489861, study PRJNA283612) | anaerobic digester metagenome | isolation source: 4 biogas reactors fed with cattle manure at either 37C or 55C with and... | place: Denmark: Kongens Lyngby | collected 2014
CGTGCTCCCAGGCGACCTTCATCTTCTTGGCCAAGTCGTCGAAGGTGGCGAAGAGACAGCCGCTGAGGGCTCCCAAGAGGTAGTCGTAGGGAGTACTCTCCTTTCCTATGGTAAAACTCTTGCCCCCATCGGTGGCGAACTGCCAGTGGCCGGGGACGAAGTCGGAACGAATATGCTTCAAATCTGCCATGTGGTGCTCCTCGTCCCCCATCATAGCCCAATGGAGACGATAAATCAAGACGAAGCGTATCTGTCCAGGACAAACGCATGAAATCGGCCTTGACAAAATATTGAAGCCGTGAGGAGGCCATTTCGAGTGTGAGGGGAAGGTTCGGTGCATGACGGGGCACCCGAGGGAGAAATGGGGGCTCGGGTGCCTCAAGGCGGATGGGAATGGCAAAGAACCGGAGGCGCTAGCGCGTTTTCAGTGAATTCTCCAGGGCTGCGCGGATGGATTTCCCGTCGCATACGCCGAGCATCCGTTCCAGGGTGTCCTCGTATGCCCAGAGGAAGCTCGCCTTGACCCTGCTGAGCGTCTTCACGTTGTCGATGGGCTTCATCAGCCGGTACAGGGACACGGACATCTTCTTCAGCAGGGAGAGGTTACCGCTCGCCCTGCGGTTGACCGTGGTGTTGTCGTCGTCACCGAATATGATATCAGTCAGGCCATGAAGGGAATTTTCCACCTGCCAATGCTCCCGGATCGCCTTGCCGCAGATGGCCGCGTTGGAATCGAGGCTGGTGATGTAATGGCGCACCTCGTGGGTCTTCTCCCCCGTGTTGACGGCCTCCGTGTTCTTCTCGAACCGGACGATCGCGTTCAGCCCCATCCAGTCGGAGAAGAAGCTGGCGTCCTTGTCGACCACCTTCGCGAGCGTGTAGATGCACTCCTCCGTCTGCCCATGGGCCTTCTCGAACGTCCGGTAGTACAGATCCGGGTCGCCCTCCGTCTCCTCGAGGTACTCGGGGGTGAAATAGGCCTCGCACTCGCCGAGCAACGTCTTGTGGTTGCCCTTCAGGCCGCCGATGTAGTCCCCCTTGCCCGAGATGATGACCTCGATGGTCTCCTTCTGGGTGTTCAGGGCGTCGAAGGAGACGAGCGTCCCCTTCAGGTCCATGGTCGAGAGGGTCTCCGGCGTCTTGGGGATCTCGTTGCTCTTGCAGTCGATCTGCTCCGACCTGAGGCAGATGCCGTCGTAGGAAGAAAAGACGTGGAGGGTCTGGATGTTCCTCGTCACGTTGCCCGAGGCGTCCGCCTTCCTGCCCGAGCCCCTCGCCTCCTTGCCGTCGACGCACAGCTGGACCACCATGGGCTTGGTGATCCCCAACGCCTTGCGCAGGTCGTCCATGGACTGCACGAGGAACTCGACGATGGCCCCGTTGAGCTGGCCCATGTCGATGAGGGAGAACACCCGGCAAAACGTGTCGTGGGAAGGAATTCCCGATTTGAGCGGCAGGAACTTCCTGAAGTACGCCTCCTTGTAGGTGCACATCGCCTCGATCTCCTGGAACGTGAGGGCCCCGCCCAACACGGCGAAGAAGGCCAGCGTGATGACCTCCGTCAGCGGATAGGATATCTTGCCCCTCATGCGCGGGTCGTCGACGCGCGCCTCGAGGATGCTCACCAGCCGGTTGATGGTCTTCCTCGTGCCCTTGCGCTCCGGCCTCAACGGCCCGGCGAGGTCCAGCGCCTCGCGAATCTCCAGAAACAGGTCCGGCCCCCTCATGCTCTCTTCCTTCATCCTCATGCCTCCCATCGGAACCCATGGGAGAGTGCAAGCGCCCTGCACGCCCCCGGTATCTCTGCGTCCACCCACTGCCCGTTGACCCAGACCCTGCACACGTACCCCGAGGCCTGCAGCAGGCCGCCCAGGCCGTCGCCCAGGGCCGAGGAGAGCGTGCTGCCCATCCCGCGGGCCACCCGCGCCGCCTCAGCGGCGAGGGCCGCCTCGAGCGGGAACGAGAGGCCGGGATGCACGACGGACACCCAGTCGTTCTCATACACCAGCTCATTTGCTTCCCCGTACAGCACTTGCAGGACCGCTCCCGCGACGATCGCCGCCCCGTCGGCCGCCCGGCGGCGAAGGATCCCATCCATCTGGCTGCGGCAGAACCATCGCAGGAGGGCATAGCCGCCGCTGCGCAGCGAGCGCACCGACCCCTTGACCTTCGCCTTGGTCGGGACCAATCCGTCCGCCTCGGTGATGGTCCCGATGTACTCGTCGACGACCCGCCTCACCTTGTCCGTCCCCTTCACCCGCTCCGAGTGCCCGCGGTAGATGCGGTAGGTGGTCTCGTTGACCTTGTTGACGTACATCCCCTTCTTCTTGTGTTCCATGACCCAGTCCGGGTAAGCCATAGCGCCTCCTAGTATTACACACTGTGTAATACATCGTACAAGAAAACCACCGGATACGCCAGAAATATTTTCAAATTTTCCAGTTTCTTCGGTGGTTATTTTTTCTCGGTCAATTACTTAGGCCTGTTTCATGCGTTTGTCCTGTTGCCGGAGGCCGTCAAAGAGTGATTTCACAAACGATATATGGAATTATACCCAAGAGCATACAGGGGGCAGAAGGAATGCCACAAGACGACGATCGGGCGAACACACCAACGAGAAAATGGGAAATTGAAGAACTCTTGTCCAGCAGATTATTGACGGATATGACGTTCAACTACATGGTGAGCCAAGAGTCTCCTCTTACGAGGGAGTCCTATCTAATGATTTCGTTTGGGATCAACGAGGACGAGATTACGTCTGAGTTGACGGCAGGGATGGACATACCGTGGGACTTCCAAGATCCTGAGGCGAGAACACCGTGGGAGGGGACGGACGAGCCGACAATTCGGGATTTGGAAAGATACGGCCTGATCTAGACTCCTCACAGGAGGGCCTCACATCACGGCAGAGCTCCAATCCCTTTGAATCCGCTCCATATAGGTTGTAATACTCCACACCCGCCAGTCATAGCGCACTGGCGGGTGATGGAATCACTTAGTAGGCGAATGTAATCCCTACGTAAGGTGCGATTGTAAACACGGTGGAAGAAACATCACCGGAAAGGGTTACCCCACCGCTGCTTCCACTCACGGTCCCACCCAGCGGATAGCTGACCGAAACCCCGGCATTCAAGAACATATTGGTGTTGAAGAAGTAGTTGATTTCGCCATACGCCGCGACCGAGAACTCCGTCACCGTAAGGGTGACCCCACTGTCGGTCACGGACTGCGAAGAGAATTCAGCACCAACTCCTAATTCAGCAAACATCGCACTTGATGTAGGAATTTGGTATGCGGCAAACGCGCCCGCCTTCCACATGAGAGGGTCGTCCTTCGGATCATACTCAACACCATCGATTGTAACAGAGAGGGCTTTGGCTCCTGATGCCTTATAAGAGAGTCCCAGATTGCTTGACGGAGAGAAGAATGAAGTCCCTTGTACCTTTACCTCAACGGCACTGCTTTCACTTTTACTTTCACCGGTAACCCCCAAGAATGTTAAGGTCTCCGTACCACTGGCCATAGCATACGAAATTCCAACAGACATTTTGTTCACTCCTGCGAACACTGGCAACAACGCGAGGATGACCATGATGCTCATCAAACCTACTCTCTTCTTCATTCGGTAAACTCCTTAACTAATCACACTCACAGTGATTTATATTATCATCTAGTAGTCTGTAACACTTAAATATATACTTTTTATCCCACTTGCAGTATCCTTTGTATTAGGGAACAATGAAGGAGGATACTGTCATGGCATACGAGAAACGGACCATTGTATTGAACAAGGAGCAGCGTGGTTACCTGGTCGACTTCACCACCAAGGGAGTGAGGCCGGTGCAGGAGTTCAAGCGTGCGAGGATTCTCCTCGAATCGGATTCCTCGGGCGGCAGGCGTCCGCCGACGGAGCAGACCATCGCCGAGAGGGCGGACGTCAGCCTGCCCACCGTCAAGGCGGTGAAGAAGGTCTTTTTCGACCTCGGCGGTGATGTCGAGGCGACGGTGGTGCGCAAGAAGCGGGAGGTCGGGCCGAGGGAGATCAAGATCACCGGGGACGTTGAGGCCCACCTGATCGCCTTGTGCCGTTCCCCGGCGCCCGAGGGATACGCCAAATGGACGGTGCGCCTGCTCGCGGAGAAGATGGTGGAGCTCGACTACATCGACGAGATATCGCCGATGTCGGTGTCCCGCACACTAAAAAAAACTCTTTGCAGCCTCACCTGAAGTGCTATTGGTGCATTCCCGCCAAGCAAAGCGGGGATTTCGTGGCGGCCATGGAGGATGTACTCAACCTCTATGCGCAGCCGTACGACCGCGACAGGCCCGTCGTCTGCATGGATGAAAAACCTCTGCAACTGCTTGATCACAAAAGAAATAGCATTCGAATGGAGCGCGGAAAGCCCCTACGGGAGGACTCGGAATATGTCAGGCGAGGCACCTGCAGCATCTTCATGTTCAACGAACCGCTGGGGGGTTACCGGTACGTCGATGCGCAGGAGCACAGGAAGCGGGAGGATTGGGCTCACCAGGTCAAACGCCTGTTGGACGAGGATTACCCCGATGCCAAGGTCGTCAGGCTGGTGATGGACAATCTCAACACGCACAAGATCGGATCGTTGTACACCGCATTCACCCCTTCCGAAGCCGGCAGGCTGGCGGCGAGATTGGAGATACACTACACCCCGAAGCACGGCAGCTGGTTGAACATGGCAGAATGCGAGCTGGCCGCTCTGACCGCCCAATGCATCCAGACGAGGAGATTGCCCGACTTAGAGACGGTGAAGAGGGAGGTGTCGGCATGGGGAAGGGACAGAAACTCAAGGCAAAAAGGGATCGATTGGCAGTTCACCACTGCGGATGCCAGGGTGAAACTCAAGCGGCTTTATCCAATTATCGTGGAATAGGTTTAAGTGTTACAGGCTACTAGTCACCCCAGACCACATACAAGTGTAAGTCGTATTCAGGGGCAACGATCGAACTTCCAACTGCATAGGCCACTTCCGTACCGTTTTCTTCAGTAGACCATCCAGAAATTGACTTATCTCCCATGGATGAATCATTGAAAACCATACTATACTCTTCTCCCGTAGTTAATTCGTATGTAATTATAAATCCTTCACTATAATGTAAATATATAATCGTTTTGTAATATTGTAGATCTTCTCCCCTGGTCAAGGAGAATCTAATCGTTACATCATAAGATTCTGAATCTACGCATGTGTGATCTGTATCATAGAATTTGAGTGTAGCGTCTTCAAGGTTTGTGTGGCCTACTACATAACCTCCGATCTTGTCGTACCGGGAAATTACGATGACACCTCCCTCTTTTTCACAAGCATCTATTGTTGCATACTCATACTCCTTGTCATTCTCAATTTGGTTTGTTTCGATTCTCAGAGATGCCATAGGGTCCAAAACCCAATCAAAATCAGCATAATATATCGTGTCATACGTCCCGATTCCATCGAAATCTTCAATCTTGAGGTAAGTGATGGTGCTGTCGGGTGGCGGCGGTAACCTAGCATAGTCGGTAGCAAGCAACTCAAAAATATCAAAATAGGAGATCTTGTTCCGAATGGTTTCTATTTGACGGTATTCCAAAGATTCAGAACAAAAGGGATAATTGGAGATATTGTACTCCAGGGGAAATTCGTGTACTACGGTTTGAGTGCCTGGATTCAGTAATTGAACGATGAAATATGTTGTCGGCAGATCCAGCGACGCCTCAAAGTCCGGGGGATCAAACCCTGTCGCAGGAAATGAGGTGCCATCAAGGGTGTAGGACACCGCTTTGGTCGTTGGGTTGCACACTACCGTGACCACAATCGTTCCAGAAAGCCCAGAGACGCCATCTACTGAGAGGGATGTGTGAAAATTCCCATCCTTGATCGAGAATGCATAGGTGAGCGTTGTTTTGGACGTAATGAAGATAGCCTCTTTTCCCGCTGCGCTCTGGTATGCACTCTCATAGTCCTCATCAAAGGCAACTGAATAGGAGTAATCAGGTTGGGAAATGAATTCTGGGCCTTCTTGTTCAGCCTTCTCCTTTCTGCTGTACGCAGAGGCAAACAGCGCCTCTGTCAGCAAGGTCGCTTTTTCTGCAGCGCTGAGGTTGGCTGTAGGAGGAGGGGTGATGTTCGGTTGTGAACTACATGCGACAAGGAAAACGAACGCAATGATTGCAGGGACAACATTCTTTAGAATTTTCATATATATCTCCTACGTAAACATAGTTCTAAGATTGCTTAGGGATTGAGACATCTTGTTCTTAGGGGTAGCAAGTGTGGTATGCGTATAAGCCTTCCGGCTTCTTTAGGAATCTCCCAACACGTTCACGTTGTGTGATGACAAAATCATGGGCAGCTATCGTTTCCTAGATCCCGATCAGAGAGGGTACGCACAAACCGATATAAATATATCTGTTTTTTGCAGTATATCCCTAAATCCATATATGTAAAGAAAATTTTGAAAAATGTTGGCCGATGGATTCTGATATCCGTTCGGTGGTGCTTGAACATGAAGACGGCCTCATCACACTTCCGCTCCCTGAGTACAGAATGTCTCTTTTCCTGCGTCTTTCTGGTTGTTGCATCATCCTCGGTACCATCCCGATGCTCTGTCGCCATCATGGGAGGTGGAGGAGGGCAATGATTGGGTGTGCTCCTGCTTGAACAACAAAACCTGAGAGTATATCAGCATGGCCTCCCTTTTATTTGCATGATAAAATTGAACTTACAATTGCTATTGGAGGTGAACGATGAGAATCATTACGAATACTCGCAAGCCGAATGATAGGATGAGAATACTCATAAAGAATCAAATCAGCGAGGGTACAGAGATATTCATAGCCACGGCCTTCTTCAGTGATGTTGACTTGTTGGAAGAAATCACATCTGCTGGATGTTATGTCCGCCTCATAGTGAGGCTGAACTTTGGAACAAACCCAAGGGCTCTCAGAGAAGCCTTGGCATTGCCTAATGTTGCCATCCGATTCTTCACCAGTACATACTTTCATCCCAAGCTCTATATCTTTGGTAGTCGAATCGCCTATGTAGGCTCCTCCAACTTCACGAACAACGGTCTTACGACCAATCAAGAGCTCAATGTGGAGATAGATGGTGAAGAACCGGCGTTCGAGGAGCTTCAAGATGTGTTCGAGGCATATTGGAATCGGGCGCAACCGCTGGAAGGAAGCCATGTAAAGGAATTTGCCAAGATCATTGCCGACATCGATGCCCCTGAACCTTCTGATAAAATCCATAAAGTGATCGGGAAGTATGCATTCGAAGATGTTGAACCCGCGGTACGGATCTCAGGAAAACGGTTGTACATCGATAGCTTCAAGCGTGATTACCAACTGTACATCCTGAAATTCAACGTATTGGCCAGGTTGTATGAACAGGTAGGTATCAGGAGATTTCCCGATGCACCCTTGCGGATAGAAATCGATCGATTCCTTTGGTGGATCAGGGAGTATCATGCCAAAGGTGATTCATACATTGGTGTGAAGGCACGAAGTGATGAACAAATCCTGGAAATCTTGAAGGAGCTGGTTCCTGCATTCATAGAATTCAACAACAAGTTTTTGGGTACGGAATCGATCCCTCGATATGAGACCATTGCCAATAATTTTGCCTCGCCCCAAGCCATCAAATCCCTCACGTTGGAGCAGCTGGTGACGACGCTGCAATCCGTATATGCCTTTACCGATAGACTGCGGTACTTCTCCGGGGGATTGTCCACTCTCATCGATGTGTTCTTAGAGAAGAACACTGAAGAGGACATCAAGAAATCGATTACCCATCTACTCTACGGAAAAGGCGATCACCAAGAGCGGCTGTACGATACCATCCATGGACCATACAAGCTCCAGGAGTTCGGAGACAACTCAGTGACAGAATTATTCGGCTTGGTGAACGACCAAGACATCCCCATCAAGAATGGCCGCACTGTCAAGAGCATGGAGTGGCTGGGGTTTGGGAAGTTGTGATTGGAAGAGTGTCCAGACTCTCTGTTGTTTACGATTCCAATGGTGAGGTTCAGTCAAGATACAGCGACTAACCGTGGCTAAACTTCCCTTTGAGTGTTGATTTCCTTAGAAATTTACTATTCTAATTGCATTTCTCCAGACTTGGAAATATGCTGAAGGTATGGAATCAATCAATGACTATCTCACTGCTCGAGAACTCGCTGAAAAATGGGGAGTCTCGGTACGTATGATTTCTCATTATTGCACGTCAGGCTTGCTCGATGGTGCAATTAAGCGGGGTAGAATATGGTTCATTCCAAAAGATGTAAACAAACCAGTTGATCACCGGAGAAAAGAACATCGGCAGGGGAGTACTCATGCTTGATATCTATTCCTACCAAAAAGTCGATCCCAAAAATATTATAGGTATATTGGAGCAGGCTATTGCTAAAATTGGGACGGGCCCAATCAAGCTCATTCTGCTAGTGGGTGTTCCTGGTGCCGGTAAGACTAAAGCAATATCAACGTATGCCACGAAACACAATAGACAAGTCATCTCTGTAGGCATGAAGGTTTCTAGCGCTCTCCAGCAGTCCGATATAAACCGAAACATGGTAGCCAGTTTCGTGCGCAAGCTTTCCAATCTGTCAGATGGCGTAACGTTATTCGACAACATTGAATTGCTTTTCCTGCCTGCTCTCCAGGTGCAGCCACTTGAGACGTTGAAGCTATGTTCTCGAAACAGAATTGTGGTAGCAACTTTTCCTGGGCATGTAGCAGATGGCCAATTGTATTATGCCAATGCAGAACATAAAGAATTCCGTACCTTTTCGAAATATGAAATAAAAGACCTTGTGATTATCGACCTAAATGGAGAATGAATATGAAGTACTCTGATTTATTTGAATTTGATCCGATCACGTCTGTCGTCCAACTTACCCAAGTGCAGGGTGATAAGTTGGCAACTGACCTGGTCCGAACGTATGTCGTATCCAAAGAGATGGAGGCACAGTTCGTACAGACAATCATCCCACATCTCCAGTTCGAACGATATGAAGACAACAAAGCACTCATGATCGTAGGCAACTATGGTACCGGAAAATCACACATGATGAGTGTTATCTCATCCATCGCAGAGAACGCCAAATATATCCAATACCTTCAGAATGAACCACTAAAAAAAGCAGCTGAACAGATTGGAGGGAAGTTCAAAGTCCTCCGACTGGAAATTGGGGGTGTGGATACCCCATTGGAAACCATAATCCTACGAAATGAGATTGAGCCTTTCTTGAGGGACATGGGTATTGACTATGAATTCCCACCATCCAATACCATCAGCAACTTCAAGAATGGCTTAGAGGAGATGATGGCTAGGTTTACAGTGAAGTTCCCAAACACTGGCTTGCTGCTCGTCATCGACGAGATGCTTGGTTTTCTACAAGGGAAAAAAGAACAGGACCTTATCAGAGACCTCGAGTTCTTGCGCCAGTTTGCTGAATTCGGCCAATATTCAAAACTTCGCTTGGTGTTTGGTGTCCAGGAATCAATCTTCGACAGTCCCCGGTTCAAGTTTGTGTCCGAATACATCGGAAAAATCAAGGAACGAACTGAAATTGTGGCAATCCTGAGAAGCGATATCAGGTATATCATTGAGCAGCGCATACTGAGGAAAGATTCATCCCAAAAAGATTACATTCGTAGATATTTAGAAAAGTTCAAACCGTATTATCACAGTCTGTCTGATTCTTTCGAGAGCTTTGTCTCCCTCTTTCCCGTCCACCCCTCATTCCTGGATTCATTCTCCAGCATGATTGCTATAGAGAAGAGGGAAATCCTCAAAACTGTGTCTAATGAGCTCATGAATTTGAAGGATCAGGAGATAGATGAGTCCAATCTGAAGCTCATCACGATTGACACGTATTGGCCGAGGCTCAATGCAACGACCCACGTAATCGAAGGGATGAAAGAAGTAAAGGATGTGTACTCAGTATTAAGTGGCAAGATTGGCTCCATACGTCAGGCCCCATACAAAGAGATGGCGAGAAGGATTGTCAATGCGCTCTGCATCCAGAGAATGACAGATACTGATATATCTCGTCCCATCGGTTTGACAGCAACCGATCTCAGGGATACCTTGTGCCTGTTTG
>LSQX01406936.1_pt1 | contig 10119 bp, 8 predicted proteins | sample 654561 | NCBI WGS metagenome assembly LSQX01 (sample SAMN04489861, study PRJNA283612) | anaerobic digester metagenome | isolation source: 4 biogas reactors fed with cattle manure at either 37C or 55C with and... | place: Denmark: Kongens Lyngby | collected 2014
AATATACTTGAGACGAATTCTATCCGCGGTACCACTCAACTTGACAAGAAATAAATTCTAAATGAATTTATCATTGCCCTCCTCTTTCATATACGATAATATATATGCCATCCATATAACGGTAATGGTGTCCGTCAACGCCTACTCTTAGTTCGGGTTGCCCTCAAAAGCCCATTCAGCTAAAGACTCAATATCGCATTCCCACCACTAGCGACTCTCTGTAATGTCGTACTAAAGCTTACTCCTCTTTCTCAACGGTTTCACATATTATTGCAAACATCATAATACTAAAATTTTTATTTGTCAAGAGAAAGTTTCCATTATGAATACAAAGAAAGTTTAAGTCATGAAGACAATAATAAAAGGTAAATTATAGGCTAGACATAAGAGCATTAACTTCTTCTATTTCCGGCATGGCGCATAATGCACCCTTTTTTGTTGTTACCAGAGCTGCTGCCGCATTGGCAAATTTGAGCATTTCAATTATTTTCTCTTCATCTAAGTTATTAAGACCATATTCTAATATATAATGAATACAGCTTCCGGCAAATGTATCCCCGGCACCTGTTGTATCAATTGTATTTTGCATTATGTATGCTTGAGCCTCCACACGTAGATTACCATAATAGGCCCTACTACCAGCACGCCCCATTGATAGCAAAATAAGAGGTATACCATACTCTTCTCTAATTAATCCTATACCAGCATCTAAATCATCTTTTCCTGTAAACCATTGTAGTTCATTGTCAGAAATTTTTAGTATATCACAGCAGGATAATCCATTGGCCATCTGCTCCCTAGCATCTTCTAATGATTTCCACAATGGTTCACGCAAATTTGGATCAAATGAAATGATAGCTCCACTATTGCTTGCCATTTTAATGGCCTCTTTTGTTGCTTTTCTTACTCCCTCATGTGTCATTGATAGAGTACCAAAATGGAATACTTTTGATGAAGTAATTATTTCATCCTCTAGCTCTTCTGCTCTCAGCATCATATCAGCTCCGGGATCCCTATAGAATGAAAAGTCACGTTCACCGTCAGCTGATATGTTAACAAATGCTAATGTTGTTCGTACATCATTGTCTATAATCAGATTAGTAGTATCAATTTCCAGATCTTCTAATGTGGATTTAAGCTTATATCCAAATATGTCTGCACCGATTTTTCCGACAAAAGCAGTCTTTCGCCCACATTTACCAAGCATCGCCAGAACATTGCATGGCGCACCGCCCGGATTAGCTTCAAACAAATCATTTCCTTGGTCACTCTTACCGTTACTAGAGAAATCAATCAGTAACTCTCCTAACGCTACTACATCAAATTTTTTCATGCCAGCAACCTCCAAAATAACATTGTAATACCGTAAAGTATTATTTGATTAATTTAATCTATTATCTACTAAATCTACTATACCTTTATATAGATTATTGGCAGCAGAGGGGCTATATCCATATATTAAGAACACATCAAAAATATAAGGAGAGTATGTTATTCCTGTCAATTCTTTTGCAAATGACATCCCCGCAATCTCACTCAGACACGAAATTGAAGATTTATTTGAAAATGGGCCAAATGACCATAACTCAATTTTTTCTGATTTAGTATAAATATCAGGTGTTATGTGTTCAATATAGTGGAATAATTCGTGCGCTATTAAAACATTCTGAATATCAACTTTAGAAAGAAATGAAATATCAGGATTTAATTTTAAAGTTACTTCTGCTTTTTTAATGCTGTCATTGAATATCCAGATACCCTTTGGTGGTTTATATTGAGCAAATATAACAAAGCCCCCATCATTTGGTCTATCCGCAAATGTAACATCAAGTCCCAATTTTTCAGCATACTCATTAGATGTGGTTCTACCATGTTTTTTAATTAAAGCTTGAGCATGGTATTGTCCGCATCTAATACTTTCGTTTGTTAAGGCTATTCGTTTATCTATGCTGAACTTGGATTTCAACGGCTCTCTACTAAAGGCATATAAGCCCCATTCTTCATCTGATAGTCTTAACAAACGATTTAGCATAATTGATAATGTTGGTATGTCCGTGGTAATCTCTGTAGCTTTCTCTGCTTGGATAGATGCCATAGGATTACCATTAAACATATGTTTAATAAATTGGTTTATTTTCAAAGCTTATTTTTCGCTCCCACTATAATAATTTCTTCATCAGGATTAAGTGCCTGCATATCGACATCCATAATCATTAAAATGTGCTCCAATCTGGTAGAACCCGCAAAATCCAATATTCTAGCGCCAACACCTATGTAATAATCAGGACGTAATACACCATCAGCGCCATAGGTAGCTAATGAATCCCACATTTTTCTGACAGAATCCTGATATTCACTAGCTCTAGTCACTATGACCTCAGCATCGCCTCTTTGTACTTTAATAAAGCCTTTTGTATCCACAATACGAATTGGACTAGTTCCCTCATCCGTCCTTGTGCCAAACACATATAGCTTATTAGATTTAGCCAGAAGATTAATTTTATCACTATCAACCCCAATATCAGCGCCTGCAAGTGCCATTGCTTCTTCTACTGTACATTCCTTCATCATTTCACTGGATTTCACTTCATTTGATCCAAGTGCTATAGCCGTAACCTTTGAAGTAGAGGGTTCAATTTCTACATGAACCTCTATAGAATCAGGAACCGCACCGCTAATAATCGCTTTATCTGTAACCTCTTTTCTAATCGCTCGAATATCATCGGGTGTTGGATTTGGTATTACGCGCTCTACTACATCTCTAACCATAGCAAGAGCCACACCAATAGAAGATATTACTTCAGCATTTTCAGGTATACTATATCTCAGATTCATTTTATCGGCACAATATACAATTAAGGAAGCCGCACCTCCTCCTACACCAACCAAAGAGATGTGGTCATGCTCCAGTCTATATTTTTCAGCAAATCCATTAATAACAGGCATAATTTTTTCATAACTCTTCATCATAATCTGCTCTGCCAACTCTTCTATTGTAATTCCTAAATAATCTGCTAATGGCTGCATAGCTTTTCTTGCTGAATTTTTATTACCATAGGAAAAATATTTTTCTTCTACAAGTCCAAGAACATTTGCTGCACAGGAATTTGTGATAGCAACACGCTTGCCGTTCTTTAATCTTATTGCGACATAATTATCAGGGTCTCCTTCTTTTGGACAGAAGAACTCTACCTTTGGTTCAACAATCTCTTCTTCATTAGTATATACTGAATAATCCATTCCTGCTATATGGGCACTTCTTGGTCCAACATCAACAACTCCCGATTTTGTAGCTCGAACCATACTTCCGCCAGCAACTCCCAATATACGAACATCTAGCGAATTAATGAATGTACTATGACCACCAACAATACTATAATCAATTCCTGGTCTGCCATTTTTTATTACTCCTATATTAGTTGTGGTTCCACCCACTTCAAAATATACACCATTGGATGCTCGTAAATACATAAGTGCACCCATTATGCTGGCAGCAGGACCTGATAGCATGGTAAGGACCGGTCTCTTCTTAACCTCATTAATCTCCATAACTCCGCCATCACCACGCATTATCATAAGAGGGACATCAACACCTGCTTCACGAACACTACGCTCTGTGCTATTAGCAGTATTCAACATCTTAGGTAAAATACTAGCATTTATTGCAGCTGTTCTTGTCCGACGCTTCAATCCATATAACTTGGTAATATCAGAAGCCATTGTAGTCAGAAGTCCCATTTCCTTGGCTATATCAAAGATTTGTTGCTCTTTTTCGGTATCATCAACTCCAAATGCCATAGAAGGTACAATAACTTGAGCACCTTCGCTTTTTAAGGTCTCTATCGTCTGTCTAATTACAGCCTCACTAAAATGCTTTTTATTAATAAATGCATTACTGGTTTTTATTATTTTGCCATTACCTAAGGATATATTTTCAATGCGACTCTGTCTTTTTGCCATAAAGCCTTCTATACCGCCGCCTGCTATACCAATGATGCCTACATGAGCTACATCTCCCTCGATTAAAGCATTAGTTGCCTGTGTTGTACTATGTGCAACAAAGACTACATCCTCTGGTTTTATGTTATTCTCCAGCATACAATTTTCAAATGTTAATACAACTCCTCTAGCAACACCATCCACATGATCATGTGTGGTCTTCATGGTTGCTTTACCTATGATTTCATTTGTACTGTTATCAATAGCGACAGCTTTTGTATGTGTTCCTCCCACGTCAATTCCCATTCTGATTAATCGCCTTGTCATATTGAAAACTCCTTTACTTAAGTAAATCTGTACTTTAATTTGATTATACAATAATGTAATTATAAGTGCCTACTTATTTAGAGGCGGCCACTATAGATCTTAAGAGTAGCCGCCTACAATAAATTGTTACATTCTTATGCATTAAGCATATATTAAAATGCCATACCGTTATATCTAATATATGTATATATAATTATAACAATACAAAATGCCCAACATGCCGGAACACTCTTCTTAAGCCATTCATTTGTGCCTACTTTTGTATAACCAATTCCCCATGCTGTCCAGGATTGTGTAAAGCAACCACTAACATGCATGGATAATGTAGGTATACCAAGAAGCATCATTACAAAAGGACTGCTGAATCCGATTGTGGTAAGGATTTTTGCTGTTGCAGGACCAGCTCCGGCCAATGTTAAAGGTCCGCGGAATAAAGCTAATGGTGATAAAAGTGCAACTAATAAGCATATCATAAGTGTGTTTCTTAAGTCTACTCCCTTTACTAACACTCCTAAATAAGGAGCTGCCAGAGATGCAGCATTGTTGAACATACCAACTGTTAAGAGGAAGCCGATAAATGGAGCAACATCCACTACCCCGTCATGGAAGTTTTTAGAGAAAATGCGGGCTGCCTCACTAAATTTCTTCATCTTGCCACATACTAGCATTGCAAAGAAACCAGCTAATAAGAAGCCAACTATTACTGGAATATCAAATACATACAGTAAAACAACCGGTACGATCGGAACAAGTAAAGCAATTCCGGGAACCTTATCTTTCTTTTCAGAAGGAACATTAGTCTGAGCTGCCCAAGAATGCGCCCTGTCCTTTCTAAAATAAATTAGGGAAAATACCGTTAAAATTAAAAGCTGTAGAACTAAAGCTACGATTCCCCAGTTAAAGTATTGCTCATAGGAGTATGTCTCAGTAATGCCGAAAAGTGTTGTCCATTGATTATGTTGTACAGGGTTTATAAACAAGGCTGCTCCAACAGTACCTATATAGGAGAAAAGAGCAACCACCTTAGGTATTCCTAAGGACATTAAAATGGGAAGAACAATAACACCGATTGCAATAACAGCGCCGGCTCCATAAGTACCCGAAAAGATGAATGCACAAACAATTGAAATGAGTATCATTGTAACCCCAGGTCTGTCTCCACCTAATTCAACTGTCTTACGGATGATAGTTCCCGCTATATTTGTCTCAAGTATAACCTGTCCGAACCAAGCACCAAAGATTACATTTACTAGGTTCATACCATAGCCTTCAGCACCTTGTTGAAATACTTTTGTAAAAGCTGTGATTACACTGGTTGGAACTGAACCCTCATTTGCCGCCATAAAAGCTTCACTTGCCAGAAAATTATTACCTATCAATGCAAGTACTGCATAGCAAGCGGCAATCATTAAGAATCCAATTTGAATGTTACCTCCCTTAAACGTATAAACCACAAGTCCAATATACGCCAGTAACATCAGAATGCCTATTAACGCCTCCATAAAAATACCTCCTTATAATTTATTGTAAATATAAATAACAGAATCGTTTTTAGTCTCGAATATATCTGATAGCATCGCGAGCAGCTTGGTCTACAAATACAATATCCGCGCCTAAGGCGATAAATGTAAAACCATCCTCCAGAGCTTCAGAGATATTTTCTTTTGTAGGAATAACAATGTGCCTTCCCGCTACCTTGTTATGCTTTTTGCAAGCCAGAGCAACCTTTTTGCATGCCTCTACAATTATAGGATCATTTGTCTTGCCGACACATCCATACGAACCACTCATATCGTATGGACCTATGAACACTCCATCTACACCTTCCACATCTAAAATCTCATCAATATTATCAACCGCCTCTTTAGATTCAATCATTACAATAACACTAATTTCACCATTAGCTGATTTAGCATACTCGTCAAATTCTGTTCCCCATTTGTTTGCTCTACAAAAACCAAATCCCCTTAATCCCATAGGAGGATATTTTGCTGCTCTTACAGCTTTTTTTGCATCCTCTGCATTGTTTACCAAAGGAACAATAACACCCTGTGCTCCCATATCCAGCACCTGTCTGATTGCAAGAACATCATTTTCACGGACCCGGGCTAATGTCACAGTATCGTTACGACCATAAATACCTCGGGCAGCCTCTGCAAAGGCTTCAATTCCTATTGAAGAATGTTCGCAATCCAAAGCTATCCAGTCATAACCTGCTTCTGCCAGAATCTCGGCTACAACAGGATTTCCAGTTTGAATCCATGAGCCAATAGTTAAGGTTCTCTCATTAAGCGACTTCTTTAACTTATTCATTTCCATTAACCTCCTTCCATGCCCTAGCCAACAAATTCATAGTTCTGTCAACCGTATACTCAACATCCTTACCGGGAAAGGGTGTCATTTCCATGATCAATGGTTTACGGTTGGTTTCAGATAAAAATCCACATTTAAATAAACTCTCTAAAATAATAACCAATTCAGGAAGACCTATCTCACCGCCTTCAAATTCCATAGGAGGATGATAATCACCATATAAGGGGTGATTCTTATCCTTAAGCACACAGTTGCCAAGATGTACTCGCTTAATATGCTCACCGCAGCGCATGATTGCAGATTCAAAGTCCTCAAACATAAGGGGTAAATGAGCCACATCCAATTCAATACCAATATTGTCATATTCTTTAGATATCTCTTCTACTAGTTCAACACAGCTATCAATTGGACCATAGAGGTACTTTTTGTCAATCGTCTGATCAAAGGGCTCTAATAAAGCTGTGATATTGTAGGGCTTTAACTCATTGCAGAACCAACGGCAAAAATCCTTAAAGGCTTCTTGGGCAGCAGGTCTGTTATCAGGTAAATCAGCACCTGATACAAATACAAAGCCTGTCGCTCCTATCTTTGCCGCCATTTCTATTTGATCCTTTATTACCAATCTTGCAATAGCCTGTTCTTGAATGTCAAGAGAGGCCAATGATATTTTACGGCAAGGAAATAGATGAAGAGCATAGCTGACATCTTTACCGCTATTCTTGATAATTGGAATTAATTCCTCGCGTCTTTCTTTTCCATATGGCAAGCAGCAATCATAGGCTTCTATATCAGTTCTTTTAGTAAACTCCTTAAGTGTAGCCACATGATTATCCGCATCATTCATACATTCAGGATATAGAAGATGATGTACCAATCCTAGTTTTGCATAATTATTTATTGGCTTATTCATAGTACCCTCCAATCTAGTTATAGACTTAAAATTTCTAGCTTATTATTCAGATATTTTGACCAGCATTCTAAGGTCGAGCTCCCCTTAATAATTGGTTCGCCATATATTTTTACATATTTCTTGGCAAATTCTGTATCAAAAAATGTAACCTTAAGCTCAACATCACCTTCAATTATAAAGGGCTTAATATTACATGGTGATTCGGCTAGGCTTTTTGCATTTTCGTTTATCATCCTGTATGTTTCTGATAGGGGATAGCAGCAAGCTCCAAATTCGCTTAAGGACTCTTTTACTGATATACCTACAACATCAGGAACCAATTTTTTTGCTTCGATGATACCCTCGCTATCGGCTGTAATCATAACAAAGGGAACACCGCAGTCACCGGCAATAGCGGCCTCTATACCTATTTCTCCGACAGATAATCCATTGATATGTATATCGCGTATATCAGGCTCATAAGTGTGGTTTAGCAAAGCATCAGCTGTACCTCTCTTTGAATGAAATCCCAGTAGAATCATTGCATCAAAATCTTCATCAAGTCCCCCAGCCCAATCAGGACAATATTTAGGCTTACCACAGATAAGTCTAACATTCTCAGGAAGCTTATCTAGCATGATACTCCGACCATAATAATGTTCATCATAAATATATATCTGATCGACTCCACCATCTTGTAATCCCTTTATTAATGCCAACAGGTCTGACATAAACATTAAGCGTCCTTCATTATATTCGCTTTTCCCAGGCTCAGCCTGTTCATAGCTTACTATTCCACTGGCACCCTCCATATCGCATCTAATCATAACTTTTTTCATATATTAATCCTCCAACAATAATTTAATCATTATAAAATATCCAGCAATTTGCACACTAATTTAGATTAAAAACTATTTTTTTATCTATTTTGCTTGCTTTATGGTATAATATTAGCATGATACTATTATGTCAACAAGGGACATTATTGGTAACTAATAGTCCAATCTTGCTTTTATGCCGATGTTTAAGCTTGACTTAATATATGATTTTCACAAATAATACCATTATTATGTAAATAGGAGAATTATATTATTATATTAGAAAGGGAAAGCATGGATAGAATATTTCTAGGAAATGTACTGGCTCCTACATCAATTACAGAGTTTGTAGAATTTAATAAAGACAGGCCTTATACCTTGAGTATAAAAAAATTCATGGAAGATGATATAACAATTCCGCACTATGCCAAATCCTTTGAGATTATTCTCTGTGATAATTTAGTAGGTGAGGCCATTATTGATACTAAACATTATCCATTTAAAGGGCGTCAGGTTTTTGTAATACCTCCTGGTTGTGTACATTCAACAATAGTCAAAGAATGCGATGGCCTTATGTATGTGCTTAAGATATCACTTGATGATTTGGAATGCTTCGTAAATATTGAAAATATTCTAATTCATATTGAGACTAGTCTTGATATATCTGATTATGAATTAGATATATATCCTCAGCTAGAAAAAGTAATTGAACAGCTTATAAACAATGATGAGGATATCCTCTTAAGATTCTCAGAAATACTGGCTGTTTTTCATTTAATCCTACCTTGCTTTTTAAAAAAGGCAGACGCAGACAAGATTAAAAATAAAAACCAGTCACAAATTAAGGATCTCATTGACTGGAGCGAAGAGCATCTTAGTCGCAGAATAACTCTCCAGGATGCTGCTGAACATGTAGGTTATAACAAATATTATTTTTGTCATTGGTTTAAAGAACTATCCGGTATAACATACAACGAATATCTAATTCGAATAAGAATTCAAAAAGCATGTAAATTGCTGCTTGAAGATAAAAGTGTATCTGAAGTCACTAGATTATGCGGCTATGAAAACACCTCCTATTTTATTCGTCAATTTAATAAATATCGAAAGTGTACTCCAAAAGTATATTATAAACGATATAAAAGCTAAAAAAGAGAGAACATCTTATTAACCCTTTACTTTAAGTTAAATTCTGGAACTTTAAGAGAATCCATTTCGTCTAATTTTATAGAAAGAAAGTATGATAGGAGGTATAGTAGATGAAAAAAATTACAGGGTTTATTAATCCCTAGAAAGGAGCGGTAGCTTTGAAGAAAAATAACATTTTTTATTGGGTAGTATTTTATTGATAATAGCAATTGCTGTTATCTTTAGGGGTGGGCAGAAGACAATGGCAGATAGTATTATGAAAAACCTGCAGGATGAAGGATATCCAGTCGAGGATTTAGCTATAAGAGAGGGAATGATAACTGCCATAATTAAATCAAAGGGTAATGAAAGGATTGAAGCCGGTGATATCCTAACATTGCGAAGAGTAAGGAATGAAGCAAGAACCCTGATCCGTAATAATAAATGGAGCGGAATTAGCGCTATTAATGAAGTAATATTAAACAGCCGTGGGGAAACCATTTATGATTCAACACTAAATGATGGGCTTATAATGCCTGACGATGAGCAGAGCCGTGTTATTAAGGATACAGTCACAGCAGTAAACAGCGATAAAGTAAAAATGTTGCTTTCGGATACCTTTATATCAAATGGTTTTGAAGTTGATATTACGTCCCTTACAGAAAGCCAACTACAAGGCTTGGCTGTAAGCCTGGAATTAAAAAA
>LSQX01341229.1_pt2 | contig 10118 bp, 7 predicted proteins | sample 654561 | NCBI WGS metagenome assembly LSQX01 (sample SAMN04489861, study PRJNA283612) | anaerobic digester metagenome | isolation source: 4 biogas reactors fed with cattle manure at either 37C or 55C with and... | place: Denmark: Kongens Lyngby | collected 2014
TATTCAACTGAAATACCATTTTCATGAAGAATATTTAAAGGTTTTGCTATTCCACCTGGTTTATTGTCAATGTCTAGAGCTAATACATCAGTAATACTAACTGAAAAACCTTCTTTTTTTAATAAAGTTTCTGTTTTATCTGCATCATCAACAATAATTCTCAAAATTCCGAAATCTGCAGTATCTGCAATTGTTAAAGCATTTATGTTTATTTCTGCTTTGGCTAATATTGATGTCAGTTCAGCAAGTCTTCCTTCTTTATTCTCTAAAAATATCGATATCTGTTTGACAAGCATTGTATACCCCCTATATTTTCCTTCTATCAATTATTCGCACAGCTTTTCCTTCACTTCTTTCAATTGATTTAGGTTCCACAAGTTTAACCTTTGCACTTATTCCAAGAACGCTTTCAATAGCTCCTGTAATACTTTTTTCTAACGATTCAATCTTTTTAACCTCATCAGTAAACAGATTCTCATTCATCTCTACATGTATATTTAAAACATCCATCATATTGATTCGATCAACTATTATCTGATAATTTGGTGTAAGCTGTGAAAATTCCAATAAAACGCTCTCGATCTGAGATGGAAAGACATTTACTCCTCTTATTATCAACATATCATCTGTTCGTCCGGTTACACGTTCCATTTTAACCAAAGTTCGACCGCATATGCAATCATCTTTGAAAAGTTTTGTTATATCTTTTGTTCTATACCTGATCAGAGGCATACCTTTTTTCTTTATAGTTGTAAAAACTATTTCTCCTTGTTCATTTAATCCCAAAGGCTTATGGTCAAAAACATCTACAATTTCAGGAAGATAACAGTCTTCATTAATGTGAAGTCCATTTTGAGCAATACATTCTGATGCAACTCCAGGACCAGTAATTTCGCTTAATCCGTATATATCATATGCTTTGATTTTCAGAAGCCTTTCGATTTCCTTACGCATATTCTCACTCCAGGGTTCTGCTCCGAATATTCCTGCTTTTAGTGAAATATCATCAAGAGTATATCCTGCATCAATCATAACTTCATAAAGATGAAGCATATATGATGGAGTACAAGCTATTACAGTTGGCTTTAAATCTGTTAAAAATTCAACCTGCCTTCTACTGTTACCTCCGGAAATCGGAATAACTGTTGCACCTAATTTTTCAGCACCATAGTGAGCTCCTAAACCTCCTGTAAACAAACCATATCCATAAGCTACGTGAACTATATCTTTACTATCCGTTTCTATTCTTGCAAAACACCTTGCCATTACATCAGACCATGTGTCAATATCTTCTTTGGTATAAGCAACAACTATTCTTTTACCTGTAGTACCTGATGATGCATGAATTCTTACAATTTCATCAAGATCAACTGCGACAAGGCCATATGGATAAGTGTCACGCAAATCATCTTTTGTCGTAAATGGAAGCTTATATAAATCATCACAGCTTTTTATATCTTGTGGATACAAGTCAATATCTTCCATCTTTTTTTTGTAATACGGAACTCTGTCATAGACATATTCTACTGTCTCTACTAATCTCTTATCCTGTATAGAGCGCATTTCATCTGCTGATGCGCTTTCAATTTTATCCCAAATACTCAAATATCTAACCTCCATTTTATTGTATTTTACTCTTATAGATGCAAAAAATCAATGTAGGAAAGTTAACCGATGATATATATTTCTTGGATAATTTATATTAATGTGCTATCATTGATATCGGGAGTGAATAAAATGAATGCTGACTATTTTTCAATTAAAGGTAAGGATGGAGCATTTTTCGTGTATATGCCCCATCATGTTGAGGATCCTGAATATGTAATAGTAATATCACCTGGTTTAGCAGAACATGCAGCAAGATATAACAGATTATCTTCTTTTCTAAAAAATCATAATGTACAACTTTATTGTATAGATCATATTGGTCAAGGGATATATGCATCAAATCTTGGTGTATGGCCATTAAACGGATTTGAAATATGTGTCAACAATATAAAATCTTTGATAGATTATGTACATGAAAATTATAAAAATAAAAAAATTGTTTTATTTGGCCATAGCATGGGTTCATTCATGAGCCTTTCATACATCGAACAATTTGCTTCAAACATTGATGCATGCATTTTATCTGGAACTAACGATCAGCAACATCCTTTAGTTCTTAAAGGTGGAAAGTTTATTGCTATGTTACAAGAACTATTTATTGGCAGAAACAAAAAATCAAAGATATTAAACTCTTTATCATTTGGACAGTTCAACAAGCAATTTGCACCAAATAGGACAGAATTTGACTGGTTATCACGCGATGAAAAAGAAGTAGATAAATATATTCAAGATCCGCTTTGCGGTTATGTACCAAGCGTTGGGCTGTTTAAAGAATTATTTAAAGCATTATCTACTATTTATAAAGATGAAATGGTAAGTAAAATCCCAAAGAATCTGCCAATTCATTTGATGAGTGGAGCTAATGACCCTGTAGGCGAAAATTCCAAAGGCCCTCTTTCATTGTTAGCCAGATTAGAAAAATCAAAAGTTTCAAATATAACTATACAAATATTTGATGATATGAGACATGAGTGTCTTAATGAAATCGGTAATGATGTTGTTATGAAACATGTCCACGATACATGCAGAAATTTACTTTCACTAACTGATAATACATAATTCGTGCAGAGCTCTGGTACAACATGTGTAGAAGAGGTTTAACTCCTCTTCTTTTTTAAATCTATCGTTAGATGTATCCATTACTATTACTGCATCAAATTCGAGTCCCTTGGTAAGATATGAAGGCATTATTACGGAACCGACAGTATATGAAGTATTTTTTTGTGTCACTCTGCTTATCTTAGCTTCTTTTAAATAAGGTTCCAGTTCTTTGGCAAATGCTTCAGTTCTTGTGATCAATGCTATTGAACGGTATCCCATCTTTCTGTATTGCTCTACCTTATTAATTATAATTTCAGATAATTCCTCAGGATTAATCTCGTTCGTTTTAATTATTTCAGGTTCATTACCATATCTGTTGAAGTATTTTATATCTATATTGTCTTTTAACATATCATTGCAGTATTTAGCAATCTGATATGTAGATCGATAACTTTTATCTAGTTTGATTAGTCTTGCGTTATTAAATATTTCATTATCCTGAGCGTTCTCTATATAGTAATTTATTTTTTGATTTACGTCACCTAATAATGTCATGTGACAATTTTTAAATAAAATAGATATAATAATTTTTTCTATATATGAATAATCTTGAAATTCATCAATAATTAGATGCCTTATATCATTGAAGCTATGCCTTTGACCAAGAAGTAACCTCACATATATCAAAGGTGCAGTATCTTCAGCATAAATATAGCCGTTATCTAGTCTGTCAAGAAATCTTGAGCTAACATTCTGACTATAGGTATGTTTTAAGAATGCAGCATATATCATTTCAAAGTCTGCAGCTAAAGCCATATCTACTGACTGATAAACATTCTTACAGTCTTCTTTTAGCTTCACAAAGCCTTCTCTCATATCAATACTATTATCTTTAACACTTTTCACATATTTCATTCTAAGATTTCTAATAATTGGGCTTATTCTCTCATTTAGCATTAACCTTATTTTTGACAATCTTGTAATTACATCATTAAATCCATACTCAAGATAAAATAAATTTTCGAAATCCTTCTTACTCAGTATAAGCTCGTTATTAATATAAAAATCTTTGAAAGGATAATTCCCTTTTGATATTAAACCCATGTATTCTTTGAGTTTTTTAGCAAAATCAATTGAATATTTTAATTTTATATCTGATTTTTCTATATATTCATTATCAAGTAAAACATCCTCAAGTTCTGTATATTTCGAAATAAGTATTTTTCTGTCTGATAATATTTTATAAGCAAGTTTATTAAAAGTGGACATACTTATATTATCTTCACCAAGTTCTGGTAAAACTTCGGAAACATAATCGTTAAAGGTATCATTTGGTGAAAATATGATTATCTGATTATTCTTTAATTCATTTTTGTATTTATACATAAGCCATGCTGCTCTATGCATTGCTATGGATGTTTTTCCACATCCTGCTGGTCCGTCAACAATAATAATATTATATGTGCTTCTAATAGCCTGATTCTGTTCTTTTTGAATTGTTTCAACAATATTACCCATTTTTGAGTCTTTAGATTTGCTAAGAATCTCCTTAAGTATGCTGTCATCTATCATTATTGATGAATCAAACATTGTTATTATCTTGTCATGAAGTATTTCAAATTGCCTCTTCTTAAATATATCACCATAAATCCGACCATCAGGAGCATCATAATAGACTCTTCCTATCTCGTTTTCATAAAACAAACTACATATATTAGCTCTCCAGTCAAATACAACATACTGCCCAAAATCATCAGTAAAACTGAATTTCCCTATATATATTTTTTCAACTTTATCTTCAGACTCTTCTTGGAAATCTATTCTGCCAAAGTACATATCTCTTTGAAGTAACAGCATTCTTTTTAGCTCTTTTTTTAATGTTTCAACTTTATAAAAATCAGATCTTATACTATCAAGATAAGGCATGTTCTCAATAGCATCAGAAAAGTCAACAAGACTTCTTTTACCGTTGTCCCACATCTGTTCATTACTTTTCTTAAAATGTATTAAACTATCATTTAAAGATATTTCAAGATCTTCAATTCTCTTAATTAACTTACTATAAGCGTCTTTTAGTCTGCTTTCTTCATATATTTTATCTTTTTCAGTAATGCTCATAAAGACCCCTTAATTATAATATGCATTAAAAAATATTATATCTTATTTTACCCCAGATAGCAAATTGGATGTGTTGCCACATCCTAATAAATTATTAAGTAAATCAATACTAAGAAAAGTTATAACCCAGTTCAAAAGCGATAATATTTAAATCAATAAATTTCAAAGGAGCTACTTTTTTTAAAGCATTTATCCAAGTATCTTTATCAATATCAGAATCCTTTGCCATTCGTCCTATTAATACCGAATTTACTGCTTTTGAAGATCCTGCTTTTATTGCTAATGAAAGTGCATCTATAAAAATACAGTTATCCACTCTGGTGGAAAGAATATCAATTATATCATCAGGATATTGCATTTTTGAAGTAATTACAGGCATTGGATCAATCTTCTGAGTGCTGCTAATTAAAAGGCCACCTTTTTTTAGATATTTTATCCACCTCAACGCTTCCAATTGTTCAAAAGCTATTAATACGTCAGCTTCTCCAAGTGGTATTATTGGAGAGATAACCTCATCACCATATCTTACATATGTAATAACAGAACCGCCACGCTGTGCCATCCCATGAACTTCTGAAACTTTTACATCATATCCTTTTGATGTGGCTGCTTCACCTATAAGCCTTGATGCTAATAAAGTGCCTTGTCCCCCAACACCGGCTATAACAATTGATTTGACCATTATTCCTCCTTTTTTACTAGTGCATTAAACTTGCATACATTAATACATAATCCACAACCATTACATAAAGATTCATCAATCTCAATTTGATTGTTCTTAAATGATATTGCCGGACATCCAATACTCATACAAGCTTTACATTTTATACACTTTTCTCTGTCAACATAAACTTTCCCAGTATACTTAACAGTTTTCAATAAAGCACATGGCCTTCTTGCAATTATCAATGATGGTTCCATCGTTTCAACTTCTTCTTTAATAACTGATATTGATTCTTCGATATTGAAAGGATCAATTACCTTAACTCTTTTTATGCCTATGCTTTTTGCCAAAAGTTCAATATCAATTTGAGTTGTTGCATTGCCTGATATATCCAATCCGTTCATGGGATTATTCTGATGACCTGTCATACCAGTTATAGAATTATCAAGTACTATAACTGTACCTACACCTCTATTATATACAATGTCTATAAGGCCAGTGATTCCTGAATGCACAAATGTTGAGTCTCCAATTACACCCACACACTTTTTCATAAAATCATTACCACGTGCTTTATTGAAGCCGTGAAGTGATGATATACCACTTCCCATACATATTGAGGTGTCAATTGATGATAAAGGTTCAAGAGCTCCTAAAGTATAGCATCCTATGTCCCCTGTTACTGTAAGCTTAAGTTTCTTTAATGCATAGAATAATCCTCTATGTGGACATCCAGGACACATCACTGGTGGCCTTAAAGGAACTTTTGACATATCGTAATCAGAAAGATAATTAAATGGTGTTTCACCCATTACACTTTTTCTTATAAGATCAACAGAATATTCACCTGTGATTGGCAATATTTCCTTACCAATTACGTTTATACCAATAGCTTTACAAGTTTCTTCTATTATTGGCTCTAGTTCTTCAATAACATAAATTTTCTCAACTTGAGAAGCAAATTCTTTTAATAATTTTTCAGACAATGGATAACTTATACCAAGTTTTAAGTAAGAAGCATCAGGCATAACTTCTTTTGAATATTGAAAAGCAATACCAGAAGAAATGAATCCAACTTTTTTGTCTTTAATTTCCATCTTGTTTAGATTAGATGAATAAGCGAATTCTTTTTGCTCTTCTATTCTTTTCTCAATAATTTCATGCTTTACTCTTGCCATTGCAGGCATCATTACATTCTTTTGAGTATTTTTTACATATGAATTTAAAGGTTTCTCCTGTCTTTCTTCAAAAGAAGTCAGACTTTGTGAATGACTTACTCTTGTTGAAAGCCTTAATAAGACTGGTGTGTCAAACTGTTCTGAGATATCATAAGCGACTTTTGTGAAATCTTTTGCTTCTTGTGAATCTGAAGGTTCAAGCATGATTATCTTTGATGCTTTTGCATAATGTCTGGAATCTTGCTCATTCTGTGATGAATGCATTCCAGGGTCATCTGCAACAGCAATAAGCAAACCTGCATTAACACCAATATATGACATGGTGAACAAGGGATCTGCTGCTACATTGAGTCCTACATGTTTCATTGCACAAAAGGATCTGGCTCCAGCTATCGCTGAAGTAGCAGCAACTTCCAGTGCAACTTTTTCATTTGGAGCCCATTCAGAGTCTATTTCCTTATATTTACTAACAGCTTCCGTAATTTCAGTGCTTGGTGTGCCTGGATATGAAGAAACAACCTTAACACCTGCTTCATACAATCCTCTTGCTACCGCTTCATTTGCTAGTAACAATTGCTTCATCTTTAATCTCCTGTGTTTTAAATTCTTTATCCTTAAATATGTAGGATGCTATATAAGTCACAACTATTGAAACCGCCATAGAAATGCACCCTCCTATTGTGGAATAAGTCATGCCATTTATAATAACAAGTGTCATCATAGTTGTAAAGCCTGAAAGCATACCAACTAGCGCAGATATTTTATTTGTTCTCTTATTATAAATGCCTAAAATGTATGGACCTAAGAAACATCCTGCAAGTGTTCCCCAAGAAAGATTCATAAGTGTCACTATTGTATTGTTATTTGTAAGTGCTATAATAACTGAAATTAAAACGAAAACAACACAGAATATTCTTAATAATGCTACTTGTTTCTTTTCATTCAAATCCTTCTTAAAGTATCCTTTAATTAAATCAACTGTTATTGAGGAGCTTGAAACCAATACTAATGATGATAGTGTTGACATAGATGCCGATAGTATTAATACCATAAAAATACCTAAAAATACATCAGGTAAAACCAATGTAAGCATTTCAGGCACTATAGTATCAGCAACACCATTTGGAATTTCTGAAAAGAAAAGATGTCCGAATGAACCAGTAAAATATGCTCCTATTCCAATTATCGCAGCAAAAACTGTAGCAATAATTGTACCTCGTTTAATAGCTGAATCATCTTTTATCGCATAATATTTGTGAACCATCTGAGGCAACCCCCAGACTCCAAAACTTGTTAAAATAACTAATGAAAGCAGTTTCCATGGATTAGGACCAATTATGGTTCCAAGACCTTCTTTAATATTATTAAGCGAATCAAGCCCCTGGCTTAATCCATTAACATTTGGTGAATTTATTACATAAATAACTATGATTATTGTACCAACAATCATTATTATGCCCTGAATAAGATTATTCATTGCAGTTGCTATATAACCGCCTAATACAAGATAAAGCACTGTAAATAGAGCCATAATAGTAACTGATATTATGTATGCCTGATTTATTGTTACTGAAGCACCAAACAGTTTAGCAAAAAGATACCCTAAACCTTTATATACTGATGCAGTATAAGGAACCAAAAATACAAATGTTAAAACAGATGCCAATATTTTCAATAAATCTGAATTATATCTTTTCTGAAAAAACTCAGGCATTGTCTTTGCATTTAGCTCTCTAGTTACAGAACGTGTTCTTTTTGCAAGAATTTTCCATGCAAGAAAACTTCCAAATAACGCATTTCCAATACCTATCCAAATAGCTGATGTGCCCATTTCCCATCCAATACCACCTGCATATCCGATAAATATTACAGCACTAAAATAAGAAGTGCCATATGCAATTGCAGAAAGCCATGCACCCATCTTTCTTCCGCCCAACAAAAAATCATCAACACTGTTGATTTTCTTTGTGCTGTAAATACCTACAGCAACCTGTATACCAATAAATATGGCAATAATAATAATTTTGACCATCCTACCATCCTCCCATTCTACTAAACGAATTATATATTAATTATTATATGTGTCAATCCTTATTGAGCATATTATGCTTTATATTCCACAGTTTTTCTGATAAATCCACATAATAATTGTGTGGATTCTCAAAACGTTTAACTTCATCCCAATGTTCAGCAATTTGTTTTTCACAATATTTTCTTATAGTTTTTACTGAAGGTCTGTCATATATGCATTCACCATCTTTAAAAATCTGAACCATTAATTCCTTAACACTAAAGTTTTCATAAGTTTTTTTCTTCCATGTGTAATCAGGGTCAAAAATAGTTAAAGGTTTTTCTGTATCGATAATTTCATCATGTACACATATCAAGTCAGCTTCTGCTTTTTTCATATCATTGCAATAAATTCTGTAAACTTTTTTAAAATGAGGAGTAGTTATCTTTGTTGGATTCTCACTTACTTTAATTTTAGGTATTATGCAATTGTCTTGATCTTCAACTGCAACCAGTTTATATACTCCTCCAAAAACAGGGTCACTTTCTGAAGTAATAAGTCTCTCACCTACACCAAAGGAATCTAAACAAGCACCTTGCATTAGAATATCTCTAATAATATATTCATCCAAAGAGTTTGAAGCAACAATCTTACAATTTACTAATCCTGCTTCATCAAGCATGGCTCTGGCTTTTTTTGATAAATAAGTAATATCTCCTGAATCCAGCCTTATTGCACATTTAGTAATTCCGAGCTCTTTAAAAACTTTTATTGCATTTGGTACGCCTGACTTGAGAACATTATATGTATCAACAAGCAAAGTGCAGTTATCTGGATAAGATGTTGCATATGCCATAAATGCTTCATACTCTGTATCAAACATCTGAATCCAGGAGTGAGCCATTGTTCCTCCTGCAGGTACAGTATACATTTTCTCTGCTAAAGTACATGATGTACCCGCACAGCCACCAATATACGCAGCTCTTGCTCCAAGAACTGAAGCTGCAGTGCCCTGAGCTCTTCTTGCACCAAATTCCATTACTGGTCTTCCTTTTGATGACCTGACTATCCTGTTTGCTTTAGTTGCAATAAGTGATTGGTGATTTATAGTTAAAAGTATAAAAGTTTCAACTATCTGCGCTTCAATTGCTTTAGCTCTTACCGTAATAAGCGGTTCATTAGGAAAAACTATAGTTCCTTCCGGAACTGCATACATATCTCCATTAAACTTAAATGTTTTCAGATATTCCAAAAAATTATCATCAAAACAGTTTTTTGATCTTAAAAATGCAATATCTTCTTCCGAAAAATGAAGATTCTGTATATATTCAATAACCTGGTCCAGTCCACATGCAATAGCAAAACCTCCATTATCAGGATTATTTCTGAAAAACATATCAAAATAACATATCTTATCTTTGTATCCTGTTTTAAAATAACCATTAGCCATGGTTAATTCATAAAAGTCACATAATAAAGTATAATTATTAACTATATC
>LSQX01108588.1_pt2 | contig 10116 bp, 11 predicted proteins | sample 654561 | NCBI WGS metagenome assembly LSQX01 (sample SAMN04489861, study PRJNA283612) | anaerobic digester metagenome | isolation source: 4 biogas reactors fed with cattle manure at either 37C or 55C with and... | place: Denmark: Kongens Lyngby | collected 2014
CGTTACCCACGACCAGACCGAGGCTCTGACCATGGGTACACGCATCGTTGTTATGAAGGATGGCTTCATCCAGCAGATAGACAGTCCTCAGAAGCTCTACGATGAACCCGCCAACCTGTTTGTTGCAGGATTCATCGGAAGCCCGCAGATGAACTTTGGCAATGCCATCGTTGAAAAGAACGGCGATAAGATTGAGCTTAAATTCGGTGAGTACAGTCTGGGTCTTAATCCCCAGAAGGCTGCCGCTCTTGAAAAACAGGGCTATGTTGGCAAGGAAATCACATTCGGAATCCGTCCTGAGGATATTCATGAGGATGGCTCAAGCCTGGGCAACCACGCCAGCGTTCCCCTTAAGGCAGACGTTGAGGTAACTGAAAGACTGGGTTCAGAAACACTTCTCTATGTGGTCATGAACGATGTCAACTTTACCGCACGGGTCAGCCCGAAATCAAAGGTACAGCCCGGCGACAAGATCCAGCTTGTATTTGATATTGACCGCATCCATATCTTCGACAAGGATACAGAGAAAGCAATAGTTCACTAATCCGGTAGAGATAGAGGGGCCGCTTCCTTGGGAAGCGGCCTTTTTAAGGTTGTGAAGGGTTTTATTCTGCCAAAAAACGTCAGAAATGCGTTTGGAGGGGCATGTACGGGGGAATAAATTAATATGAGGCGGTTTATAGAACCGTCATTTGATTTGCCCGGCAACCGGTATCAGAGGGTTAAGATCGGGGGAGGGGAAGGATTTGCGTGTAGTGGGCTTCAGAGGCCCCAGTGGAACAGGAAAAAGTCATCGGGCATTATGGGTGTCCCGGGAGAATGGATTGGATTATATCATAGATGACGGACTTCTGATCTTTGGCAATGTCGTGGTCGCCGGTAAATCGGCAAAAAAAGCGCCTTCAAAGATCGCTTCCATCAGAACTGCCCTTTTTCAGGATGAGGATCACAGGGAAGAGGTAAAAAAGGCTATAAAAGAGCGTAAGCCGGGTGGGATTCTTATTCTGGGCACATCCGACAAGATGATCAGCAGGATTGCAGAGGTGCTGGAACTGGGCGAGATTCAGGAATGGATAAACATCGAGGATGTGGCAACTCCCCTTGAAATTGAGCAGGCGAGAAACACCAGGATAAAGCAGGGTAAGCATGTGATCCCGGTTCCTGCCATGGAGATAAAAAAACAGTTCTCGGGATATTTCCTGGATCCCCTGCAATTATTCAAAAGGAAGGGTAAAGCCGAATTTCAGAAGATAGGGGAAAAATCAGTTGTCCGTCCTACCTTCAGTTATTATGGGAAATACACAATTTCCGATTATGCCATCTACCAGCTGATCAATCATATTATCGTAGCAATGCCTGAAATGGAGAAGATAACACGGTTTCGGTGCAACAACACTCCTGATGGCCTGTTCGTGGATATGGACGTTGTTATGGTTTTTGGCTATAATTTAATGGATGCCCTAAAGAGGGCACAGAGCAGTATCAGTAAGGAATTGGACCGCTTTGCAGGGATCAACCTGAACAGGCTTGCCATCAATGTGAGGACCCTTGTCATCTCCAAATCGCATCAAAATTCCTGATCAATGGAGGAGTAACAGTGTTGAAGACCGACGAAAACCACACATCCCATTTGGCAGACCTAGAGGATGAGGAAATCATACACCGCATACGCAATGGCTGCAAGAGGGGCATGGAGCATCTGATTGAAAAGTACAAGCCCCTTGTCCGTGCTAAATCCAGGTCCTATTTTCTTGTGGGAGCCGACAGGGAGGATATTGTGCAGGAAGGCATGATCGGGTTATTTAAGGCCATCCGGGACTACAGGGAGGAGAAGAGCATACCTTTCAGGATGTTTGCCGAGATGTGCATTACCCGTCAAATCATAACAGCCGTTAAAACCGCCACAAGGCAGAAGCATATTCCCTTGAATTCCTATGTTTCACTGAACAAACGGATTTTTGATGAAGATTCGGATAAAACGCTCATTGAGATGCTCCAGGAGGTATCGGTCACTGACCCGGAGGAATTATTCATCTCAAAGGAAGACTACAGCGTGATAGAACATAAGATGGTGGAACTGCTGAGCCCGTTTGAAAAGCAGGTTCTTACCATGTATCTTGGCGGCATTGCCTACCAGGATATTGCCCGACAGCTGAACAGGCCTGTGAAATCTATTGATAATGCCCTTCAGCGATTGAAGAAAAAAATAGAAAAAAGTCTGTTGAACGACAAGAACGAAATAGAGATATAGCCCTTAAAAAAACAAGAGCGCCTGTTGATAAAACAACAGGCAAATATCATAAAAATGTGCTAAAAAGGAGGTAAAAGTATGTTAAGGTATCAGTGTCATGTTAAGTATAAATGAAAATTGTCGAAATAGCAAGAAACAAGATATTAAAGAATGGCTATTAACTGGCAACAGATCATTACGATATGGTTTTGTATAAAGGCTTTAAGAATGACGGCCATCTTAATGTTTATCTTGACAAAATATAGTATAATAATCTAAAAGGCAGGTCTGTATCACCATATACGGGATGGAATGATATCATCCGACGATCAGTAACGGGAATCGAGGATACCCCGGCGGGCGATAAAATTTGGGAGTTGAGCTTGTAAATGGCTGAAAGAAACAAAGTGACTGTAAAGATTGCAGGAAATGAATATGTCCTGTGCGGTAACGAATCGCCGGAGTACATACAGAGAATCGCCTTGATGGTGGATAGAAAGCTCAGGGACATCACCCGCAAGAACCATTTGCTGAGTACGTCCATGGCTTCGGTTCTGACAGCCGTCAACATGGCCGATGAATTGGTCAAGGCTAAAGATGCTTATAACAAATCGGAGTTTGAGCTGAAAGAATTGAAGAAAAAGGTTCAGGAACTGCGGGAAGATGTGTATCGGTACAAGCAGGAAAACGAGAAGCTTAAGGAAATCCAATCCCAGCTCCAGATCGAACTTACCAAAAGGGAAACCGAACTTAAGGAAGTCAGAAAGACACTATCCACCTTAACCGATGCGAAACCGTGAGATACTGATGAAGGAGGTATCAGATAATGTTTGACAGACCTATTTCATGGGGAGAACTCATTACGATTGTTCTTTTTCTTTTGGGAGCCGCCCTTCTTTTCTATTTGATACTGGCAGTTTCAAACCTGGTAAGGATCCTGAGAAACGTCAATCGCATGATCGACGGCAACAAGGATAACATAAACCAGACCATTGAAAAGCTTCCCAAGATCGCCACCAATGCCGAAAAGATAACCGATTCACTTAAAAACAATATGGAGGCTATCGATAAGGTTGTACAGGATGTGGGAAAGATATCCACGTCGGTTAAAAAAGGCGTTGAGACGGTTCAAAAGGATATACTGACTAAGGCCAAAATATTTGTGGATATCGTTGATGCCATCAAAAAATTCTTTGAGAAGAAGAAGGCTTCGCCTTCCAGGAAAAAGGGAGCAACGGTATACAGGTATAAATATAAAAAAGATCAGGAAAAACCAGAGGAAGTGGAGATACTAACCCACGAGAAGATGGATGAAGAGCCCTATGCTGATTATGTGGCAGAGTCGGACAACCATGACTCCCAACTGGATCTGGAAGATGATTTAACAGGATTTGATGCTTCAACCGATGATCCAACAGATTCATCAGACGGTTCAATAGACGATGCAGATGATTCAACGGACAGAGAGGATGCCGGGGAAGGAATTGAATAAAAATGATAATATAGAGCTTCTTGCGCCAGCTGGGAACTTTGAAAGCATGAAGGCAGCTGTCGTCAACGGAGCGGACGCCGTCTATCTGGGCGGAGAGCTTTTTAACGCCAGGCAGGGTGCGGATAATTTTACCAAAGAGTTGCTGGAGACCGCACTTTGCTATGCCGCAGAAAGAGGTGTCAGAGTATATATCACATTGAATACGCTCACCAAGGATAGTGAGGTAGATGAAGCCCTGCAGTTTGCGGGCTTTGTTTATGAGAAGGGCGCAGATGCCGTTATCGTACAGGATATCGGGTTGGCCGGACTTTTGCATCACCATTTTCCGGGGCTCAGACTTCACGCCAGCACCCAGATGACCATTACAAATTCGATGGGTGTCAGGCAGTGTGAGGAGATGGGAATCAGCCGGGTGGTGCTGGCAAGGGAACTGACGCTGGGAGAGATCGAGGCTCTGTGCAGATACTCCGGGATTGAGATTGAGGTATTTGTCCATGGAGCCCTTTGCATAAGCTATTCGGGTCAGTGTCTTATGAGCAGTTTCATAGGATCAAGGAGCGGAAACAGGGGCAGGTGTGCCCAGCCCTGCAGGCTCCCCTGGTCTATCCGGCTGAAGGATGGATCATGGTCGGAGGAATCCTATCTTTTAAGCCCGAAGGATCTGATGGGGCTGACCCAACTTCCCGGGCTTAAGAAAGCCGGTGTCACCTCACTGAAAATTGAAGGACGGATGAAGTCCCCCGAATATGTGGCCGTGGTAACGGGTGTTTACAGAAAATATCTGGACCGGCTGAAGGCCTATGGCGCTGAGGAATACCGTATCGATGACAATGATCTGGAGAAACTTGCTCAGATCTTCAATAGAGGAGGATTTTCCACAGGTTATCTTGAAGGCATAAAAAGCTGCAGAACGCTGGTTTATCCGGTCCATCCCAAAAACCGGGGTGTCAGGATCGGGACAGTTATAGACTCTAAGAGGGACGCCGTGCGCGTGAAACTGGAAAAACCCCTTAATATGGGCGATGGCATTGAGGTCTGGGATTTTAAGCGGGGTGTTCCCGATATCATTGTAAGTTCCATAGTGTTAAATGGAGAGCATGTACGCCATGCTCCCGCCGGGGCCTCACCCTGGGTTGGAGACATGAAGGTTCGGGCTGAAATAGGGAGCCGGGTATGGCGAACCTACTCAAAGCCACTGATGCTTGAAGCCAGGGAGTCCTTTGAAAGAGGCGAGGCTTTCCGGGTGCCGATTAAGGCACACTTCTATCTCGAGGAAGGAATGCACGCTTCTCTTGTGCTTACAGATCCTGATGGAAACCGGGCTGAGGTCAGCTCCCGGGATCCGGCGGCAAAAGCGGAGCATCGGGCGCTGGAGGAGGAGAGGATTATCCGGCAGCTTCAAAAAACCGGCGATACCCCCTATACTGTAGAAAGGGTTCAGGTTGAAACCGATGGAATCAGCACATTGCCAATATCATCCCTTAACGCCATGAGAAGGGAAGCCATCGGTGCTATTTCCGAGATCCGAAGGCGGGCGAAAATTCGTGAAAAGGTGGAATTAAAAGACCTGTCGCCTCTTTCGTCCCCGGGAGAAAAACGGCAGGTGCCTGATCCGGCACTGACTGCATTTTTCCTTACAAAACCCCGGTTGCCGGCAGGTTATGACAGAAAGGTCTGCCGCATATATCTTCCGATGATGTCCAAAAGTGAGCTTGAATCTATCAGAGAAACCTTCCGGGGTGAGGTTTTCATCTGGACCCCCAATATAATAAGGGAAGCGGAACTGGAAGACCTTTTAGGCGCCCTGAATGATCTGAAGGGGATCATCCATGGAGTTGCTGCTGCTAATCCCGGCACCATGCAGATGCTGCAGAAATACCGCGGAATCTTCAGTATTCACGCCGATTATTCCATGAACCTGTTCAATTCCTGGTCCCTTGCCATGGTGGAGGGGTGGGGCGCATCTTCCGCATCCATTTCTCCTGAGCTCAGGCTGGATGAGGCAGTAAGGCTTGATTCCCGGGGGATGATACTGGAAGCTCAGGTTTACGGAAGGGTTCAGCTGATGACCCTAGAATACTGCCCTTCCAGTGTTTTAGGAGGATGCGGGCTTAAGTGCGGTGACTGTGATGCGTCCATGGGCTTTCTGCGGGACAGGAAAAAGAAGCTGTTTCCCTATATGAGGGATTCCAGAACAGGCAGAACCCGGCTGTTCAGTCCTGAACCGGTTTTCATGGATCAACTGGATAGGTTAGGCGAAAGCAGCATTAAGCGCTTCAGGATGGTCTTTACCGATGAGAATCCCGAAACTATAAGGGCTGTGTCGGAGTGGTTTTATAAGCGGCTTACCGACCCCTCTCCGGTCTTGGATCACCAGGAGAAGAAGGCTCTGGATAGGCAGCTGGACAGGGGCACAAGTAAGGGACACTGGTTCAGGGGCGTATAGCCATGACACTTAAAGAGATTTTATGAAGGAGTGAACTTTATGGGGGAAATAGAGGTTTTTGTTGAAATAATGAGAGAAGGGGTTACGCTTCCCGCCTACGCCAATCCCTGGGATGCGGGGATGGATGTGTGTGCGGCTTGTGATATCACAATCCCGCCGGGGGAGACGGTTATTGTGCCCACCGGATTGAAACTGGCCATACCCGAGGGTTACGAGATACAGGTAAGACCCAGGAGTGGCATCAGCTTCAATACGCCTCTCAGGATCGCCAATTCTCCGGGAACCATAGACGCCGGATACCGTGACGAGTTGGGCATTATCATGACCAACACCTCAGCCGGGAATATGCCGGATGGTGGGGAGCCACTGCCGGTAAGCACAAAGGGCAACCGCCAGGGGACATACCTTATAAAAAAAGGCGACAGGATCGCCCAGTTGGTACTTGCCAAGGTGCCGCGGATGCGGCTTTCCGTTGTGGATTCGGTGAAGGAAATCGGCAGGGATCGTGGCGGCGGTTTTGGATCCACCGGCGTAAAATGATATGTGGTAAAGAGTAGGGATACGCTTGGTTTAGCGGATTTCAGAAAGGATGGTTTGAATTGATAAACAGGGACAGGCTCACAGAGAGTTTTCTTGAACTGGTTAGAATTGATAGTTTGAGCAAAAAGGAAAGGGATATGGCCGATCACCTTCTGAAAAGGCTCAGGGAGATGGGTCTTGAGCCATATGAAGATGATACGGGATCCAAGATCGGTGGCAATGCGGGAAATGTCATCTGCCGTGTTCCGGGCATACCCGGCAAGCCGGTATTGCTCCTCATGGCTCATATGGATACAGTGGATCCAGGTATCGGCAAGAAGCCTGTGGTTGACGGGGATCTGATCCGATCCGATGGAACCACTGTATTGGGGGGCGACGATGCAGCGGGGATTGCTGTTATTCTTGAAACCATAGGCTCCCTTAAAGAGGATGGGATATCCCATGGTGATCTGTACCTGGTGTTTACCGTAGCTGAGGAAGGGGGCTTGTTCGGTGCAAGGAACCTGGACATCAGCAAGATACCCGCCGATTATGCCTTTATTCTGGACGACGAGGGACCCATAGCCACTGCCGCAATCAAAGCGCCTTTCTACAACCGGTTCAAAGCAACCTTCAAAGGGCGTGCAGCCCATGCGGGGCTTGAGCCTGAAAAGGGATTAAACGCCATTATTCTGGCCTCCAGGGCTCTATCAGAGATGCCCCATATGGGACGCATAGATGAGGAAAGCACTTCCAACATAGGCATCATCAATGGCGGTATAGCCCGAAATATTGTGAGCGAAACCTGCACTGTTGAGGGAGAGGTTCGTTCCATCCACGAGGATCGTCTGGAGCAGTATACCAAAGAAATCCTGGATCATATCAGGGAAGTGACCGAAAAGCAGGGAGGCCACGTTGAGATAGAGGTTGAGCGTATGTATCCAGGATATAATCTGGAAGAGTCCAGCCCCATCATCTGCCTGCTGAAGGATGCGGCAAAGAAGGCGGGTCTTCCCCTGAACCTTCACGCAACAGGAGGCGGGAGCGATACCAATGTGATAAACGGATACGGGATACCGGCCGTGGACATCAGTGTTGGCATGGACAGGGTTCACAGCACCGAGGAAAGGATCAGAATATCCGACATGGAGAAGGCCTGCCATTTTTTGCAGGCTATCATAACTACTGCCCTGACATATAATCGGTGATGATCTTCTGGATATTGGAATCCTTGATGTTTATTGAAATCTGAATACGCCTGTTTTTGCTCTTGGCGGCTTCGTCATCCCCTAATGCCACAGGCCTGAATTCGGAGAAACCCGATGCCTGGAAATAGGCTCCATAGGTGGTCTCAAGCACAGGGTTGCTCTTCATCATGGCCACGATGACGGCGACGGCCCGCTGGCAGGACAGGTTGTAATTGTAGTCGAAGGTATCATCGGAATCGGCATAACCGGATATAATGATGGAATCGATATTCTTCCTTATTTCCGGGTTGCTGAGTATCCTCTCAAAGGCCAATGCGAACTTTTCCAGTAGCACTTGGCCGCTGGGGGATATCCGGCTGCTTCCCTTGTCGAACAGGAGACTGCTGTTGATGACTAGATTTGCATTATCGTCAATATCCACCAGGGGCTGTCCTCCGGCAGACAGAACGGAGCCCAGCTCTTTTTCTATTGAATCCTTCACCTGACCCAGGATGCTCAGGCGAAGAAGCGATATTTCCTGAAGCTGGGATCTGACCTCTGCCAGTTCCTGCTCTTTTTGAGAAAGGGCGGCCCTGTCTTGTTCCAACCGGCTTCTGAGATTATCGATCTCGGCTTCCCTTTCGCTCAAAGTGCTTTCCAGATTTTCCAGCTGCCCCATCTTTATACTCAGTTCCTCATTCACCGATTCCAGGCTCAGGTTTAATGCATCCAGTTGTTCCTGCTTGCTGGTCAGCGCCATGTCGGCATTTAAGAGCCTTTCATCCCACACACTGGCATTAACAATCTGGCGAATGACCATTATCATGATACAGAAAAAAAGGACGAATACCAGAGAGGACATTACATCGGTAAAGGACGGCCAGAAGGATTCTTCCTCGGTTGCCTGCCTTGTTCTGGAAAGCCTCATGAATTCACCTGCTTTCTGTCAACGCTGGCTACAGCGGCCTCATGGTAGTTTAGCAGCTTGTCCGGTATTTCATGGACGGTTTTAAGAAAGACTTCCCGGTCTTTACGGGAATCATCCAGGCTGAGCCTGAGCTGGGAGATAACCGAAGCCATGTTTTCCAGCCGCTGGTTGCTGGACTGTATTTCGCTGGATATGGCTTCCAGCGTCATTGCGCATCTGTCGATCCTTACACCGCTTTCGTAAACGGTTTCCGAAGTCCTGTCAAGAGAAGTGCAGAGAAATCCCGAACTGGCCTGGATCTGATTGATATTTGCCGAGAGATCCTCGTTAAAGTTTTTAATGCCTTTAAGGCTGTCAGAGAAATCTGAGACCACCTTTTCGAAGATATGAATGGCTTCGGTCAAGGTCTGTGTTGCCTTCCAGACAAGATCCTCATCCTTTTTTTCTTTCAGGCGCAGATCTTCCATAGCCTCTGAGGCTACCTTTACATCCAGATATTCTTCCAGTTGGGTGATGAGCAGATCTTTTGCACCTGCTGCACTGAACAGGGAGGACATGATCATAAAAAGGATGGAGAAGCCTGTCCCAAAAAGGCTTGTCACAAAGGCAACAGCCATACCCTGGAAGGATGATATGAGAAGCGCCAGTATGTCGGCACCGGTTTCCCTCATCAGGGTGTCGGCGCTTGTACTGGACATGATATCGCCCATATTTCCCACCGCATATGTAAGCCCTATAAAGGTTCCAAACAGTCCGGTGGTAATGAGAAGCCCATTAGTTTTTTTCAGGAGGCGTTCTGCTAGTATGCATGGCTTCAGACAGACCTCAATGCCGGTTTGGATGATGGAGAGGGTATTTATATTGGTGAGACCGTTTTTTGCTGCTTCCCGGTATTCCTCGGTAATCCATTGAAGCATATCGGAGGAAAAGGCTTTCAAATCACCGGCGCAGTAAGCCGCCAGTTCTTCGGAAAGGCTGATATACCTGCGCCTTACCAGGATGTTGGCATAGGACGCGCCAATAAAGATGACAATGATCAGTAAGGTAAGGACTGTACCCATACCACCCAGCTGACCGTATAAGCCTATTAAACCATCCAGCACAGACACCACATCTCCCATCGGCTTGTCCAATAATCAGTAAGCCGGCTTTTAAGCCTGCCGATTTAATTTATATGGGGATTAGCGGGCTTTTAGAACTGAAAAATTTTTACGGCTGACAAACCAGTTCGTCTGTGCGAGAAAAAAAGAGATGTCCTTCGGACATCTCCTCATAAAATCCTATTTCAACCCTTTGATTTTATATATTCGTCCA
>LSQX01249069.1_pt1 | contig 10116 bp, 7 predicted proteins | sample 654561 | NCBI WGS metagenome assembly LSQX01 (sample SAMN04489861, study PRJNA283612) | anaerobic digester metagenome | isolation source: 4 biogas reactors fed with cattle manure at either 37C or 55C with and... | place: Denmark: Kongens Lyngby | collected 2014
CACCCATCAGACACCTCATTCTCGCTCCCCGATCTGAAGACTGCGTCAAGGTTCAATCTTGCGGAGGTCAGGGTTGTCGGAGAGACGGGAGTATTCTCTATGAAACCCTTCCAGAATGGGTGGCCGGACCCTGATATGATTGAGCGCCGATACCAGGAGATAAACTCTAATCCAGAGTTTGGCTCTCGCATGATCGATGTCGAGTATAGTACTGAGTTCCTTGCTCAGACAAAAGATCCTTATAAAGACCTCTTGCGAATCCGTTCAGATCTTCTCTGTCACCTATTAGCCAAGTCATTCGGACTAATTTATGAGGGAGCACGCTGGGAGACAACGGTATAGAGGGAGATCAGGGCTCCAAACCCTTCAGCAATGCCCTAATCATTATCCTAGGACGTGAATTCTAGTTTTAAGTAAGACTTTGTTGTGTGGTGCGATCTCTTTGCATTCCGCCTTATTGGTACCTCTACTGGGGAAAGGACTACCTTCCATAATCAGTTATTGTGATTAACTTCGGATTTTGCTGCAAAACAACTCTCAAATGTGAGCGTAGTTCCAACATCTGAAATCTCAGCATCGCCATCCTCCGAGAAATACGTAGAACAGAACCAGTTGTGGTAACAGGCCAACCAGAGATACTTTCGAAAGATCGCAGGATTGTCCTTAAACTCCGCCAACCGTTTCCTGATATGATCCCTATGCAGATGAAGATCAGAGATCGCTGCGGGAAAATAAGGTCCTTCAGATACAGGGAGTTTTTCACCATGGCGTTCCATCATGTCCATCATATCATCACTGAACCACCTGAGGACGTACAAATAGTTGATAAACCATGTGCCATCGGGATCGATAATGATCGTATCAGCAAAATGACAAAATGCCGGGGCACGATACCACTCTAGATATCTTAGGAGTTTTTCTTTAGCAGAACTCTCAAGGATGATCCGGGGAAAATAGGCGTTTTTTTCAATACCTTCCGCATCTGCGAGAGCTGGACTAAACACAGTCACCTCATCGCAGTAACATCTCTCTAAAACGATACCTCCCCGAACAAAATACCCTCTTATAGCCAGTTCTAACTGATACATCGCGATCTCATCGAGTGCCCGCCCAAAATCCGGTTCACCTTCAGTTTGATTCTCCAGTTCAGAGATAAACAATAAGTTATCGGTATATACGCGCACATGACAGATACGCCTCCAGTTGAACTTGTGCCTCCTCTCTGTCATTGATTTGATACTGGAAAATGCGGATCTCAGGGCACTATGATAGTGGTTAAGCACTTCATCGAACTTGGACTCGCTTTTTTTGGCCTCAGTGAGCAATGACTTAAATCCAAGGATATCCACATGGGCAATAACAGATTCTTTGCCGAAGACAGGTATGATTCCCTTTAATCCCTCAATAAAGACTTTCTCTGGGATCCCACCCTGACAAAGAGCAGACCGGAGGATGGCTCCATGGACTTTGGTTCTATTGGGAATCGTGACCACTATACTGTCATCGATATGTTTGAGGTGAAGATAGCGATCATTTCTACGCATCTCAGAATAATCAAATTCTCGCAATAAATCAAGCACCGTCTGAAGAGGTAAGTCAGGAAGCCGCGACATTAGTTACCTTCCATATTCTTCCCGAAATGCTCGATCAAAATCTCTCATCTGCTCTAAGATGCTTTTGACAGCACTGATATGCTCTCTGATCGCTTGCTTTAAATTTTCAACTGCTTCAGTCTCTGTAGAACCCACTTCTGCCATATGGGTAAGATAATCAACCGCGACAAAGCAATCGGCGTCTTTTGATATCCAGATCAGATCATTGAATACACGATCGATTGCTTCGGAGTCTGACAAACGATCCATGCTTTTCTCATCGTTCAGGGTCATAGCGCACCAGTTTTAAGCGGGTTAAACAATCCATGTTTCATCTGCACCCTCTCGATGCTACCTCTCCACAAGATCCTCTTCATATTCCATTTTTACACTCTGAATCTCAGCATCAACCCCTTGTAACGCCTCGCGAAGAACTGCCCGGAGGCTTCCCCGGGGTGCAAGGCTCAATAAACGGGAAATAGCCTCTTTTTTGCGCTCAAGGTCAGGTGAATGGTCACCCATGAACGTGATTACATCATACCGGATGTATCCACCAAATAGTCTCCTGATATCTTCCCTTTTACCAGCGGCAATCGCATCACCCAGGATCTTGAGGATGGTTCCCTCGGTTCCGGGTTGGGAGAAAAGAATAGAGCAGAGGAACAGGGCGTCATCCACCTTACCTTCACTCAGCAAGTGTTCAGCATGCTCTTCAAGGCATAACTTTCCTGACACCTGGTGTTTCAAAGATGCAATTGATCTCAATTGAACAGAGAGTTGCTCACGATATATGAGTCTCTCGTTCATAAGAGTGAACAGTTCATCAAGGATAGGCTCTAATTCAGCGCACTCTTTTACGTTCATCAAAAATGAAACCCCATTCAGAGGAAGTATCTGGTAATTACGTGCATTTCGCTTCCTCTCAGCCCTTTGGCGGATAAAATCCAGAATATCCTCTTTCTCGGTGAGAATGTAATTTATTAACGTCTGAACATGATGTTCAGGACCGTTCCCAAGCGAAGAAGTAGCGATTAGTTTCTCCTTGAAGCAACTTTTGATTGACTCTTTCTGATGGCTATCCAGACGGTCTTCATTCTCTTTCAGATCGTGTAATACATACGTAGCAATAAGATCAAGGAGTTTTTCATCCATCGTCTCGTAGTAACTCAAGATATCCAGATAGGACGTTACGCAGATCTCGTAATTCTCAAGGCGGGAGGAAAACAACCATAGATTATAGAGAAGTGTCAGGTGGATCTCTCTTTCACCAGTATCAATCAGTTTGGTCAGCCAATCTCTAACTCTAGCCTCATCTGGAGGATATCTTGTCATGAGCCATATAAAGCGCTCTATTCTTCTGGAGTCTACGTGTTGAGAAGCAACCAGCACTTCACCCGCAAAGGAATCTAATTGTTCTGGATCATGAGTGCACAGCCCGAGATCAATGGCATTTTTGAATCCGATCGGCAGCTCGCTCCAGGTATGCTCCCGATCGCGCAATTCGAAGAATATGTCTGGATCCTTCGCGATCCAGGCAGACAATAGAGAGTCCAACAGGTGATAGTTGATATTTGCATGCTCCTGGTACGCCTGAAGGTCCTGGAGCAGGGTGATGACTGAACTAGCATCCGGGTATGTGGTAGAGAGGAAACTCAAGATAGGTTCACTAAATTCGGTAAATATATTCTCTGGAATTGCAAAACCAAGTTTCACGCCTGAACACCACTTACGCCTCTCCTCCTCGCCCGAAGGTATCGTCTCCGGGTTGAATGAGAGGAGCAGCGGTCTCGAGTAGAATAAAAATCCATAGATGATATACTCCATGGGACGCGGAAACGCCTTTAAAATTGACTCAGCATCTTCCGTACCTGAAACTTTGTACTCCCACCACCGGAAGAGGAGACTCTCGATATTGCATAATACCCCATAGTCAGTCTCACGCGGGATTAACTGCTCGAGTTCCGCTAAAATGATCCTCCGCTCCTCTGCAATCCTCTCTGAGAGTGAGAATTCTCCATCTCCAAACTTAGATCCGATCTTCCCGGAGGTCTCAACAGCCTTTCTTCTTACATGCACTGATTGATGGCAAAGCACCCTCTTTAGTATCGAGATTGCGTGTTCCCGGGTTTCAAGGACAGCAGGAGTGGCTGGAAGTGGTCGTACATCCCTGGTTATCGTGTAAGGCGATGATAGGTAACTTATCTCATGGTCTGCTCTCAGTGCCTCTGAGAGGGCCTTCCCAAGCGCAACGATGGAAAATTCGTTCTCCGCGTCAAGCCTACTCTCTAGTAGAGTCAATGTTTCACGTATCTTATCAAGTGTATTGTAAAAAGGAGAGACGGTCTCAGTGACCATGGATTCCACCATATAATTAGAGTACTGTCCACTAGGGACATTTTTATAGATGTGCTCAAGGAGATCGAATATCTCTTCCCGTGAGAACCCAGCATGGATCAGACGAATCACTACAGTTCCGTAGGTATCCTGAGTCGGAGACAGGATAGCATCATCTTCGTCTCCGGGAGGGGGAGTGTCGATATAGGTGTACATGAGGTCGATCGACTCTTCAGGAACCAGATAGCAGAACTGGGAGAGAGCCTCCAGACACTCTGTCCGGTGATAGCCCGAGAGATCTTTCGACTCTGCAATGGCTTTACGGATCCACGAAACGAAGTAATCCTTAACGATATCTCCTTCGCAGAACCTTGAGGCCGCCTCAAGATTTGTAAGAATTTTGTCATTAAAATGTGGTCCCCAAGACTCTATCCACTTGCTCAACGCGTCAGAGTTACGGATCTGATCAATGTAGTGCGCAAGGTAGAGATCGCCCTTCATATCCGGATTGAACCTTGTCGAATAACCAACCTCCCTGAGGACGCCATTTTTTACCATCTGATCGATCTGGGCCTGTATTGTCTCTTCAGTAAGACCAAATTTCCCCTTTAGCAGCGAGAGGACAGCCCTATCGTTTCGCCTAAAAGGCCCTATCAGCGCAAGACCCGCCAGAAGTTCACCAACTCTTCCTTTATCGAATTCCGGTATGAGCGATCGGGTGGTCTCAAACTCCAGATCATCAGCGAATTTTCGCCGCAGTCTTTCAACTGTAATCCCTGGATCTCCGTTGATGACATTTCCAGCCCAGACGATGAGATAGGGATTCGGGAGCATCGAAACAATCAGTCCCTCCTTATTGTGGTGTCTGCCACCGAGAACAAACCGTAACAGTTCTCTGAGGTCATCCGGGCCCCATTTTCCGATCCTAATCTCTTCAGTCAGATCTTGGCAAAACTGTTCGTTAAGAACGGTCTGGATGCCTCGTAGGCCCGCAGTTCGTGTTGTGAGGATTATCTTCACGTTCGAAGACTGATATTTTACATACGCAAAGAGTGGAGCGAACTCCTTATGCCATCTGTCTGCATCGTCAAATAGCAGGAGATATCGTCTGTCGCCATCCAACTCGCCCGGGAGGGCACTCTCCAGGTTCGGGTAACCTGGTGTTACTGAGAGTATGATATACTCGGGATGCCTTTCTTCGAGATCGAACGCGATCTGACGGAGCAGGTGTGATTTTCCAGACCCGCCCGGAGCATGGAGAACAAGGATTTTATTGTGGTTGTCAGCCAAGAACTCCTTTACTTTATTCAGGTAGTACCCAGTCTGCTTTAACCGGGGTCCTGTATCCAGGGGCATTAAGTGCTGTTCAACGCGACTGAAGTATTCCTGCCATCGGATGAATTTCTGAATTTGCCCGCCTGTAGAGCGCTCAGCGGATCGCTGGAGTTTCTCTATCCCCACTTTGATCTCCCTGTGCTCCTCCTTTTCCTCCTTGCGCTGCAATACACGGAGACGTTCAATCGCGACAGGATTTCCTTCTCTTGCTTTTACAGAGAGAAAAGATTTGAATGCTGATTTCAGCACATTAAACAACCAACGGGCAAATTCAGGATTTCGAACTTCAGAATCCGGAATATAGCCTTCAAACGCTGCAACAAACTCTTCTTTAAGTTCAGACAGGCTCTTATCATTCTCTTCGAAGACCTGCTCTAGAATGAGTGGCACTATATCAGAAGGAAAGAACTTAGCTAGGACCGCAAGGTTGGGAGCAGGTTCTGGAGGTGTTTCAGAGCGTACCTTCTTGTCAACGAATTCCGCAAAGTCGGAGGATCTCATCCAGTCGCTGATGTCTTTCTCACGAAACGCATTCGCACCGAACTTTTTAGCCCATTCTATCAGTGCCGCAGTTATGAGGCTACCCATTATCCCCTCAATCATCCATGCCCACCATGAATGATCTATCATTATTAGAGCAGTATGAAATACGTTCGTACTCAGAATAGTCGCCCAGTGTCAACGGCGGCGCAAAAGTGTACAGATTTGGGCGGAATACAAGTGTACACCTGATCGCATAATGGTATCGAAACTCATCCTGGCAGGGTGTGGGAGAAGATCCCCTGTCTTCGTCGTTCTTTCAGCCGGTAGCTATCGCCTTTGATGTTGATCGTGGTTGAGTGGTGCAGGATCCGGTCGAGAACCGCAGCAGCGATCACATGGTCGCCGAAGATCTCACCCCACTCCCCGTACGACTTGTTCGAGGTGAAGATCGTCGACGACTTCTCGTACCGCCGTGAGATCAGGCTGAAGAAACAGTGGGCACCTTCGCTATTGAAGGGAAGATAGCCCATTTCGTCGATGATCAGGAGATGGAACTTCGTAAGGCCTTTGATCCGCTCTTCGAGCTTATTCTCCCGGTTCGCTTTCATGAGACGCTCAATGAGACTGGATGCATTCGCATAGTAGACCCGGAATCCCTGCTTCACAGCCTCGTGGCCGAGAGCCAGGGCAAGATGCGTCTTCCCGACTCCCGGAGGCCCGAGAAACACCACGTTCTCCGCATGATGGATGAACCGTAACGAGGCGAGATCCCGGATCACCGCCGGATCGAGGGAGGGTTGGAAGTTGACATCAAAATCATCCAGCCGCTTCTCCATCGGAAACGCGGCCAACCGCATCCGGAACTCAAGGGCACGATCCTCCTTGCTCTTCACTTCCTGATCCAGAAGATAGTCGAGGACTTCAAGGGTCGATCGCTCCTCCTTTGCAGCAATCTCAAGGTAGTTGTCCAAGAGCGACTCGATCGTCGCCAACTTCAGACGTTTCAGATTATCATGGACGCGTTCATAGACCAGAGTGCTCACGATCTCACCTCGTCGGCAAACGTGTCATAGACAGAGAGTGGCCGGTGCTCTACCTGCGGAGGAGCCATCGTAAAGAGCGGCCGTGAGGCCGCTCTGGACTGCGAATTGCATCGCATGGCCTCTCCGAGAAGGCCAGAGAAGTGCTTCTTCTCCCGGATGACCCGGGCATGTCCGGGGACGACGATATGCAAACAGATGGCTTCGGTACCGACCCGGATGGTCATCTGGTCGTCGTGAAGTTCCAGAACAGCTTCCCTTCCAGCATAGCGGTAGGGCACCGAGTAGCGGTTGCCAAGATAGGAGATGTAGGCTTCACGCGAGATCTTCCGGTATTCTTCCCTCCGCAACCGGTAGGCCGGGATCGCCGTTATGGGTTTCAGATTCTCCTGGCGCAGCCGCTCAAACGGGATCTCGTTCGTCGTCCCGTGAGGCGTTGCGTTGACCCGGTTGAGCCACTGCAGGAGCTGCCGGTTCATATCGTCAAGCGAACTGAAGGTTCCTCCAAGGAGGAAATCACGTTTGACATAGCCAATGGAGTTTTCGACCTTTCCTTTAGTCTGGGGGCAGTAGGGTCTGCAGAGCCGGGGCACGAACCCATGATACCGGAAAAAGTCTTCGAACTTCGGGTTCCACTGGTGGTCGCTGGCACGGAGTGCCCGTTTGAGAATCACCGTTTTGATGTTGTCATACAGGATCTCCTCGGTGTAGCCACCGAAGTAATCGAAGGCGTGCAGGTGGCATTGAATGAGGGCGGAGACGTCGGTGGAAAGGGTGAAGACCATGTACCGCATCCGGGAATACCCGAGGATCATGCTGAAGCAGTAGACCTTGCGTACGCGACCATCTTCCTCGATCCGGCCGCACTCTCCCCAGTCTACCTGTGCCTGGACGCCGGGTTTCGTCTCATACCGGAGAACTGCCTGTACCGGTGCTTGAGGGCGGATCGTGCGGATATAGTCTTTGACGATGGTGCATTTCCCGTCAAAGCCCATATCCTGAATTTCACGGCAGATCCGGGCGGCACTCAAGGAGTATTCACAGATACGCTGCTGAATATACTCCTTGAACGGATCGAGTTTGCTCAGTCGTGTCCTGCGGGGTGCCGATGTCGGCACGGTTTGTGCAGCAAGGTATTTCCGTACCGTATTTCGGTGATACCCGGTCTTTCGTGAGATCTGGCTGATGTTCAGCCCCTGGTGATGTAAGTCTCGGATCACGAAAAATTCCTCCACAGTGAACATTGCCACGACCCTCAAGTGCGTGCGTGAGGGTTCGTAGGTGTACACTTTTAGACCGCCGATAAGTGTACAAATTTACACCGCCGATGACACCAGCAAAGGTCTGGAACGATTTAGTGTCATGCAACTCAAGCAAGAACGAACTCATAGAGTGAAAAGTACTGGATGAGAGCGTTAAATCTAGACAGGCATTTCTCAAATCATTCTTGGCAATTACGTCCATATGGTCGAAGGATAAAGAGAATTAAATGGATAAATTGAAGTGTTCCAAACTCTACTCAAAGGTTAAGCAAGGGATTGTATCGGTATGACAAAAATATTCATAGATACTAATATATTTCTAGGACTTTATGAATCAAATGAAGACACAATTGAGATTTTTAAAGATATTGAAAAAGTTAAAGATAAATTGGTCTTTCCACGTCAAGTATACGATGAGTTTCTTCGGAATCGGGATCAGAAATTACGCAGGCTAAAATCCAATATAAAAACGAACTACAAAATTGAGATACATCCAACGTCATTGGTCCGATCTTCTACAGAATATAATCAACTTGAAAAGATCAAAGAGGATTGCATTGAAATAAAAAAATCTCTAATTCAGAAAATTGAGGAAATGATCGTTGATAGTTCAAAAGACCCTATTTTCAGCCAATTCATTCAGTTGTATAATAGCGCAAGTGTCATGAAAATCGAGAGAAGTGATGCTTTAATTCAAAAGGCGTTTTTCAGGAAACTAGCTGGGAATCCACCAATAAGTTCAAAAAAAGATTCACTCGGGGATGGAATTATTTGGGAGTCACTGTTGGAACATGTTACAGACGACTTGATCCTAATTTCTCGGGATGGGGATTTTAAAGATTATTCAACATTCCTTATCGATGAATATCGAAGCAAGACAGAAAAATCTCTATTTATTGTTGAAACTCTATCTGAGGCCTTGAAATATGTTGGGGAGGAGCCTTCAGACAAATTGGTTCAATTTGAAGAAGAACAAAAAAAGCGAATCCTCTATATGGCTACCGATTTGAGCGATACTCTTGAAGGATTAAACAGTTTAGCTAGAGCAATAGATAGGTCGCATATTGCAGGCTTAAGTAGCCTAGTCGAAGAAGCAAATAAGTCATATATGGCAAGCCTAGGTAGCATAGATGAAGCAACTGAGAGATGGAACAGTTTAGCCAGAGCAATAGATTGGTCACATTTTGCAGGCTTAAGTAGCCTAGCCGAAGAAGTAAATAAGTCATATGTGGCAAGCCTAGGTAGCGTAGCTGAAACAGCTGCGAGATGGAACAGTCTAGCCAGAGCAATGGATATATCACCTTTTATGAGGCAGAGTGACATGGTTGAGAGACTACTGGATAGCCCATCTAGGAATTTAAACTACCTGTCCACAGGGTATGATTCTGAGACTAGCGAATGGCTTGAAGGAGACGTAAACGAAAATCAAGAAGAGAGTGCTCCAGACGAATCTTCTCAGAAAAAAGACTACACCATCGAAGAAACTCAAGTTGAAACTAAGGCGGATAAAGATATAGAACAATAGACTTCCAGAGTTCCGGTGGAGCTTAACCTCGTCGACATTCTTTGAATCTCCGATTCCAGCGATAGTGTTGACGAGGGTTTATCCTCATCGTCGCATCTGCAAAATAAAGTAGTAAAGTCAATCTTGATTGGATGTAGTTTTTGGAGCCAGTCCTCGGGCGTTAAACTCTAAAATTGCTGATTATATCGTGCGAGGTTGTTCAATAGCATACTGTTCCGGCGACATACCATTAAATACTCCTCAGAGGTACCCGATCCTAACGAGTGACGCTATTGACGCTTTGGGAAAATTTCAGACCAGAAATCGGGATCCGCGGGAAGCATTCGAAGCGTTATGCAATCAGTTGTTTGAACGCTGGTGCATGCGCGAGTACCGCGATACGGTCCACCAAATCCATATTGTCAACGGAGCCGAGGGAGATGGAGGTGTCGAAGCATACGCAATAAGTGAGAGCACCTATCGGGAGGGGTTTCTAACACCTCTAGCATTCAGAAACCCCTAAACGCCCCCACCGCCATAAACTCTTCATGCGCTACATCGTCACC
>LSQX01293590.1_pt1 | contig 10116 bp, 5 predicted proteins | sample 654561 | NCBI WGS metagenome assembly LSQX01 (sample SAMN04489861, study PRJNA283612) | anaerobic digester metagenome | isolation source: 4 biogas reactors fed with cattle manure at either 37C or 55C with and... | place: Denmark: Kongens Lyngby | collected 2014
CACGCCAGATGTTCCACCTGGCAGTTTCACGCGGCAAGTTTCTTGCCGCAGCAGTGAGGGAAAGGCGGTGGGAAAGATACAAAAAAGCAGGCGGAAAAATCCCGCCTGCTTTTGAAGTTATCTTTAAATGTATTTCGGTATTAGTAGTCCATACCGCCCATTCCACCCATGCCGCCCATGGCGCCCATGTCAGGAACTCCAGCCTTGTCCTCTTTGATGTCTGTGATTACACAGTCAGTGGTGAGGATCATAGAAGCGATGGAGGCTGCATTGATCAATGCGGTTTTGGTTACTTTAGCGGGGTCAATTACACCAGCTTTTAACAAGTCTTCGTAAGTGTCGTCTTTAGCGTTATAGCCAAAAGCACCTTCGGATTCTAGGACTTTGTTTACCACTACGGAACCTTCCAAACCAGCGTTTTCTACGATTTGACGCATGGGTTCTTCGATGGCTCTTTTAATGATATTTGCACCGGTATATTGATCGTCGTTTTCTAGTTTTAGCTCGTCTAAAACTGCAATGGAGCGAATTAAAGCAACTCCACCACCAGCAACTACGCCTTCTTCTACAGCGGCGCGAGTGGCGTGAAGAGCATCATCAACACGATCTTTCTTTTCTTTCATTTCCACTTCGGTGGGGGCACCAACGCTAATTACAGCTACGCCACCAGAAAGTTTGGCCAAGCGCTCTTGTAATTTTTCTTTGTCATAATCGGAGGTAGAATCTTCGATTTGGCGTTTGATTTGACCCGCACGAGCTTCAATATTTTCGGAAGAACCAGCACCTTCAACAATAACAGTGTTGTCTTTGTCGATGGTAACTTGTTTGGCGGTTCCCAAAACATCGATGGGAGCGTCTTCTAAGCGAGCACCAGTTTCTTCAGAAACTAACATACCACCAGTGAGTACAGCGATGTCTTCGAGCATGGCTTTACGACGATCGCCAAAACCAGGAGCTTTTACTGCGCAAACTTTAAGAGTTCCGCGGATTTTGTTAACCACTAAGGTTGCCAAAGCTTCGCCATCTACATCTTCGGCGATAATAAGCAAGGAGCGACCAGCTTTTGCGGTGTGTTCCAAAATAGGCAACAGATCCTTCATGGTGCTGATTTTTTTGTCGTAAAGCAAAATCAAAGGATCTTCCAAGGAAACCTCCATGGATTCTGTGTTAGTTACAAAATAAGGTGACAAGTAACCGCGATCGAATTGCATTCCTTCTACTACATCGAGTTCAGTTTCAGCAGTTTTGGATTCTTCAATGGTGATTACGCCATCATTGCCAACTTTTTCCATGGCATCGGCCAAAAGATCACCAATTTCGGTGTCATTATTGGCAGAAATTGAAGCGATTTGAGCAATATGCTCTTTTCCGTTCACTTCCACAGCAATTTTAGAGATGTTTTCCACCACTTTATCTACAGCGGCATCAATTCCTCTTTTAATATCCATGGGGTTTGCGCCAGCAGCGACATTTTTTAGCCCTTCGCGGGAAATTGCTTGGGCAAGAACCGTGGCAGTGGTAGTGCCATCACCAGTGGAGTCTGCGGTTTTAGAAGCCACTTCCCGGGCCATTTGGGCACCCATATTTTCGAATGGATCTTCTAATTCAATGTCTTTAGCCACAGTAACACCATCTTTGGTAACATTGGGAGCTCCAAAGCTTTTGTCTAGCATTACATTGCGACCTTTGGGACCTAAGGTTACTTTCACAGCGTTGGCCAATTTGTCCACGCCTTTCATCATAACTTCGCGAGCATCTGTATCAAATTTTAATTGTTTAGCCATATATAGTATCTCCTAAAATTAAAGAATAGCGAGTATATCGCTTTCTCTTACGATTAAATATTCTTTGCCATCTACAGTAACTTCGGTGCCACTGTATTTACCGTATAGAACTTTGTCACCTACTTTTACTTCAAGGGCAATAGCTTCGCCTTTGTCGTTTTTAGCGCCTGGACCCGCGGCCACAACTTTACCTTCTTGGGGCTTTTCTTTGGCGTTGTCAGGAATGTAAATACCACTGCTGGTTTGTACTTCAGCTTCGGCAGGTTCAATAAGTATTCTATCTGCTAAGGGTTTAATTGGCATATAATAATCCTCTTTGGTTAGAGTTGAAATATTCGATGTTGGAATAGTAGCTAAAACCGTGCCAAAACTAAAAAACCGCATATCTTAGCGATTTTTATGGTGAAACTAAAGGCTTGTTTCAGATTGTGTTTCTTTTTGAAACGTTTTGTGTTCTGAAGCGGTGTGTCATAATGAAACAGTTTGCAATATAGAACTAAAATAGTATCTTATCTGTAAGTTGAATATACAACGGATACCCTTGTTTTGAATTTGTTATTGATTAATGTCCACGGCTTAATCAGAGAAAAAGATTGGGAAATAGGCAGAGATGCCGATAACGGTGGGCAAATTGTTTATGTAATGGAGCTGGCGAAAAAACTTTCTCAGCAATCTAGTGTAAAAAAAGTAGTTCTTTTGACCCGGCGCATTGACGATCCGGACTATGATGATATTTATAAAAAAGAATTAGAGGTGATTTCTCCTAAGCTGGAAATCAGGCGAGTGGCGGCCGGACCGCGTAAATACTTGCTTAAAGAGCAGTTGTGGCCGCATTTAGATGATTTTGTTACCAATACTCTGAAATTGGTGAAAAAAGAGAAGCTTAAATTCGATTTTGTCTATGGGCATTACGCCGATGCGGGCTATTTATCTACCCAGCTTTCTATATATTTGAACACGCCTTTTGCCTTTGCGGGGCATAGTTTGGGCAGAGCCAAAAAAGATAACCTTATAGCCGGGGGAATGCCCGCCGACGAGGTGGAAAAACGCTATCATATCACCAGGCGCATCGAAGCCGAAGAAACCGCCATTGCCAACGCAGAATTTGTGGTAACTTCTACGAATTTTGAGATAGGATTTTGGGAAAACTACCGCAATCACGCTTTGGTGGAGTTTAGCATTATCCCCCCGGGTTCCAATTTAGAACGCTTTTACCCATATTTAGACATTAGCTTGGATTTGCCCCATGTGAAAATCGAAGAAAAAATGGCTCAACAGCGCATAAAAGAAAAAGTGGAGCAGTTTTTGGCCAATCCCGAAAAACCCATGATTTTGGTGGTTTGTCGCCCCACTCAAACCAAAAACTTAGAAGGAGTTCTAAAATTGTACGGTACATCTAAAGAACTCCAAGCTTTGGCGAATTTGGTGATATTTCCGGGAGTGCGCGAAGATATTGAAACCATGGCTCCCGCTGAAAAAGAGGTGCTTACTAAGATATTACTCCTTATGGATAAATACAACCTGTATGGCAAACTCGCTATACCCAAAAAGCATGAAGCCGAAATAGATATTCCCGCTGCTTATAGATACTGTGCGCAAATGAAGGGCGTTTTTGTCAATGCGGCGCTGATGGAAAACTTTGGGCTCACCGCTTTAGAAGCTTCGGCCAGCGGATGTCCAGTGGTGGTAACTAATGCGGGGGGACCGGCGGAAATTGTGGAAAATTGTCGCAATGGTTTTGCCTGTGATCCCTTGGAACCCCAAAGCTTTGTGCGGGCCTTGCGCAAGCTTTTTGTCAATGATGAACTTTGGCAGTTGTGTTCAGAAAATAGCATGAAAAATGTGCGGGAAAAATACACTTGGAGTCAACACACCAAGGTGCTTTTGGAGCGCATTCAAGAAAATCTGCAGCTTTCCACCGGTTTTGGGCGTAAAAATATGCAGCGCCGTCGGGGAATTTTTGAGCGTTTGGCTGCGGCAGAAAGGATGTTTGTCACCGATATAGATGGCACCCTAATTGACCCTGATTCAGAATTTAAAGGTTTGGCGGAACTTAAAAAACGCTTGGAAAACCGCAAAGATGACTGGGTTTTTGCCGTGGCCACCGGGCGCAACTTGGAGTTGATACGCGAAGTGCTAAAAGAACATGATATTCCTGAACCCGATGTGATAATATCTTCGGTGGGGAGTCAAATTTACTACGGTTTAGATAACTCCATTGTGGATTCAGGTTGGAGCGAATACATAAATTATCGCTTTAATAGAGAAGAAATATTAAGATCATTGGAACAAATACCATATCTGAAACTACAAGCAAAAAGCAACCAAAATCCCCATAAAATATCATTTAACTGTACCGACGCAAAAGCTTTTGATATTGAAGAAATTGAAAATGCTTTGGGCCGAAGACGCAATAATGTGAATATAATATGGTCTTGCGGGAGTTTTTTGGATATTTTGCCCCGACGCGCTTCCAAGGGCAGGGCCATGCGTTATTTGGCTTTTAAATGGAACTTGTTTTTGAATAAATCTGTGGCGGCGGGGGATACCGGCAACGATTTAGACTTGTTTTCGGGTAGTAATAAGGGAATAATAGTGAGCAATCACAGCCCAGAGTTGAAAGTGGTGCGTAGGCGCAGAAAAGTGTTTTTTGCCACAGAACCAGGGGCCGCAGGTGTTTTAGAAGGTTTTGAACATTTTAATTTTAAATAGGTGAATTATGTTGTATTCGGGGCGTGGATTTAGAGAGTCGGAAATCGGCGATATAGATGTTATTATCAAAGATGGTGTTTATCATTTATTTCATTTGATTTTACCCAATCATGACTATATTGCCCATGCTACTTCGCAAGATGGTATCAACTGGGAGCGCACTCGCAATGCGCTTTTTGTGGGGGATCCCGGCTCTTGGGATGATGATATGTTGTGGACCATGCACTTGGTTTCCCAGGGCGATGAATATGCCATGTATTACACGGGGCTTTCTCAATCAGAAAAAGGATTTTATCAGCGCATTGGTTTGGCGACTTCTCCGGATTTATACCAGTGGGAAAAGCAAAATCATGGTAAATTTCCCCTAGAAGCAGCGGGGCCACACTATGAATCGCCGGAACACAATGTGCGGCAATGGGTGAGTTTTAGAGATCCCTATTATGTGCAGCACGAGGGAGCGGAATATCTGCTTTTTTGCGCTCGCATTGCCACGGGAAGCATATCGCGGCGGGGCTGTGTGGGAGTGGCGCAAATTCACGAGGATAGTTGTGAACTTTTGCCACCATTGTTTATCCCTTATGTATATGACGATGTGGAATGTCCATGCCTTTTTAATAAAGATGGGCAGTTTTATCTGTTGGGATCCATTAGAGAAGATGTTAAAGTGCATTATTGGCACAGCGATAATTTTGTGGGTCCTTACCAGTCTTTTAGCAACAATGTGTTGATGCCTGAGGGGAATTATGCCGCCCGAGTGTGCGAAGATGGCGAACATTTGTTGCTCTATGCTTTTTATGTGAGCCATGCGGAAAATCCCGAATTGGCGAAACGCACTTTGCCTCCTCCCAAAGAGCTGGTGGTGGGAGAGGACGGTTGTTTGGTGCTTAAAAGCTTTTGGCGCTGGCGTACCATGATTTGCGATACTTTAAGTGCTGAGAAATTTCCTGGATTTGTGCCTTTGCTCAACAATCCCACCGCTGAATTTGTGCGAGAAAAAGATGAATTTCGTTTGCGCAGCGTGTCGGGTTACGAGGTGCAAGCCATGCCGCAAATTAGCGAAAATTGGATTTGGGAAGGAGAAATAAAAAAGGCTGGAGTGGGTAAATGCGGTTTAGTTTTCAACTGCGATCACAAAGGCAATGGATATTATATTTCCCTGGATTTGTTACAAGGATTTGTGCAAGTGCGCTCTTGGGGATCTAATCCCGACGATATTTATAAGGATTATCACTACGAAAACATACAAACCAACAATTTTAAAACCAATAAAGAGCAACGCCACCGTTTTTCGCTGATTCGTTACGACGATTACATCGAGCTTTCCATAGATGGCGAAGTTAAACTCGCCTTAGTGGATGATAAATATGATGGTTTATATATGGGGTTTTACGCCGAAACCGCCGAAGTGATTTTGGGGGAGGGGAGGATATTTGCACTAGGGTAATTTTTTTCGGGCTACGCAGGCGCTATACATCGTCAGACTGCGGTAAAATAACGCTCAAAATACTACAGTATTCCTCGCATTATTTTCCTTGTCTTCCTGGTCTAGCATCCTGCTCGCTCCGAAAATCTTGTCGAAGCTTACAACTTACTACTTACAACTTTGCGAAAATCTTGGTGCAGCTAACTACTCCCCGTAAAGCTGGTTGAAACGCCCAGCTTAATCCCATCTCGATACTATTTTAATCACATTTTGAAAATTAACTTAGCGGATTAAAATCACTCGATGACCGTTACTTCTACACAAATCTTGTTAAATTTGTGCTATGATTACACTATATGGCTCTTCCGCATTAAATTCCTGGCAAAAAGAACGCTTAATCTCTCAATTACAACAAGCAGGTGTGCAAGTTTCGCAATTGCGTGCCCATTGGGTACATTGGGTCAAGATTAAGGGGGAATTAAGCACCGCAGAAAAAGATAATTTACAAGTTTTACTCACTTATGGCGGAGAACCAGCCCCCGAAGATTTTCAAGCACAATTTTGGGTGGCGCCTCGTATGGGAACCATCACCCCTTGGAGTTCTCGGGCTACTACTATTGCGGGAATCTGCGGTTTAAACGCCGTGGAACGCATTGAGCGTGGAGTGGCTTATCAAATTGATTTTGCAGGTGATTTATCGGCGGTGCAAGCTGTTATACACGATCGTATGTCGCAAACTGTGTTGCAAAAAGTGGAAGCTGCCGAGGAGCTATTTGTGCGTGGCGAAGCCAAAGTTTTTAGTTCTGTACCTGTTATAGCCGAAGGTAAAGCTGCTTTAGAAAAAGCCAACGAAGAGCTGACTTTGGCGCTGGCCGAAGATGAAATTGATTATTTAGTGGAAAATTTTCAGCGTTTAGAGCGGGATCCCACCGATGTGGAATTGATGATGTTCGCCCAGGCCAACTCCGAACACTGCCGTCACAAGATTTTTAACGCTTCTTGGGAAATTGATGGCCAAGATCAAGATAAATCGCTGTTTCAGATGATCAAAAACACCCATGCGCTCCATTCTGTGGGAGTGCTTTCGGCCTATAAAGACAATTCCGCGGTGATTAGCGGTCCAGTGGGGCATAGATTTTTTGTGGATCCCAAAAATCGCCAATACGCTTGGAGTGTAGAAGCTATTAATATCCTTATGAAAGTGGAAACTCACAATCACCCCACCGCCATTGCACCATTTCCGGGTGCTTCTACGGGTTCGGGGGGAGAAATTCGCGACGAAGGAGCCACGGGAATAGGCGGTAAACCCAAGGTGGGTTTAAGCGGTTATACGGTTTCAAATTTGCGCTTGCCGGGAGCGGAACAACCCTGGGAAATTGATTACGGTAGGCCCCAGCGTATGGTTTCGGCTTTAAATATAATGACTGAAGGTCCTTTGGGGGGAGCGAGTTTTAACAATGAATTTGGTCGTCCCAATATTTTGGGATATTTCCGCAGTTTTGAGCAAGAAGTACAAGGGCAAATGTACGGTTATCACAAACCCATTATGTTGGCCGGAGGTTTGGGAAATATTCGCTCGGAACATGTGCAGAAAGGACAGATGAAAGAAGGCGATCACTTGGTGGTTTTAGGTGGTCCTTCTATGTTGATTGGTTTGGGTGGTGGAGCGGCGAGTTCCGTGGCCAGCACCGACGACGAACAGTTGGATTTTGCCAGTGTCCAGCGGGGCAATGCCGAAGTGGAAAGGCGTTGTCAAGAGGTAATAGATTCCTGTTGGGCCATGGGCGAAGACAATCCCATCGCTTTTATTCACGATGTGGGTGCTGGTGGGCTTTCTAATGCCATGCCTGAATTGGTGGATGATGGCGGTCATGGGGGAATCATCAATTTGCGGGCAATTCCCAACGATGATCCCAGCATGAGTCCCATGGAAATTTGGTGTAATGAGTCCCAAGAACGCTATGTTTTGGCGGTTCCGGCGGAACGCATCGATGAATTTGAAGCAATTTGCCAAAGAGAGCGGGCGATTTATGCTTTGGTGGGGAAGGTTACTACGGAAAGACGCTTGATTTTAGAAGATCCTTTGTTTAACAATCGTCCTATAGATTTGCCCTTAAATGTGCTTTTAGGAAAAGCTCCCCGCATGGAAAGAAACGAAGAATCTGTGCCTAAAAGCCTAGATGCTCTGGATTTACAAGGGGTAGAAGTTGCGGCGGCGGTGGAACGCGTGTTGCGTAATCCCACCGTGGGCGATAAATCGTTTTTAATCAATATTGGCGATCGCACGGCCACGGGTTTGGTGGTGCGCGATCAGATGGTGGGACCTTGGCAAGTACCCGTGGCTGACTGCGCGGTTTCTGCATCCACTTATGTGGGGCATACCGGCGAAGCTATGGCCATGGGGGAGCGCAGTCCGGTGGCGATTATCGACGCCGCCGCATCGGCGCGCTTGGCGGTGGCCGAGGCTCTGTTAAACTTGAGTGCAGCGCAAATTGGCGATTTAGAAAGAGTGAGCCTTTCGGCCAACTGGATGGCTTCTCCCAACGAAGTGGGGGAGGGCGCAGAACTTTATGCCGCCGTGCGCGCCGTGGGCGAAGAGCTTTGTCCGCAGCTGGGCGTGGTGGTTCCCGTGGGTAAAGATTCTCTGAGCATGACCACCAAATGGGAGCAAAATGGCGAAGAAGTTAAGCAAATATCCCCAGTATCTTTGGTGATTTCTGCTTTTGCGCCCGTAAATGATATTCGCTTAAGTTTGACTCCGCAATTACAAAACGAAGTTAATACTTCTTTACTTTTGGTGGACTTAGGTGCAGGGAAAAACCGCTTGGGAGGCTCGATTTTAGCTCAAGTTTACAATCAAGTGGGCAATGAAAGCCCCGATGTGGATAGCCCCGAAGATCTTAAAACTTTGCTCTTGATTTTACAAAGATTAGGCGCTGAGCAAAAAATCCTCGCCTATCACGACCGCTCCGATGGTGGTTTATTTGCCACTTTAACCGAGATGGCTTTTGCAGGTAATGTGGGCTTGGACATTAATCTCCCCGCAGGGGACCTCTTAGCTCAGTTATTTAGTGAAGAACTGGGTGCGGTGTTGCAGGTTGCAGAGTCTGATTTAGAAGATGTTTTGGCGGTTTTTGCCCAGGTGGGTTTAGAAAAGTTAGTGCAGCCCATCGCGACATTAAATGACAGTCATAAAGTAGTGGTAAATCAGGAAAATCGTGAAGTTTATAGCGCCGATCTTTCGCAGTTGCGTTTTTGGTGGTCTAGCACTAGCTATGCCATGCAAAAATTGCGGGATAATCCCCGTGGTGCGGAGCAAGAATATGCTCTCAAACAAGATGTGCAAAATCCGGGTTTAAGCCCAGTGATGAACTTCGTTCCCCAGGCTCCAACTCTGAGCGAACGCCCTCAAGTGGCTGTGTTGAGAGAACAAGGCTCCCACGGCCATGCCGAACTCGCCGCCGCCTTGGATTTGGCGGGCTTTATTTGCGTAGATGTGCATATCAGCGATTTGCAAAGCGGAAGGGCAAATTTGCAGGAATTTGATACCCTAGTAGTGGGGGGAAGCTCCAGTTTTGGCGATGTTTTGGGCGCCGGTCGCGCTTGGGCGCAAAGCATACTTTGCAATGAAGATTTACGCCAACAATTCGCCGAGTTTTTCGCCCGCCCCGAGACTAGAACTTTAGGTGTGGGCAACGGTGCACAAATGCTTAGCCACTTGCGCAGTATTGTTCCCGGCACCGAGCTTTGGCCCTATTTTTGCGCCAATGAATCCGGAAGTTTCGAAGGTCGCTTGGTAACGGTGAAAATCGCCGATTCCGCAAGCGCAATTTGGGAAAAAATGGATGATTCTATACTATTAGCTGCCATCGGAAGTAGTGCCGCTCGGGCTAGCTTTAGTTCTCCCGAACAGCAAAGTCAATGCCTAGAGCAAAACTTGGTAACCCAGTATTTTGTGGATAATTACGGCGAAAACACCCAAGATTATCCCGCCAATCCCAGTGGTTCTGCCGCTGCCATCGCTGGCTTACGCAATGCCGACGGTCGCGTGCAAATCATGATTCATCATCCCGAACGCCTGGTGCGCAAAGAACAGCACAGCTGGAGTCCGGATGGGTGGGGGAGTGGGTGGGCGCAGTTATTCTACAACCTTTCTTCGAAGTAAGCGAGCGCACTACTTCGTTGCACTGCGATAAA
>LSQX01342574.1_pt1 | contig 10116 bp, 10 predicted proteins | sample 654561 | NCBI WGS metagenome assembly LSQX01 (sample SAMN04489861, study PRJNA283612) | anaerobic digester metagenome | isolation source: 4 biogas reactors fed with cattle manure at either 37C or 55C with and... | place: Denmark: Kongens Lyngby | collected 2014
ATTGACTCATGGTTTGATAACTACGTTGGTGTTGTGATGTTAGTGCGTATTGTTAATGGCGTTCTTAAGCCCAAAGACCGCATGCGCTTTATGTCGACTAATCAAACTCATCTTTGTGAGCAGGTGGGTGTATTTACCCCTAAATCAGTGCAACGCAAGCACTTAAGTGCTGGTGAGGTGGGTTTTATTATTTCCGGCATCAAGGAGTTGGAGCAAGCCAAGGTCGGCGATACCATTACCGTTGTTGGTAAGGAAGCGACAGAGCCATTACCAGGCTTCAAAGAGGTTAAACCACAGGTTTTTGCTGGCTTATATCCCGTTGAGAGTAGTGAGTACGATCAGTTACGTGATTCGCTTGAAAAGCTTAAGTTAAACGATGCCTCATTAATGTTTGAACCAGAGGTCTCCGAGGCCTTAGGTTTCGGTTTTCGCTGTGGTTTTCTAGGCCTTCTGCACATGGAAATTGTACAGGAGCGCTTGGAGCGTGAGTTCGATATGGACATCATTACCACGGCGCCATCCGTGGTGTATGAGGTTGAGCTTAATGACGGTTCGGTCATTATGGTCGAAACGCCATCACGTATGCCCGGCGTTGGTGAGATCGCTGATATTAGAGAGCCAATTGTTGAGGTCAGTATCTTAATGCCACAGGATTATGTAGGTCCGGTGATGACCTTATGTAATCAAAAGCGTGGTATTCAGAAAAATATGGTCTATCACGGTCGACAGGTCAATTTAGTCTATGAAATGCCATTGGCCGAGATTGTTTTGGACTTTTTTGACCGTTTAAAGTCGGTATCTCGCGGTTATGCTTCGATGGATTATAACTTTATCGAGTTCCGTAGCTCAGACGTTGTCCGTGTTGACTTGCTGATTAATGGTGATAAGGTTGATGCCTTATCCATGATTGTCCATCGTCAGCATGCTCGTCACCGTGGTCGTGAGGTTGTTACCAAGATGCGTGGTCTGATTCCCCGTCAGATGTATGACGTAGCGATTCAGTGTGCCATTGGTGCAGAGGTTGTTGCCCGTGAAAACGTTAAGGCGTTACGTAAAAACGTACTTGCCAAGTGTTATGGTGGTGATATTTCACGTAAGAAGAAATTGCTTGAAAAGCAAAAAGAAGGTAAGAAGCGTATGAAGCAGGTCGGCAGTGTGGAAATTCCACAAGAGGCCTTCTTAGCAATCTTACAAGTGGATGATTAATGTCTGGAGCAATTAAATAATCATGGATTATGCCTTAATATTATTACTCTTATTGATGATTGCGATTGTGGTCAAGATACTCGATCGCTTGGTTTTAAAGCCCCGAAGAGTTGCGCAGTATGGTGAGGAGGAGGCTAAGCACAGAGGTTGGTTTATCGACATTGTGCATAGCTTCTTTCCGGTAATTCTGGCTGTTTTTGTGTTGCGTAGCTTTATTGTTGAGCCGTTCCGCATTCCTTCCGGATCGATGTTACCGACACTAGAGGCTAAGGACATGATCTTGGCTAATAAGTTTTCCTATGGCGTGGTGTTCCCAGTCTTTAATAAAAAGATTATTCCTGTAGGTAGTCCTGAGCATGGTGATGTGGTTGTTTTCCGTTACCCGCCAGAGCCAGAAGTAGACTATATTAAGCGTATTGTGGCGTTGCCTGGCGATACTATCGTCTATGACAATATTCAAAAGACACTGCAGGTCAATGGTCAGGTATACGGTCAAATGGATTTGGGCCCGTATATCAATCCTGAGCAACAAGGCGGTAACCCGCAGCAATATGCAGAGATTACTGATACAAAGACGCATAATATTTTAAAGCTTCCCTATCAAAATATAGCTCGTCCACAAACTCGTTTTCCTTTCTTGGACCATTGCGAATACACTGTCGAACAGTTAAGCTGTACTGTACCTAATGCACATTATTTTGCTTTAGGCGATAATCGTGATAACAGTGTAGATAGCCGTTTCTGGGGGTTTGTGCCTGAGGAAAATATTATCGGTAAGGCATTTTTCATCTGGATGAATTTAGGCTTCAATTTTGATCGTATTGGTACCATTAAGTAAATAGCCTATGAACTTAAAACAACTCCAAGAAAAACTCGATTATCAATTTAATAACGAGGCATTTTTAACACGAGCTTTAACACACCGTAGTCATGGCCAGTCTAATAACGAGCGCCTTGAGTTTTTAGGTGATTCAATCCTTAACTTTACTATTGCCTCCATCTTATTTGAGGGGCTTAAGCAAGAGGATGAGGGTGACTTATCACGCATTAGAGCTAGTTTAGTTAATCAGCAAACCTTAGCTGAGTTATCAACCAAGTTAGAGTTGTCAGAGGTTTTGCGCTTAGGTGAGGGTGAGCTTAAAAGTGGTGGTTTTAGACGACCATCAATTTTAGCGGATGCACTTGAAGCGATCTTTGGAGCAATTTATTTGGATTCTGATATTGAGTCTGCTCAACGCGTAATTTCTCGTCTTTATGAGCCTCTGATTAAAAGTGTTGATTTTAAAACAGCAGGTAAAGATAGCAAAACATTATTGCAGGAAATGCTTCAGGGTAAGCGTTTAGCGTTGCCTAAGTACGTCGTTGTCGATACGCGGGGAGCTGCACATAGTCAAGAGTTTGTAGTTGAGTGTCGTGTTGAGGAGCTAGCGATAGTGACTGAGGCGGTTGGCCACAGTCGCCGTCAGGCAGAACAGAGCGCTGCTGCCTTAGCACTGGATGTACTGAAGCCAGTTTTATCTAAGCCTAATTTCAAAAAAGAAAAGTATCTGGAGCGCCAGGCGACGCAGCTTAGTTTGCCGGTAGCTACAGAGCAGGAACAGTCAAATGATAGAAAATAAGAATCAGCGTTGTGGTTTTGTAGCAATTGTCGGCCGTCCCAATGTGGGCAAATCAACTCTGACTAATGCCTTAATTGGTGCCAAAATTTCGATTGTTTCACGCAAGTCGCAAACGACACGTCATCCGATACAGGGTGTCTTGACTCGTGATCACGCGCAGTTTGTTTTTATTGATACACCTGGATTTCAAACACGTCATGGCGGCGCCATGAATCGTATGATGAACCGTGTGGTGACACAGACACTATCTGAGGTCGATGTGGTGGTGCATGTGGTAGAGGCCGGTAAGTGGTCTGAGGGTGATGAAAACGTTTTACCGTTGCTACCTGAGCCTGGCAAAAAGCATGTAATTTTAGTGCTGTCAAAAATCGATGCGGTCAAAAACAAAGCTGAGCTATTTGAATTTACAACTCGCATCATGGCAAAGTATCAGTACGGTGCCGTGATTCCGGTCAGTGCGGTTAAAAACAATCAATTAGATATTCTTCTTGATGAGATCGCACAGCGCTTGCCAGATGGTGAGTTTATGTTTGATGAGGATACCCTCACCGATCGTTCGATGCGTTTTATTTCTGCTGAGATTCTACGTGAAAAAATCTTCCGTTTAGTTGGTGACGAGCTTCCTTACGCTTCTACTGTGGTCATTGAGGAGTGGAATGAGGAGGACAAGGGCGTTCATATTAACGCTTGCGTAGTCGTTGAGCGTGAGAGCCATAAGCCTATCCTTTTAGGCGCTGGTGGGCAGCATATGAAGCGTATTGCTAGTGAGGCTCGTCAAGAGATAGCCGAGATGGTTGGCAAACCGGTATTTCTTGAGGTCTTTATCAAGGTCCGTAAGGGTTGGTCGGAGAAAGAAAGTGCTTTGCGTGACTTAGGTTATGAGTAAGCGCAAAACGCGTATTCTTGATGTCGACGCTTATCTACTTAATGCCTACGCTTGGAGTGAGACGTCAGTCATTGCTCATGTCTTTACAAAGGAGCATGGCATCATTGTTGGTATGGCTAAGGGTGCTAAACGGCCGTACTCTGTGATGCGGCCCATCCTTAGTCATTTTCATCCTTTGCTATTAAGTTGGAGCGGTCAGGGTGAGGTTAAAACCCTTATCCGTGCCGAAAATAACGGTTTTTGTCCTATCCAAGGCCGTGCGCTTATGCCTGCTTGGTACATGAATGAGCTACTCTTAAAGTTCATGGCAGCAGAAGACCCTCATCCCGATCTATTTGATATTTATGCAAACTGTCTGCAGCAATTAGCTGATGGGCACAATGAAAATATAGTTCTCCGCTTTTTTGAATGGCATCTATTAGAGGAGACGGGTTATGGTGCTGAGGAGCCCATGCCTGATTTTTCAGACCCATCACAACAGCGTCATTGGCGTCAGCAATTGCGGCAACGTTTAGATCAGCAATTAGAGCAACGCGGACTGAAAACCCGTGATGTCATTCAGTCTCTGCATAGCTTATCCAGAGCGCTGAGCTAAACCCTCACACTTCTTACGACTTCATTTCAACAATGAGTGATTATCAGCTATAATCACCATGTTCTTGAGGGAGTAGTTGTTCGTATATCCCTACGAAGCTGGCATCAACATATTTGCTTTTGCATGGTGTCAGCATCTACCGCATGAGGGCTTACCGGCTTTCCAGCGGGCAGACTAACGAGACTTAAGACAGGTATCAATCGCCTTTGGTGGGCCGTTTGTACTTGTCTTTGTCGTGTTTGCCCACCGCTACGGAGTTTGAGTTGGAAGCTTTTATCGCATCTGTTTTAGCGGTTGCATTAGCTGAGGTTGGTGATAAAACTCAGTTATTAGCACTCTTTTTAGCCGCTATGTTTGCTCGTAAAGCACCTATCATTTTAGGCATTTTAGTCGCTACTATATTGAATCATGCCGTGTCGGCTTGGTTTGGCGTTTGGATTTCGGAAAATGTCAGTCATGATCTGCTAGCTTGGGTGGTGGCGATTAGCTTTCTAGTGATGGGAGCTTGGCTGCTAATACCTGATAAAAAAGACGAGGTGGATGAGAAGTATGTCAAGTATGGCGCCTTTGTTGCTACAACCGTCTTGTTTTTCTTTGCTGAAATCGGCGACAAAACTCAAATTGCTACTGTTTTATTGGCTGCTAAATTTAATGATTTTTACCCCGTGCTTATTGGTACCACAGTGGGTATGATGCTCGCAAATGTGCCTGTGGTTTTTCTGGGCTGTTGGTTACTGGATCGCTTGTCGTTTAAAAAGATACGCCGCGTCGCTTGTGTATTGTTCATGCTGTTGGGCGTGGGAACCTTGGCTCAGCACTATTTCTTTTAATTAAAAAATAAAAAGGCTCATAAACTATCAAATAGCTTATGAGCCTAAGTCAAGCTAGCTGTAAATTACTCGTTGCTGCTAGTGATGCCTAGGATACTTAATAGGCTGATAAATACGTTGTAAATGCTTAGGTAGAGCGATAAAGTAGCTGAGATATAGTTAGTCTCACCACCTTGTACGATACGCTGCAAGTCAATCAGCATGAAGGCTGAGAAGATGACGATAGCTAGTAGCGAAATAGTTAGCGTCAAAGCAGGTATTTGTAAAAATACGTTGGCAATTGCGGCAACAATAATCAACACAGCACCAATGATTAAGGTCTTGTGCAGGTGGGTGAAGTCACGCTTAGTGGTGGTAGCAATCGCAGCCATCGTAGCAAAAATTGCTGCGGTACCGCCAAAGGCCAGCATAATGAGGTTGGCACCGTCACCAAGGCTAAGCACGTAGCCCAGCATGCGTGACAGCATGACACCCATAAAGAAGGTAAATAGTAGTAAAAAGCCAATACCTGCTGAGCTATTTTTATTACGCTCAATTAAAAACATCAAACCAAAAGCACCAGCAAAGAAGACAATCATTGATATGCCTGGGCTTAAAATTTGGTTAAGACCTAGCTGAAGCGATAACCATGCGCCCAAGACGGTTGGAATCATGGATATAGCCAAGAGTATATAGGTATTACGCAGTACGCGATTGCGGACCACGGCACCAGCAGTGCTGTGATCTTGGTACTGTGTAGGTCGTTGATATTGATTCATGGATACTCCAAAAATAAGTGTATTGCGGTCTAAATAGCGAAGTCTCTCTATTTATCCAAAACCGAATGTAGTTGAAAAGCTTACAAAAAACTGAACTCTATGTCAATAGACAGTTCTACGTATAACAATGTTCCCAAATTTTGATGAATTTTTGATGAAAATTAATGTTCAAAATGCTTTTTTAGTTCAGCAGAGATTCTTTGCCTAATTCTTTTTTCTGCTTGGGCCATTTCCTCAGTGATAATGGCTTCAAGGGTGCTTGTTAAGTGAGTTGAGTCGATTGGCTCAGCGGGTACGGCAACTGGTACATCATCTACCTCAACCTCAAGTACAGGATAGTCATCATCATTATCTTCAAAAACACTCTCTGCAGCAGGGCCAATGATGGGGAAATCCTCTTCGTGTGCCTGAGCGTGCTCGGAGCGAGGAGGGTAGGGTGGGCGTTTTCGGAAAAATGTGCTCATTAGTCTTCCTTGGCTTTACCTATTTGGTGTGAGATTAGATCAGCACCCTCTGCGCGGTATTGCTTCCATCGTCTGCGAGCGTACTGCTTATCGGCCTCATGATCAGAAACAATTTCCAAGACACAGGCAAATTGCTGATAGTTCGGTGGACAAGCTAAATCTAAATTAAGTAGCCACATATCGGCGGCGTTAGCAAGTAGCTCTTGATTAGTAAGTAGCTCGGCATTTTGTACTAAAAAAATGGGCTGAGCTTTGCCATCAACAGCCCATTCATCAGCTATTAGCTCAGTTAAATGCTCACTAGAGCGAATAGCCTCTTGAGGAATAAAAGCATCTGGTGCTAGGTCCCAAAGCAGACGACTAAACATATCTAATCGCTTTTGCTCAGAACTAAACACCAGAATTTTCTTGGCTGAACGATAGTTTTTAGCGGCTGAACTCACTGCTTGTCGAATGCGGTGGTCAACCCCAAAAGCAAAAAAAACCTTAATGCTCATTGCCATTGCCTTATCCTATTTTCCCTATATTACTTAGTATTTAATAAATACTGAGCTAATAGAGGAACTGGGCGACCAGTAGAGCCTTTAGTAGCGCCTGATTTGTCCCAAGCTGTTCCAGCTACGTCTAAGTGTGCCCAAGCATACTTTTTAGTAAAACGAGCTAAAAATGCTGCAGCCGTAATTGCACCTGCATCACGGCCACCGATATTTTGCATATCGGCAAAGTCACTCTTCAGCTGCTCCTGGTACTCTTCATCAAGTGGCATTGGCCAAGCTTGGTCACAAGATTGTTGACCTGCTTCATGTAATGCGGCACTTAGATCGTCGTTGTTACTGAATAAACCACTATTGATCTTACCTAGCGCAATTACGCAAGCACCGGTTAAGGTGGCAATATCAATTACCGCTTTGGGCTCAAAGCGCTCAGCGTAGGTTAGGGCATCACACAGGATGAGACGGCCTTCAGCATCCGTGTTAAGAATCTCGATGGTTTGGCCTGACATACTGGTCACAACATCGCCCGGTTTGGTCGCGCGGCCGCTAGGCATGTTTTCAGTGGCCGGAATTAAGCCAACGACCTCTTTATCAAGACCCACCTCAGAGATAAATTTAAAGAGACCTAGAACAGTCGCTGCACCGCCCATATCCCATTTCATTTCATCCATGCCAGCGCCAGGCTTTAGAGAAATACCCCCGGTATCAAAAGTGACTCCCTTACCGACAAAAACGATAGGGGCTTCAGGTTTTTTAGCGTTTTTAGGCTTGTGATGCAACACAATGAAGCGTGGCGGCTCGTCTGAACCCGCAGCAACTGATAAGAAAGAACCCATTTTAAGCGCTTCAATCTGCTTTTTCTCTAATACCTGTACCTCTAGCGTCTCATACTCTTTGGCTAAAGCTTTGGCTTGCTTACCTAAATAGGTCGGGGTGGCGAAGTTACCTGGCAGGTTGCCGAGCTGACGAGTTAATGCCATACCTTGAGCGATGGCCTTACCCTCGGCAACAGCCGTTTTAAAGGTTTTATCTTTTTCCTCATCATGGATAAAAGTAATCGTCGCTAGGCTAGGTGTCTCTGCCTTTTTTTGAGCCTCTTTGCCTAAAGTGGCCGTGTAGAGGTATTGTGCGTTTTCTAGTGCACGTGCGGCAAATCGAGCCTGTTCAGCTACTGAAAGTCCCTCGACAGATTCAAGTAGTAAGGTACTAACAGCATCCTCTAGACTTAATTCGTTGCAAACTTTAGCTGCTGCTTCATGTGCTTTTAAGACTGCCTTCGCGTTATAATCATCCTTTTTACCAAGGCCAATGAGAATAACGCGCTTAGCGGTAATGCCTTCAAGGTTACGTAGAACTAGGTATGAACCTAAGTTTGCTTTAAATTCCTTGTCTAACAATGGGATAATGGCATTTTTAGATGCTGTTTCGACAGCTTCGGCGGCAACGCCAAGTATTTGATCCTGATAAACACCAATAATCAATGCAGGGGTTTTGATGTCTTCAAATGACTTAGCAGCTTGTACTTTAAATTCCATTTGTATATCCTTATTTCCTTATAATTAACATTACTGTGTCATCCATTATCGCTTAAGAATCTTTATGTCGCTATTCAAACGCTCGGTAGTTACCGAAATAACTAGTCACGCTGGTATTGTCATGTCCACTCTTATGGTGGTCTGGTTAAGCGTATTACTAGTAAGGTTATTAGGACAGGCTGCTGAGGGCTTGATTGGTGCTGATTTAGTTTTGGGTATTGCTGCTTTTTCCAGTGTCACTGCGCTACCTACTATTTTAACAGTCACCTTATTTATTGCAGTTATCGTTACCGTCTCTCGTAGTTATAGAGAAAATGAGATGGTGGTTTGGTTTACTAGTGGTGTTTCCTTAATAACTTGGCTTAAACCGGTGCTGCGGGTGGCTTTACCTATTTGTGCCTTGATTGCGCTACTGACAATTCAAATATCACCTTGGGCTTATGCTGAGATTGAGGAAAATCGACAGCGTTTTGAGCAGCGCTCTGATATTTTTAAAATAGCTACCGGCCAGTTTATTGAAACACAAAATGGTGAACGGGTCTTTTTTATTCAACAGGATGATGAACAGGCAAGTGGCTTAGGTCGTGTTTTTGTACGTGTTAGTGAGGGTGATGGTTGGACTAGTACGATTACTTCTGATCATGCTGATTATCGGGTGGATGCGGAGGGACGCCGTTACATTGATTTAGGACCAGGTAATCGTCATGATATGCGCAATAATTCGACTGAATTTCGTGTCACTCGATTCGATTCTTTCACAATACAGATTAAAGGGGCTGATGCAGGTAGTGAGGATGCTATCAGGCAAGCAGTACAGTCACGACTAAAAGCACGCCCGATGATGTCGCTCATTAATGACGGTGAGCCTAAAAGTGACGGTCAAATTATGTGGCGTATTTCAATGCCAATCGCAGCACTTAATTTAGCACTTCTAGCGATACCACTCGGTGCGGTTAATCCACGAGCAGGGCGTTCAATTAATTTAGTGATCGCTGGCCTAATCGCGTTGCTTTATATGAATTTGCTCAACTTAATGCGTAGTTGGATTGGTAATGGTACCGTTGGCTTTCTTGAGGGAACCATCGGTTTGAATCTACTTGCTACCTTACTCTGCGTGTATTTTTTCTGGTTGCAAATCAGGATCAAAAAGCCTAAACCACCACTTAATCAAAAAGAGATTGGGGTTAGTTAATATTCTTTTTGGAAATAAGCTTAAGGTTTATTATAAGAATAAATTATATTAATATGAATGTTTTATTTATATTAATATAATTAGGCCATTCCTTTTCTATGAACCTACAGCAATTTCGTTTTGTCCGTGAGACGATTCGTCAAAACTTTAATCTTACTGAGGCTGCCAGACAGCTTTACAGTTCACAGCCCGGTGTTTCTAAAGCGATTATTGAATTAGAAGATGAGTTGGGTATCACTATTTTTGAACGGCATGGTAAGCGCCTGAGAGGCCTTACTAGGGCTGGTGAGGCGGTTAGCGTCATTATCGATGATATTATGCGTCAGGTCGATAATCTCAAAAGATTAAGTGATGATTTGGCAGAAAAAGAAGAGGGTAGCCTGATGATTGGCTGTACTCACGCTCAAGCACGCTATTTTTTACCTAAAATTTTAATGGAATTTAAAAAGAAATTCCCTAAAGTGCGTGTCAGTTTAAGTGAGGGCGATCCACCAGAGTTAGCTAAACGACTTTTACATGATGAGGTGGATATCGCTT
>LSQX01294998.1_pt2 | contig 10115 bp, 10 predicted proteins | sample 654561 | NCBI WGS metagenome assembly LSQX01 (sample SAMN04489861, study PRJNA283612) | anaerobic digester metagenome | isolation source: 4 biogas reactors fed with cattle manure at either 37C or 55C with and... | place: Denmark: Kongens Lyngby | collected 2014
GATCTGAAACATATAAATCCTGGAGTATTTGTTCAATCATCAGTTTGGTTTGTCCGTAAGGATTGGTGGCTGAGAGTGGGAAGTTTTCCTGAATCGGTAATGATTTTGGCAAACCGTAAACGGTAGCCGAGGAGCTGAAAACAATGTTTTTAACATTGGCATCCTTCATCGCCTGGCAGAGAACCAAGGTTCCGGAGATATTGTTATGGTAGTACTGCAAGGGTATGGAAACCGATTCTCCAACGGCCTTAAGGCCTGCAAAATGGATAACTGCATCCACTTTGTTTTCAGAAAAGATACGCTTTAAGGCAGCAGCATCGAGAATATCATCATGATAAAATTTAACCTTCTTGGAGGTGATTTTCTCGATTCTATTCAGTACATCTGGGCTGCTATTGTAACAGTTATCCACGCAAATAATTTCATATCCTTCATTTAGAAGTTCCACCGCGGTGTGACTTCCTATATAACCGGTACCACCTGTTAAGAGAATAGTTTTTGACATAATTTAAATAGAGTTATTTTGTGTTTACTTGGATTTGTGCGCAGAAAATATAGTCCTGATCTCCGCGTGTTTGAATGCTTTCGTAGATGCTCAGGATAGAGCGTTGGACCCTTCCGCTAAAAAGTTCTTTTTCTCCAAAGACGACCCTCACCGGTTTGTTGAAATCAATCATTTTATCGTTCAGATTGATGGTGATTTGCGGGTAGTCGGATTTCTCTATGTTAAAAGTGTTGGATTGGCGATTGATGATGAGGGTATCCCCCTTGTGGGGCTTGCAGGAGGGAGGTATGCTCACCCAATAGAAAGAACTGGGTATAGCCTCAGACTCCTCCTGGCGCCAGGCGATTTTCTCTGGTAGTGGATTACGTCTGAATTTTGCCATCCAGTTAAGAGCGGCAGCATCTTCCAAGTCCATCCAATGAGATTTATTCTCTAAGATATGTGCTTCATGGGAGTAGCCTTGAGGGTCGGATTCTCTCAATGCAGCCAGTTTTTGTCCGAACTCAACTGTTTTTTTATTTCTATCGTAGGCTGCGTCCTTGCCGCCAACCCAGAGGGTAAATCCGATGTTGCGCAGGTTCAAAGGCGAAACATCGCCCGGATGACCCGCCATCATTGACGCAGCGGCCCAGCGATCTGCCATGCGGGGAGCCATTCGATATACCCCATCGCCGCCGGCTGAGTAGCCGAGTAGGTATACCTTATTGGGATTAACGTCGAGTTCAATCACCGCCATCTGGATGAGTCGATCAAAGAAAAAATCCATTTCTGGCCTGAACCACATATTCCAATCGTCAAAAGGTGCTCGGGGTGCGATATAAACGCCCTCTTCGGGAGTGTACAAGAGTATTTGATTTTTCCACTGTTGGCTGTTTAACTGCGAGGGGGCATTGCCGCCGCTATGCATAGAGATATAAAGGCTTCGGCCTTCTTCTGTTTTTTCACCTGAGATTCGTGTCTCAAAAGGCATTTTTAAATCTCCTTTCAGCAATTCTCTCTTTCCCCACTGTGTGCCGAAGTTTTTCTTAAGTTCGCTTTGATAGGCTTGGAAGAAAAAATCTGAGACCTTTTGAGTATCGCTGGAAGAGAGTGGTTTTTGTAGGAGGCGTTTCCCTTTCTGAGTGGAAAAAAGAGATTTCGCGTCAACCGTTTCTCCCTGATTAAAAAAGAGAGGTGTGTCACCCAGAAATGTGGTTAAATTTTTTACAACGTCTGCCGAAGTCCAGAGAGCTGGGGAACAAAAGTACAGGCAAATGATTAACAAAAAATTTCTCATAATTTTTAGCCCTTTATCTCTGATAAAAAAGCGATTCAGAGTTTGACCCCAAATCTCTCTTCCTTCAACTCTGAAATTAAAGGGTTTATTGAACGTTGGACAGTGGGATTACTTAAGGCTGAATGTATGGCCCTAAAAAAACGGAGGGTATAGGTTGTGTGCCCAACCTGTTGTGAAATTTTGAAAACAATTAGATATTCTCTCGAAATGGGCAGGGCAATCGTGATATGAAAGAACGCGTATGGTTGATACCGCCAGGATGCAAAAAATAATTACTGCACTCCTTTTATTACTTTTGTCTAATAGTTCGGTTACTGTCCGGGCTAGCGCTGCAGGTGCCACCGGAGAAACATCCGAAAAAAGTGTTGCTTCACAGGTGAAGGATTCTGTGGAAGTAGCAGAATCAATGGATTCCGGTGAAAATGCTTCCTGGAAGCTATCAGAGAAATGGATACAGAAAACCAAGAACCCAGTCTCCTGGCTTAAATGGGGTGCGGACTTAAGAGCAAGGGAAGAGTACATAGCCAATGCACAGCAAAATTCTTCTCTGCCAGAGCCGGAGAATAACCATCAACGGTATCGATTTCGTGTTTGGACAGATATTAAACCGGTAGATTATTTTTCATTTCATACCCGTGCTACTTATGTTCTGAGAAATTATATTGACCCTTCGCCCGTGCGCGGAATTGAGTCAGGTGAAATCCTTTTTGATAATCTCTATTTGAAATTTTTTGCACAGGAAGAATCTTCTTATGAGCTGAGACTGGGGCGCCAGGAGTTGTCGGATATGGGGATTCCCTGGCTGATTATGGATGGAACCAGCAGGGATGGCTCCAGAACTTCATTTTTTGACGCAGGGCGTTTTACATATCGTTTCCCTGATGATGAAACGACGATGGATGCGATCTATCTCTATCAGTCGGCTCGCTCTGATGCATGGCTGCCACCCATTGATATGCAGCAAAGCCGGAAATATCTTTCAGAAGAGGATATTCAAGGGGGGATGATTTTGATTCGAAACAAATCGCTAAAAAACACAACCTTGGAGTCATTGTTCCTTTATAAACATGAATATCCCGGTGATTTGATCAGCTCAGACTACGGCGACAATGTGACGATTCGTCCAAAAGTCGTATACCAGTTTGATGACCACTGGAATCTCTCAACAGAAATAGCGGGGCAGATCGGGCGCAGAAATGGGAGGGATTTGTTGGCTGCAGGGTCTCTATCCCAGTTGACCTATGATTTCAAAGACGCTCTTAAAAATCGACTTTGGCTTGGTTTTGAATATCTATCCGGAGACAGAAACGGCAAAGATGTCGATAATGGTTTTGATATTTTATGGGGCAGGTATCCCAGGGTTAGTGAAACAATGGCTTACAGTCGGATTGATAGTGGCAAATCATGTGATTATTCGAATATGGCATCCCCGTTTTTGGGGTACTATGTCGCGCCATTGGACAAATTAGGTTTTGAAGCAAGCTATCGTCCCATGTTTGCTCCGGCAAACCCCAAGGCGGGCGATATTGCTCATACTGAAGATGGTTCTTTTAAGGGACATCTGGTCTACAGCAAACTTCAGTACACCCTGAACCCACACATTAAAACTCACTTGCTCTTTGAAACTATTTTGCCTGGAGATTATTATTCAGACGCCTACAGGTCTACTGCCTATTTTTTCCGGGCAGAAATGTGGCTGACGTGGTAGTGGAGAATAGAATCTTTTTTAATCGGGATGAAGGCGTATAACCTCTGAAAGCGTTGATTTCTTGTGGTAAGCCAATCCTTGGAATGAGGCGATTATTTCCGCCTTGTCATCGCTGATAGTAATCTCGAAAGAGCTCAACTTAGCATTCGAGCATATTTTTTTCGCTTCAGCAAAAAGGGTTCCTCCCTTACCGCTTTTAATGTAGTGAATAGAAGCACTGACTAAAACGGTAAGCTGACCTTCTGCATTGCTTGCAGCGGCGCAAGCTAAATCAGCTAAGGTGAAGATTACGCCCCCATGAACGGCTCGAAAACCGTTCAGATGATGAGGTTTGATTTCAAGTTTCGTGCGGGCATAACCCGGTTTAACTTCTAAAAGTTCAATTCCAACCAGGTTGCTAAAGTTGTCGCGTTTCAAAAAACTTTTAATATCTTCCATATTTTTACTTTTTCACTAAGGTGCCCGAAGTCCATTCTCCTCCGGATGAGCTGTCTTCCAGACGGAATCCCTGCTTGGAATAAGCCTTCTGAACTGCCTCAAATTGATGTGTTAGAATTCCTGCGATAACAAGTTTACCATTGGAAGCAACTTTAGCGGCGATCCGTTCAGCCATCTCTATGAGAAGAGGGGCTTCCAGGTTGGCGCAGACCAGATCCCAGACGTCATTTTTGTCGAGACTCATTTTTTCTACTCCGAGGGTTTTGAACGATATCAGTTCTTCAGCTTGGTTGAGTTCAGCATTCTTAATTGAGTTATGAATGGCCTCTTCGTCATTATCGAAACCAAACACAGGCGAGTACCCTAATCGGGCTGCGGCAATAGATAGGATGCCGGTCCCGCAGCCAATATCGAGCATAGATGCTTTGGAATCTTGCGTTGGAGCATATTTCACAACTTGATTGAGGCAATAGCTGGTAGTGGGATGATGTCCTGTGCCGAAGCTCAATCCGGGGTCAAGCACCAGACGTACCATATTTTTTAAAGCCTTTCGCTTGCTCCAGCTGGGCGCGATCATCAGTTTTTTATCGAAAGTAAGAACATGGAAATGGCGTTTCCAAGATTCAGCCCAGTTTTCTTTTTTTATTTTGCGGATACTCAGTTTGGAAGAGGAAACATCCAAACCAGCCTCCTCCAGCTTCAGAAGCTCTTGCTTAATGAGCGTGCGTATTGCCTGGACTGAAGCCGGAAGTTCCGCTGTATAAAATGATACTTTCACACGCGGGCTTTCGTGCAATTGCCACGCTGAAGGAGAAATGCTATCTCCGAAAAGGCGGATAAATAATTCCGTAATCGCATCCTCAGAAGTTGAGTGCACNNGAGTTAATCACAAGGTTATAAAAAAAACAACCTTCTCCAAGAGCCGGTATATGCCCACATACGGAACCATTCATTTTGCGTTTCCGGAATGGGGCGATTGCCAATCTCCGGTATCCGTTAATAAACAAGGAGATGCGCTTACACCCGCATTTTTTCTAGCCATAAAGGTTCATTAGCGCTAATATAATCGCATGGACGCGAAGGTAAAAGCCAAAGTTGTGCCTGAGTTGGACGCGGAGTTCAGCCCTGCGATCTTGCACTTAAAGGCGATAGAGAAAGTAGTTAAAGAGTCTGCTGGAATACCGGTTAGTATTGCTGTTGAACAGGCTGATGGTTCTGTTTATTGGTTTTCATCAAACCTACCACCCGCTGAGCATCCTTTTGGCATGCGCAATGACTTTTATCTTGAACGTTTGGTAAAGTTTTTGCTTTGGTCCTATGGTGGATACCGCATCCACGTTGCCGCGCCAAAAGCTATGGTGGACCGTCTGCGTGACCACTACGTCAACACAGAGCGAGGCCAATTTGATGCCCGCCTGATGGGGAAACTTATTTACGAGAAACCGTTCGAAATCGTCTGGGCTGAGTCTTTAGCAGACTTGCCTCCTGCGAAGGAATTGGCAATGTCTCTGGGCCGACATTTGGATGGGTGCCGTATCGGTTTTGATCTGGGAGCAAGTGATCGTAAGGTGGCTGCGGTTAAGGATGGAGAAGTGGTTTTCAGCGAAGAAGTTCCTTGGATGCCTGCATTACAGGAAGACCCTCAGTGGCATTATGACGAGCTGATGGCTATGTTAAAAAGTGCCGCTGCACACTTGCCGCGAGTAGATGCAATTGGAGGAAGTGCTGCCGGCTGCTATGTGAATAATCGGGTTCAGGTAGCATCGCTTTTCCGCAGTGTTTCAGCTTCTCTTTTCAAGAGCAGGGTAAGAGAAATATTTTTGGAATTGCAAAAGGCGTGGGGCAACATTCCCTTTGAAGTTGTCAATGATGGAGAGGTTACGGCATTGGCCGGGGCAATGTCTCTAAATGACAACGCAGTTTTGGGTATCGCCTTGGGCAGCAGTCAGGCAGTTGGATACGTCACGCCGGATGGAAGAATAACTTCACGATTGGATGAACTGGCTTTTGCGCCCGTAGACTACCGGGATAACGCTCCTATAGACGAGTGGTCGGGGGATTTGGGTTGCGGCGTGCAGTATTTTTCTCAGCAGGCTGTTGGGAGGCTTTTAACGCCGGCCGGAATTGATTTGCCAGCCCAGATGACCCTTCCTGAGAAGTTGAAGGAAGTGCAGAAGCTGATGTCTGAGGGAGATAAGCGTGCACGGTCGATTTTTAATACGATTGGAGTTTATCTGGGATACGCGACGGCGTTGTATGCAGAGTTTTACGACGTGAAAAATGTGCTGACCTTAGGCCGCGTCACATCAGGTGAGGGTGGAAGTATTATTATGGAGAAGGCAAAAGAAGTGTTGGCATGCGAATTCCCGGAACTGGCTGCCAGGATTGTCTATCATACGCCCAGTGAGAGGGATAAACGTCACGGTCAGGCTATTGCGGCAGCAAGCCTTCCCAGCATAAACAAATAAATACGACCTTTGCTTAATTATATGAATAGTTATAAAGAGTATATAGAGGGTATTGTAAAATTAGTTGAACAAGCACAAAAAATTCCTTTGGGTGGTGTAGCTCCGCTTAAACGCGAGCCCCATGCTCCGAACGCTCCTTCCGTGCTTGTTTTTTCACCGCATCCGGATGACGAATGTGGTACTGGTGCAATAGCGTTACGCCTGCTCCAGGAAAGAGGAATGAGGGTTAAGAATGTTGTCGTGACTCAAGGGAGCAGTCCCGAGAGACAAGCCCCCCGTTTGAAAGAGGTTACTGATGCGTGTAATTATTTAGGCTTTGGGATTATCCAAACCGGACCGGTTGGATTATTGAATGTACGTTTGAGTGTTCGAGATGGCAAACCGGGTGAATGGGCAGAGAAGGTCGCCGTTATCCGTGATATTCTCGTGCGTGAAAAACCAAGCGTAATTATGATGCCACACTCAAAGGATTGGAACAGTGGGCATATCGGAACTCATTATCTGGTCGAGGATGCACTTGCCAGTATGCCTAGGGACTACTCAGTTACGGTTGTGGAGACTGAGTTTTGGGGTGAATTAGAAAATCCTAATTTGATGATTGAAGTTTCCAGTGAGGATTTGACTCGCATGATTACTGGTTTTTCTTTCCATTACGGAGAAGTTGCCCGCAATCCTTATCATTTAAATTTACCGGCTTACATGCAGCGAAATGTGACCCGCGGGGCAGAGGTAGTCGGAGGTCAAGGTGGAGATGCTCCTCAGTTTACTTTTGCCATGATTTATCGCTTGAGCAAATATCAGAATGGTGTCTTTAACCAAGCCCCCAACCGGATCATACCGGCTCAGGAGAAAATCTGTTTGGATATGTAATTCCACGAGGCAGAAATACTTCTTTGAATAAAGAAAGCTCGTTCTCTCTATTTAGGAAGAACGGGCTTTTGGCTTAGTAAGAAGGTGCGTCTTTTTGTGGTTAGAGTGAAGCAATTTTGTTCATAATTTGGTCAGCGACTTCTTGATAAATTTCCTTCAGCCGCTCTTTTGGACATGTTTTTGCTTCCTCTCGCAGAGCATCGAAATTAATAGGAGGCCCGTATTTTATGATAATCTTCTTAGGCTTGGGGAAAGAAGAGTTTCTCCCGTACGACTCAAAAGAACCGAAAATTCGGGTGGGAATCACAGGTACCTGGGATTTGATCACGGCCAAGCCCACTCCAGAGCGAGCTTTTTGTAAATTACCGTCAGGGGTGCGAGTTCCCTCCGGGAACAGGTTGACAACACAACCCTTCTGAAGCCTCTCCAGGATGGCTTTTAGGCCCGCCATTCCATTGCCGTCGCGATCTACGGGGACAGCGTTTACCGAGCGAAGAACATAATCGAATAGCTTGTTTTTAAAAAGGGATTTTCGTGCCAGGTAATGTATGTCTCGGGGAAGTGATGTTCCCAAAAGCACGGGGTCTAAAAAACTGGCGTGATTAGAGACTATGAGCCCTCCGCCTTGGAGAGGAATGTGTTCCACTCCATAAATTTCCCACCTGAAATACAGCTTAAAAACTATTTTTCCCGGACCCCATACTGCAAAATAAAATGGATGCATACCAAGCGAGCAAAAATTGAGAATCAGGAAGGCAGTTTTCTTTTCGCTAATTTCGTGTGAATTTCCTCCAGAAGCATTGCCGTTGTCTCCTCAGGAGTCAATTTAGAGGTATTAATCAGAGTGGCCCCTAAAGAAATAACTAGTGGAGATACAGCACGCTGAGTGTCTTTTTTGTCGCGTTCAGCCAGGTTCTCAACGACTCCATCAGCCTCGCGGCGCCGGGATCTTTCATCCAGGCTGGCATCAAGATAGAACTTAAACTCCGTTTCCGGAAAGATGGCGGAACCGATATCCCGTCCTTCCATGACAATATTTCCAAACTGGAGACATTCCCTCTGAACTTTTTTCATCCATGAGCGAACAACCGGGATGGCAGCTACTTTGGGGACTGCGGCACTTGTGGCAGATGTGCGTATTTCCTTTACCGGATGGTAGCCATCTACGGTTAAATAAACAGCTTTATCGGTGCAGACCAGTTTGGTTTTCCACTTTTTGAGCGTGGCTGTAATGGCTTTGACATCCTCTAAATCGATTTGTTGTTGGACGCAATACCATGCAAGAGTGCGGTACATTGCTCCGGTATCGACATAGGTATATCCCAAAGCAGCAGCAACTCGTTTTGCATTTGTACTTTTACCGCTGGCACTTGTGCCGTCTATTGCTATTACAATAGGCTTTCCCTTCATGTTTAATCTAAAGTGTAAGTAACTCTTGAGGCTGTCTCCAGAGAACTAAGTTATTATGCAAGCTAATGGGCTGAATTTCAATCTTTTCCAGATGAGCCTGAAAAAAGGCCAGCCTAACCATTTAATTGTAAGATATTAAGATGAGGTGATTTCGCCAATGAATCCCGTTTGACGCAGGGCTTCGTAAAGGACCAGAGCCGCACAGTTGGAGAGATTCAACGAGCGGGAGGTAGGGTTGAACATGGGAATTCTCACCCAGGAATTTTGATATTTTTCCAGCAGGAGAGAGGGGATACCCTTGGTTTCTCTTCCCAACACTATATAGTCTTCAGGTTGCCATTGAACCTGGTCGTAGCGCATTGCCCCCTTACACTCAATCATCCAAAGACGGGAGCCTGGAAGGAGTTGCTGCTCAAAAGTGGCCCAATCGGCCCATTGATGCCAGTTCAGATGCTGCCAATAGTCCATGGCAGCGCGTTTTAAGTGACGGTCATCAAGCTCAAAGCCAAAAGGTCTGATAAGATGCAGCGCGGTTTTTGTGGCTGCACAAAGCCGGGCAATATTCCCTGTGTTCGAGGGAATTTCCGGATTTATCAGCACGACGTTCATAATCTGGAGGAATATTCTACTTTGTTTTGCCCAGAAGCAATTTGATAAACTGATCTCCTTTCAAGAGATCGTAACGACCCTTTGAACAAAGATTTTCGCTGTAGGCATTCACTGAGTCAGACTCAAAGCCCGGCCCCCAAATTGCAAAGGGGATTGGCTCGCGGGTATGGGCTCTGGTGCTGACCGGCGTCGGGTGATCCGGGAGGAGTCCAATGACGGCTTCGGTTTGAGTATCTTTCAACCCCTTGAGTAGAGGCGCAATAAGCCGAGAATCCAAATCTTCAATCGTTTGGATTTTAAGGGCCGCATCTCCTTCGTGTCCGGCTTCATCAGGAGCTTCCACATGCAAGTAGACGAAATCATGGTCCTTCAGTGCGTTTAGACATGCAGCTGCTTTGCCTTCATAGTTTGTGTCGTAGAGACCGGTAGCCCCTTTGACGGAGATAACTTTCAAACCAGCGTAGACACCAATTCCGCGGATGAGATCGACGGCAGAAATTACGGCTCCATTGATTCCAAAATGTTCCTGATAAGTCCACATTTTGGGTTTATATCCTCCGGACCAGAGCCAGATAGAGTTGGCGCAATCTTTTCCTTTGGCAACGCGCTTGCGGTTAACTGGGTGCTCTGGAAGCCAGCGCTGAGTTTGAATTGTAAGATGATTTAATATTTCAGCCGTCTTTTTAGCTTCCTCACAGAGAGCAGTTATCTGAAGCTTCTCAGCAAATTCGCCCAAATAATCGTGCGGAGGGGCACATTTAATGCGAGCATCCAATCCTTTTGCGATAAAGACATGGCGGTAACTTACTCCTGGATAAAAAGAGAACTGTT
>LSQX01387045.1_pt1 | contig 10115 bp, 9 predicted proteins | sample 654561 | NCBI WGS metagenome assembly LSQX01 (sample SAMN04489861, study PRJNA283612) | anaerobic digester metagenome | isolation source: 4 biogas reactors fed with cattle manure at either 37C or 55C with and... | place: Denmark: Kongens Lyngby | collected 2014
GCCTTATCCGATCGTAATACACACCGATTGGGTAACCATGTTTGAGAACACCACCATGGTGACTGCTTTAATCGACCGCCTGACCTTTAGATCCCATGTGCTTAACATGAACTCAGAGCATCCTTACAGGGCAGATTACTCTGCTATAGTAAATGACTGAGGGGTGGTAAACTATTTCGTTGTCAAAGAACGGAATGTGGTAAACTTTTTCATTGTCATTGGTGGTAAACAAATTCATTATCAAATGGTAAACTTGTTCGTTGACATTCACACAGCCAAAGCAATGACCAAAGAATACATTTATCACTATAATTATGTAAGAGATCACCAAGGACTGAATTATGTAACCCCGTTTTCAATCTATAGCGGTCAGGTAAAAGCCCCCGCATAGACACCACATTTTGGAAGGAGGATTTATCTTAGCAATTCTAAAATCGTGTCTTGACAAAGGGGGACATTATCTAAAACCACCTAATAATATTATAAAATTAGTAGGCTGGCCTTCACGCCCGTAAGGGTGGCCTTATTTTGGCGTGAAGGTGGCCTTAAATGACCGTACTTGTGGTCGTCTTGGATCGTAATACACATCACAAAAAGAGTAGTATATTTTTAAGGGTGCTGGCGATGTTTATTTTCCAATTTACTGCTGTATTTTTAACTTGCCGTTCGCTGTATTTCTATTTTGCCATAGACAATCAACTTACTATCTAACCGCAAAATTACCACTGGCGATCCAGCACAAACCCCCGTGATCTAACCAGACCAGCAATTGCAGATCTGTTTACATCAATATAGTTGGCAAAATCCCTATCTTGGCCCCTAACCCCGCATTCATGAAACTGGTTTAAAAAGCCTTCTGCTGTTGTTAGAATTAAATTGTGATTATCTATTGTTTTTCGAAAACTGTCTCCCCGTGCATTTAGACATTGTGTATGTAAACACTGAAGGTAATGGCGAAAAGATTCTGTTTCAGAGTAATTTGTAGATGTTGGGAGAGCTCCTGTAAAGAGTATATCTGCATAATTGGATCCAATAGCGGGATCAGGTCTCATTGTTTCTATTATTCCCGCTCGATGACCCATATCCAGGAAAGCTAGCTTAAATTCCGATAGTGCATGAGGACAATAGTACCATTTTGCTCTTCTGCTTTTATTATCATCAGCAGCTTCAATAAACTTGGCAGTAGAAAAGGTTCTTACATTTAACCAAGTACCAGAGGCAAGGGCATCCACATTTGCAGATGCCAGACATAGCATCTGATGATTACAATATCCCACAATAACTTGCCTTTTTTGAAGCTTCAACCCAGAACACAACACAAGAAGGTTTGTAAGCCATAGTGGATCATCAACTAAATACTGCCCGTGTGGACGTTCTGGGACAACATAATATCCTTCTACATCCCAAGATTCGGAACAATTTAGGAGCATCTCAATCTGCTCTTCATTCCTTAAAGTTTCCCCCGACAAACAAATTGTTGCTAATTGGGGTTTACCATTAAATACGTTACTTGATTCATCGATTATAGATTGCTGAAAAGTAAGCCAGTCATCATCGAATCGATCACAGTAAAGACCAGGTATTATATAAGCATCTGTCTGAGCAGCGTCATTCAACTTTCTAAGACCGACTAACAGGTTCCTTAAGCCGAGTCCGCCAAGGAAAATGTTAGTGTCATAGTCTACTGGCCAATAATCGTGCTGTGTTAAACGATGATGGTTCGCCCTAGGTTCATATAACTGTGGGTCAAGCAACAGCCTTCCATTTATTCTTTTAATATCATTAGCAAAGCGAAGTATTTGTTCTCCGTTCAAATCTCGCGGACTCAAGATGACTGTCCCTGACTCCCATGCCCTAATAAGATTCCTACACAAATCCATCATTCCATGACCAAATTGAAAATATAAATCCATAACTACCTCCTTTTATAAACTCTAAAGAATGACTGTTGGCAAAAGTGCCTTAAACCAACTAAAAGCGATTTGTGCATTTCCAGGACGCCTTGAGGGGAATTTCCCCATCAAAACATCTATGAATCCAGCCATCTGCCCTTGAGAATCGCCTGGAATTGAAAGGACAGGCAAAACCATCGTCTCTGTTCTTCGCAAAATATCTAGATAATCTCTCGCTCCATCAATAAAAGGATTTTGACCAGAAATAGCCTCGTACAATACAACGCCGATTGCAAACAAGTCCGCCTTGCTATCTATATCCTTCTTCAAATTGCGAATTTGTTCAGGTGCTGCATACCCGGCAGTATGCGGCCCATAGTGAGCTGCTGTAGCTGTAATCGATGATTGTGAGATAATGCGCGCAATACCAAAATCAATAAGCCATACTCCTGCAACATTATCAATTATGATATTATCAGGTTTAATGTCTCTGTGAACCAGACATTCCTTTTCTAGCTCAACAACCGTCTCTAATAAACTATGCATTAATGTGAGGCAATCGATTAACGGGAGTGCGCCTCGGTCTATTTTTTTACGTAAAGTTTCCCCGTCTATGTATTGTTCCAAGAGATATGGTATATCGTTACCATTGTGTTTTAATACACCTGAATCATATAAAGAAGGAACATGCGGGAAACTATAGTCTGATAAAATCTGAATCTCTCTTGTAACCCTTGGATCTAAGCCTGGTTGGATCATAAGCTTTAAGACTATATCGCCGTGTACCAGATGGTTTGCCCGATAAACTACTTTTTGCCCTCCCCGAAATATGCGATTAATTGAATCCAGTTCTGGCATCAGAATTTTCACCGTTGATTCATCAATCATTGTGTTTCATCACCTCCACCAAATTCAGAGTATATGTGCTGTCCTATCCATTCATTAAATAGCCAGGATCCATAGCAGGATGGTAAATTCACCTGGGCTGAAGGCAAAATCCTTGTTATATGGTTTTTCTTAATTGAGTAGACACCCACTCCACTCTTATAGAATTTCCTGATAGTCGTATTTGAAGGTTTCTGAACAGGTGAAAGAACGTAAGATTCTGAAGCAAACCATTTGTTACCTTCTGCCTGCCGTATACCAGTACGCAAATCACTGATTTTAGCCTCTATGGCCGTTATATTCTTTATAGCATAAGTATTCTTTAGGCTGTACGGAACCCATTTGTTGTTCAGCCTCCTAAGCATACCAGCGTCCAGGAGCCTTTCTATAGAAACTAACAATGGAGCTGACTTTAGCCCAAGTTGACATTGTATATCTTTGGCTCGGGCTCCACCAACATTATACAAATGTTGTAGTATTTTGAGGTCATCCTTTTTTAATATCGGTCGGTTGCCCTTCCATTTATCAAAAATGCGAAGTTGATATTCAACAAGAACAAGGTCTGGAAAGCCCGTTTCCATCTGTGGCTCAAAGAAAATGGCAAGATTGGTAGAATTACTAGAGAATGTATCTGCTATTGTAGAAGCAAATTCTTGCACTATATCGTCCTCTGGCCCAAATTTAACCTTTCTCAAATGCAAACCAATTCGCTCGTTACTTGTACACATCTTGATAACCTGTTCCATCGTATCACCTGTTCTTCTTTTAAGATTCCGCACTGTTGAATAAATCATCGGTAACTTTGATCTCCGCATAGTTTCTCGCATCAAAGCTCTTATCGTACTTTATATCCTCAAATAGAACTGGCAGCTTCTCCCTAAATAGCAGAAGCAGCGGAATAGCTACCTGGCGCATTTGAGGGTGTGCAGCAGCATCACAACGCAAGCGGAAAAAGTGTCGCCATTCACGCATATTATAAGTTGCGACCATCTCAGTTTTAAGGCAAGTCGGTAATACCGAACGTGCTTCCTGGGCTGAGCGGCCACCGTCCAACAATGCCGTATAGTTTTGCTCTGCAGCCAAACAAGCATCTGACCAATACTTATATGCAACAGGATCATCCACAAAAAAGTATGGCTCAATTACTGTTATCTCATTGCCGAACTTATCTTGGTTGTACCGACAGTACCGTGTGCTTTCTTGAGAGTAGGAGGCAATTCTATGTCTCGCGATTTCATGCGATATTCCTCGATCTACAATAAACATCACTGTAACCTTCTCATGTTCAATAACTGATTCATGACCCATATGAATTTTGTTTTTCAAAAATTCCGGATTACCTCCAGGTACCATTTTACCTTCGGATTTGTAACAGACCCTCGTATATCTTTCCAATTTAGTCAGGATATCGGGATTCAATGCTCCTTTGGGTACTAAGACTTTAGGTTTAACTATAATCATTTAAATTTGTCCTCTCGATTATATTTAAAGATTCCTTAGAACTGCTTTCTAATACAAGCAGTTCTTCTAGGTTGCATCTCTAATACTGATGTCATGTCGTCTTCGCATTTATAGCAAACACGACAACATGATTCTATACCTTCTAGCAAATGGTCACAAGAAAATTGATCAAAATTACAAAAGAAGGAAATATAAGTTTCAGTTTCAATCCCCTCTTTTAATCAAAATTTATAATATAACACCAAGATTTGGTGCGAGCCTGCGTAGTATTAGGTGCATACTGTTGAGGATATGGATATGTTACCTTAACGTTTTCCTTATTCTCAAGACAAAACAAACAGGCTCCCAGAGCCATTGGCTTTGTTCCTAGAACACATACGTTTAATAGATAGTCTGGAAATTGCCCCCTTATGTCACATAATGTATTATATGCGCTAAATGGGTTATTAGCACGAGTATAAAATATATGGCCATTATCTACATGCGCTGTTAAAAATGAATAGTTATTAAGGAGACTGATGTCTTTAAGTTTAGGAATATACGCTGGAAAGCCATTTATAACAACTACTTCGTCCGGAAGGGCTTTTTCATATATATAATTTGACCTTAATAAATCAAATCCTAAGAAAAAAACAAGCAACTCTCTTTCATAACTACCTACCGTAAAATACTCTGGCACTGGCTTATAGATGCTCTCTCCTAATAAATGTTCATATTTATTAAAAATATTCTCTTTGAATATATAATGTTGAGGTTCTGTATAGTACACATACAGACTGCGGATTTTCTTAAGCTCTTTTAAAATGTATAAAATCCTGAAAACATCAGGAACTGTAAAACCAGTAATATCAATCCCAATCTGTGTATTTTCTGATAATGTCATTGTAGCCATAAAATTAACATCGTCATCATCTTTAACACAAGGATGGTTTACTGTGGGGTTAAAATTCTTGTAATTGTTATAATTTTCTTCTAGTATTTCTAAATTGGGAGTAATCACACCATTAATGTCTTTCGGTTTTGGTCTCAACTTTTGATAATCAAATAATACTATATTTTCTATGTTACAATTATAATCCAATAATAAGGATAAAGAATTATAACAGCGTTGGTCACTGTTAGCAGCAATAAGAAAATAGTCTAATTTTAGGGGCAAGTTAACTTTGTCTGCTTCTAATTCATACATTTTATATAATCTATTCATCTTCTATCTCCTCACCAAATAAACTCAGTTGTATTTCATCACTTTCCGTTTTAGCCTCCATAGATTTTTTGGGTCTTTTATCCTTTTTGCGATCAACAAAGTATTTTTCAATATCTTTTACTTCCATAGAGTTAAACAACATTTGTTCAAATAGTTCAGTAGGCAAAACGGGATTATAACCTCCCCTAATACGGTAGGAAATATTGAATAAAGGAGCAAAAATATGATTAAGATAATAGACGTTTCCTTTTCTTCTACCAATAGATATACTTTGGATTTTTTGCTTCTTTACGAGGGCCCCCCACTTTAGCATGCTTTTTAAACACTGTCTTAGTAACAAACGTGATTCGATTTCCGCATCATTTTCGAAAGCAAATTGATTTGTTTCGGGATATTTGGCAGAAGCATCTTTATGAAACTGGGAAAACCAATTCCCCAAATTCATGACAAAAGTATACATTTGTAATCCATTCTCATCATTAGCCTTAATTTTTCCCAGTTGCTCAAATGCAGTCTTAGCAGCACCATTAGTTTGCAAAACTGGCGGTATCATAGGATAGCTATCTATCTTATCATAATAACTTTTATCCAATTCATAAAAAGTATTTCTACATAAACTTATAAAGTCATTAACAGAACCGGTAGATAAAAAAGCGAATGTATTGAAGCTATAATATAGCTTTTTCAACTTTTGATTTCGCTTATAAATATTCAACAAAATAAACAAGAGTTGATACTTATACTTATCAACATAATCTCTTTTATATTTTGAGTTTTTTTCAACTTTTCCTGCAATATATTCATTCATTTGTTTTTGAGTCTCATCAACTGGCACGCCTCGTAAAACCCATATTATATTAAGCATCTCAAGCAATGGATTTTTTGGATAACTGAGCCTTTGTATGGCTTGTGCGTAATCCTTTTTATTCATAGAACCCTCTAAAAGCTCAAAGTGTTTTGTTATCCCATACGGACTATTTTGAACTACATCAAGGGCTTCCTTCTCAACATCCTCGGATTTCCCTAGTATCGTTTCAATATCAGTAATTTCATAAGAACTAAAAAATTTGCTTGTCTTCAGTCTCTTCTCCGAAATTACCTTTAAAAAAAGCTTATAAGTACTGTTATCACGAAAAACAAGCTTTTTAAGCAAATAATCTCTATCTACTTGAAGAATCTCATTACCCATATCCGTATCATATCTTGACATCCCTTCTATTCGCATGCCAATCCGGTAGGTTATATTTTCAGCCTCATCAACCTTTTTAATGTACGTGTTTATATTTTTCTGGTACTCTTTAGCATTTTCGTATTCATCGATTATAATTAAAAACAATACATCTTTTAATTGAGGAATTGTGTCACATATTATTTTAATTATGGAGCTAATAACATTTGTCTTAACTATTTTAATTAATTCTTCTTCAGAGTTCTCAAAATATCTTGAGTTTTTAACCCACTGATCAAGACTCATCAGTTGTTTATTAAAATAATCTGTTAATTCTTTTAGATTTGTTAATTTTAAAGGAATATGTTTAGAAAGATTATTGAGTAAATCTAAATAATTTGCTTTATTTTCCCCCAAAACAGATGACTCAAATAAATCATTTATTATTTGAATTATTTCTCGGCATATGAGCAACTCAAAATAATACGAAAATAACATTCTTTTAATATCATTTGTACATGCAAGTGAAGAGAACATGTTTACAAAATCTTCTTTATACCGCAAATATATCCCTATATTCTTTTTTTCTTGGAAATAATTTAGTAAATTAGTATGTCCGTTGTTTAATGCAATATATTTCTGACAATGGTAAGATAAATATTTCAAAATCATCGTCTTACCAGAACCTCGCGCACCTTCAATGAATATAGGGGTCTTGCTTGTGAAAAGCTCTGTATCATCTAATTTATATGACTTAAATGGGTCGCACCAATATGCAAGTACTTCATCATATTGCATATCTCTAGCCGTACACTGCGTAAATGGATTATCAATAATATTTGGATTCATTAATATCCGCCTCACTTTGTCCATATTTTTTATCATAACGAGGAAAAATCGGCATCCATTTCCCGACATTTCCCCAAATTATAGGTAAAGTATTATCCGGAGTATTATAAAAAAAGCCAAATAAGTACTGACCATTACCAAAACCCAAAGGATTGGAAGGGAAAATTAGATTTCCATAACCTTCACACATTTTCTTTGCAAGCGATAATATGCATCCACTTCTAATACCAGAAAAAACAAATGAATTAGTTGAAAAACACTTACTTCTATCATCAAGTAAAATTGAATATATAAGCTTAAATTCAGTCTGTTCTTGACTTAAATATTGTATCGCTTCATCTGTAGCAATGAAAGTAAGTATAAAATTATTCTTAGTATTAAAGCATTTATCCTTAATATACAAACTTGCTTGAGAACCCGAAATCGTTACGTCATCGATAAAAACCGCGTTTTCGTATTCCACCCCATCACTTAACACAAATGACTGCTTTGACAATCCATTTTCTTGCCGAAAGAAATATAGAATATTAGTCCCACTTTCACTTGGATTGCCCAAGGGAAGAAATACTGTGGAGTCAATTATGTGTTGTATCTTCTTTGTAATGGAATCTTTGCTCATGAATCCAACAGAATCGTATTGTAATAACTTGCTATGTATGTAATCCTCGTACATATATCTACACAACGCACGAATCTCTTTATCTGAGTAAAACGTAAAATTGATAAGCAACCACAAAGCAATCTTTTTCTCAACACCCTCATTGCGCAAAACACTTCCGTCAAAATTTCTAAGCCATCGGTCCAGGTGTGGGCGTTCGATCCTATTACCCCATGCAGTAATGGACATCTCATGAATGATTTGTTTTAGTTTTTCAATATCAAAAGATTCCTCAACAATCTTTATCAAAAAATCGTCATTTAGAATATCTGACATTATTAGTCCCCCCTCATAAAAGCTGCGCGCTCTGAAATCTACCTATTGATCCTTTAATATAATTTTCCGATGCTTCGATTGACATCCACTGCCGTTTTAGTTTTTCCGCTTCATTTCCAGTTGTATTGCTCCCAGCAAATGGGTCAAGTATGAGATCGTTTTCATCTGTTAAAAACTTTATGAAAAAACCAACAATTTCTTTTGGCATCCTAGCAGGATGGATTTCTAATTCATTATCTTTGCAATATCGTAAATAATCATCCTTGGAATTTGTATTGGACGCTATTAATACATTCGAGGGGATTGCCCCACCATTATTTTTCGAAAAAGAGCTTTCTCCAATGACGTATTCGGATGGTCGTTTACCCGAATTATATTTCCCGCTTTTGATCAGCTTTTTCATTTGCTGACTGTATTCTTCTTTAACATTATGATTATTAGCCTTTGGATACGGACTATTTGATAGCCACCAAAGTCTTGTAAATGAATCCTTAACTCTGATTCTTCTTTTGTTTACCCATTCGATAGGAGATGGAAGTTTTGCTGGGTTGTAGTATATGAATTCTTGACATAAAGAAAAATCTCCACTTTTTTTAAGCTCCAGCAATGCCTCAATTGGCAAAGTTGAATGTGCCGGGACTCCCGGTTCCCAAGCATTTCCCAATTCAAATACAATAGAGCCATCGGTAGCCAAAAGTCTTTTAAAAATCGGCCCCAACATCCCAATCCATTCCAGATAGTCTTTCCCGGTCATGTTACCATATCGCTTGGCACGATTAAGCGGAAACGGTGGAGAAGTAAATAGTAAGTTTATGGGTTTGAAATCAGGTCTAGACAAATAATCCAGCAGAACATCCTCACATTTACCAAAATACATTTCTCCAAATCTTGTTTTATAATATTTTCTGTATGATACTATTTCCATATCTAATCATCCTTCATCTATAAATGTATTTTCCGGCAAAAATCTGAAGCCTTTGACTTTCCCCCACAATTATCCGGGAAGAATGCAGACAATCCCACTGGGTTTTCCCTTCACGCAAGAATTCCGGCGAGAAATTATTTAGGTTAGCAACAATTTCATTTAATTGTTCGCAACTCCCACACACAAAAAACTGCCACCCGGCAGTTCTCCTGATATATTGGTAACGTTAAAATCATTGCTATGAAAAGGCTTTTTACAATCATGTTAAACATTCTCTCTGATTCCCTGATTTCCTTTTAATTATATTAGTATTTTTTATTCGATGCCGAAATGTGGGGGGCAAGTGGTCAGCAATAACATTCCTAATCCCCCGGGCCGACAGAGACGTCGGCCCCTACGACTGCGCGCTTCAGCGCAGGTTCCGTCTCTCCGCTTCGCTCCGCCCAAACGGTCAGTCCCTCTGTCCCCCCAGAGCACCTGCTGAAAAGGAGACAAGTGAAACGTCCCCCCTGTCTGCTACGAAAAATTAGTAGGCTGGCCTTCACGCCCGTAAGGGTGGCCTTATTTCGGCGTGAAGGTGGCCTTAAATGACCGTACTTGTGGTCGTCTTGGATCGTAATACACAACACCCAGCAGATCTTATCAAAACCGGTGACAAAAGGACCGTCCCCTTGTCACCCATCACCACTCCCCCGGGCCGACAGAGGCGTCGGCCCCTACCTACGACCCGCGCGTCAGCGCGGGTTCCGCCTCTCACTTCACGCCTTACTGCTTTCCGCCTGCACATACCCATGGGA
>LSQX01110059.1_pt1 | contig 10114 bp, 7 predicted proteins | sample 654561 | NCBI WGS metagenome assembly LSQX01 (sample SAMN04489861, study PRJNA283612) | anaerobic digester metagenome | isolation source: 4 biogas reactors fed with cattle manure at either 37C or 55C with and... | place: Denmark: Kongens Lyngby | collected 2014
CACCAGAGTGAGGCTGAACATTGGCATATTCGGCTCCAAAAAGCTCTTTAGCTCTATCAATAGCCAGCTGTTCTGTTTGGTCAACTATCTGACAACCACCGTAATATCTTCTTCCTGGGTATCCTTCTGCATATTTGTTTGTTAAAACTGAACCCATGGCTTCCATTACTTGGTCGCTAACAAAGTTTTCTGATGCAATCAACTCAATGCCATGCAATTGACGTTGTCTCTCCTGCTCAATTAATTCAAAAATTTTTGTGTCTCTTTTCATTATATATAATTTTTATGTTTTCTTTAGATAGCAAAATTAATCATTTTATTTTCATTTCAAAACTTGAACTAAACATCTTGATTATATCTAAACAAAATGTAAAGCTCCAAAATATACATTTATGAATCAAAATTTTCATTTTTAGGTTTTTCCTCTTCCGCATTAACTCCAATTTGCTTATTTACAAAACTTGCAATAAATCTGTTTTTTGCAATTAAAAAGTAAGCAATTACAAGTTTAGTAAGTGCTACAAGCATTGGGATATATCCTGGGTTTTCGAACCATTTGAGCTTTTTCATTTGAAAATAGAGAAGCGATTCTCGTACAAATTGTGGCAAAACAGTAATGATAATATAACCACCTATTACTATGCTTGCTATTTGCACCAAAGTTGAAAATTTAAAATTCAAGTCAATTCTATCCTCTTCAAAACCTTTGGTAAGGCGAAGTTTATCAATTACCCACGATGTTTTGAACAGCAGTATCCAAAGCACCAAAAAGTATAAACCAAGAAAAAACAAAGTGAATAATGTAAACCAAAGAGCCTCATCTATGGCCGCAAAGCTGAACGTTACAAATAAATTTGACAACGAAAATAGAAGTAAGTTTAAACCGTAAAGGATAATTATTAATCCTATGGTTTTTAACAAAATTGTCCAAAATGTTCTTACTTTCATAAATGTATTATATGATGATATTAATAAATGTAGTTAATTGGGCTATATGTCATTCCGAGGTGATAGAACACAAAACTCCAAGTATCAATGGCTTCATCCATCTGTTTTGATGTTGGTTTTCCGGCACCATGCCCCGCTTGCTTGTCGATGCGGATTAGCATTGGATTTTTCCCTTTATATTTGGCCTGCAATTCGGCAGCAAATTTAAAAGAGTGAGCTGGGACAACTCTATCATCATGGTCGGCAGTGGTGATAAGCGTTGCAGGATATTCTACACCTTTTTTAACATTATGAACTGGTGAATATTTATATATATACTCAAATTCTTCTTTCACATCGCTGGTTCCATAGTCGTCTGCCCACGCCCAACCGATGGTAAATTTGTGATATCTAAGCATATCTAAAACTCCCACTGCAGGTAATGCAACTTTAAATAAATCGGGGCGTTGCAACATTGTAGCACCTACCAATAGACCACCATTTGAACCACCTTGAATGGCTATTTTTGATGGATTGGTATATTTCTTTTCAATTAGATATTCTGCAGCTGCTATAAAGTCATCAAAAACATTTTGCTTTTGTAATTTTGTTCCTGCTCTATGCCATGTTTTGCCATACTCTCCACCACCACGCAAATTGGGGATTGCCAACACTCCGCCCTGCTCCAAAAACAACATTCTAATGATGCTAAATGAGGGCGTTAGGCTAATATTAAATCCACCGTAGCCATATAGAAGTGTGGGATTGTTTCCATCTAATTCAACATCTTTTTTACGAACTATAAACATAGATACTTTTGTACCATCTTTTGAAGGATAAAAAACTTGCTCGGTAACGTAATAGTCTGGTTTTACATCAACTTGTGGTTCAAAATATATTTCAGTGGAATAGTCGCTCAATTTTAATTTGAAAATTGTTGAAGGATAGCTAAAAGAGGTGAAGGCATAATACGCCTCGTCATACTCTTTATCGCTGGAGAATCCGCCAATTGTACCAATTCCAGGGAGGTTGATTTCTTGAGCCATTTTCCCATTATAATCATATAGATATGCCTTTGAGTTGGCTTTTTCCAAATATTGAACATATACATATGGTCCAAAGAGGCTAACACCCTGAAGAACAGACTCTTGTTCGGGAATAAACTCTTCCCACTTATCTCTGTTAGGATTTTCTGGATTTACCCAAACCAATTTATATGAGGGTGCATTTTCGTTGGTTTTCATCAAAAACTTGCCGTTAATAACCTCCACTATGGAGTAATCAAATTTGAAGCCTTCTGCAATTTGAGTAAACTTTTTCTCATCTTTCTTCAAGTCAGCGAAATAGACTGAATTACCACTTGTTGATTGCGATTCATAAATAAAGAGAAAATCCTCATCATCGCTCACCGATGCACTATAATTTCTCAGTGGGTACTCTCTATTTTCGTAAATCAAGATATCTTTTGATTGTGGCTCGCCCAATTTGTGGTAATAAACTTTGTGATATTCATTTTTTTGCGACAAGGCACTACCTTCTGGTTCGCCATATGAGCTGTAATAAAAGCCATCACCTCTCCACGAAATACCTGAAAATTTAACCCAATTTATCTCATCATCAAGTTCTTTTGCGTCAGGAATTGTTATAAGTTTAATCTTATTCCAGTCGCTGCCACCTTCCGAAAGCGAATATGCCATATATTTTCCATCACGCGACAGAGAAATACTTCCAACGGAAACAATTCCAGATTCTGAAATTTTATTGGGGTCGATTAATACATTTTCAGCCTTAGTATGAATATTTTGGCAATATAAAACCGACTGATTTTGTGTGCCACTATTTTTATAATAAAACAGATAATCGCCTTTTTGGAAGGGAACTCCCATTTTGGGATAGTCCCAAAGTTTTTCTAATCTTTCCCTCAATTCGTCTCTATATGGAAGTTTTGAGAGATAGTCGTTGGTGAATTCAATTTGGGAGTCAACCCATGCTTCAGTCTCCTTGGAGCGATCATCTTCCAACCATCTATAAGGGTCTTTCACCTTGGTTTTGAAATACTTATCTGTCTGTTTCACCTTTTTTGTAGGTGGATAGTTTAATGATTTTTGTGCCATCATGTTCATTGTAAATGTCAGCAATAAAATTGCAGTTAAAACTCTTCTCACTTTCATTTTTAATAATTTAATTTATTCTATCATTTTGTAAAATTCTTCTTCTGAAATAATGGGTATATTCAACGATTCTGCTCTTTTTTTCTTTTCTGGACCCATCTTTTCACCTGCTAAAACAAAGTCTGTTTTACCAGAAATTGAGCCTGTATTTTTGCCACCGTTGGCTATAACCATCTTTTTAATTTCGTCTCTCGAAATAGAAAACACTCCACTGACGACAAATGTTTGATTGTTCAATTTTTGACTAACAGAAGTTGCTGTTTCGTCAATTTTCATTTGCAAGCCAAACGATTTCAATTGCTCTATAATAAACATATGATTCATATCCGAAAAGTAGTTTATCAGCGAGTTTGCAATCTGCTCGCCAACATCCTCTACTTCAAGCAGTTCGTCATAAGAGGCGGACATTAAAGCATCAATATTTTTGAAATGCTGTGCCAATTTTGCGGCTATGGTTTCGCCCACAAACCTAATTCCCAAAGCAAAAAGCAAACGTTCAAAGGGCACTTTTAATGAATTTTCAATACCCTTTATAATGTTGCTTGCACCTTTTTCTCTAATGCTGATGGTTCTTTCGGGCTTTTCGTCTGTCGCTTCTATGGTTTTTTCCAAACCAAAAAGTTTATCGTAGGTTAATGTGTAGAAATCTGCCACATTTCTAAGTAATTTTTTGTCAAATAAAAGTTCAATTGTCCCCTCGCCTAAGCCCTCAATATTCATGGCTTTTCTGGCGATAAAATGCTCCAATTTTCCTTTAATTTGTGGAGGACAATTATCCTCATTGGGGCAATAATGGGCTGCTTCACCCTCTTGACGGATTAATTTTGTATTGCACTCTGGGCAGTGGGAAATGAATTCAACTGCTTGGGCATCGGTTTTACGTTTTTCCAAATCTATACCAACGATTTTGGGAATAATTTCGCCACCTTTTTCCACAAAAACCCAGTCGAAATGGTGTAAATCTAAGTCGCGAATAATATCGGCATTGTGCAGAGAGGCTCTTTTTACCACAGTTCCAGAAATCTGCACTGGCTCAATGTTTGCCACCGGCGTAACAGCTCCTGTGCGACCCACTTGATAGGTAATTTCTCTCAATTGAGATGAAACTTGCTCAGCTTTGAACTTGTATGCAATTGCCCAGCGGGGACTTTTTGCCGTTGACCCCAATTGCTGTTGGAGGGCGTAATCGTTGATTTTCACCACAATACCGTCAATATCAAAGTCTAAGTTTTTACGCTCCACATCCCAGTAGTTTATAAAATTTTGAACCTCTTGCATGTTTTTACAAACTTTGAAATTATCGGGTACATTAAAGCCATGTTCTTTCAAAGCTTCTAAAGATTCGCTATGTGTTTTATGGGGAATATTTTCGGCGTGAACATTATATAAATAGCACTCCAATCTACGCTTTGCAACCTCAGCTGAATCTTGTAGTTTCATACTTCCCGAAGCTGCATTGCGTGGATTTGCAAAGGGCTCTTCTCCTTTTGCAACACGCTCTTCATTAAGTCTGTGGAAAACTTTATGTGGCATTATAATCTCTCCCCTAATCTCGAATTTCTCCACAAAACTATTTTTTATGGTAAGAGGTATGGAGTAAATAGTTTTCACATTGGGGCTAACATCATCGCCTTGGACGCCGTCTCCACGGGTTACAGCTTGAACAAAATTACTATTTTCGTATTTCAAGCTAATGGCAATTCCATCAAACTTTAGTTCACAGATATATTCAGGATTTTCAATACCGAAATCTTTAATCCTTTTATCAAAATCGAAAAGCTCCTCCTCTGAATAAGTGTTTGATAATGAGAGCATTGGGAAGTCATGTTTAACTGTCGGAAAAACTTTTGTAATGGTTCCTCCAACCCTCTGAGTGGGGCTATTTTGATGTGCAAATTGAGGGTGATTTTTCTCTAAATTTATAAGTTCTTCCAAAAGTTTGTCAAATTCAAAATCGGAAATAGTGGGATTATCCAACATATAATATTGATAATTGCACTCACTTAGGTAATCTGTTAGGTAATCTATCCTGTTTTTGACATCCTGCGACATAATATTCTATTTTGATAATAAATCATTCATTATTTTGACTAATTTTTCTGTTTGACCTTTCCAAGAATATCTCTCTTGTAAGAAAGACAATGCACTATTACTCAAATCATTAGCCAAAGTTTTATTTTCTAACATCTCAATAATTGAGTTGGCGATTTCTTCTGCTCTATTGGCAATTAAAAGGTGTTTTTTATCCACCAAACCAATGGGATCGGCGGCGAGTGAGGTGCTAACGCAAGGCACTTGTAGGGCTATTGCTTCCAAAAGTTTATTTTGCATTCCGCTACCCATTCTCAAGGGAGCCACAAAAACTTCCGACGACAAATAATACTCCCTAATATCGTCAACCCAGCCAGTTATTAGAACCTTTTCGGAGGCTAAATTTTTGACGCTATTTGCTGGCGAAGCTCCTGCCAAAGCAACATTAGCATTTGGTAATTTTGCCCAAACAAAAGGCATTATCTCTTCCACCAAAAACTTAGATGCATCAATGTTGGGAGCATAACCCATATTGCCAATAAAAACCACAGAAAACCGTTTTTCTATCTCTTTTTTCTGATAAAAATCAAAATCGACACCATTGGGAACAATGCTTAATTTTTGGGGATTTTGAAGCTTCATCAAATCTTTGTCATTGTGGCTAATTATGCTTGAAGCATCAAATATTTCGTTAATTTTGTCCTCATATTTTTCCATCCGTCGAGACTCAATATTAAAAAACATTTTCTTTAAAAAAGTCTCTTTTTCTGCTCTACGGCTCATATTCACCGACAGAGCATCTTGGAAATCTATAAGTTTTATAATATCGATATTTTCTACATATTTCGACATTCGCACCAATTGAACGTAGGCTAAATCAGCCTTTGAAGATTTTAATGTCCTATCAATCTCCTTTTTAATTTTGGGTGAATAGTAATATGCAACCTGAAAAGGTAGTTTTGTAAAAAATGCTTTGAAGATTGAAAAGTATTTTCGTAATGGATTGATTTTAACATAGTTAAACTCATCACAAAAGCTTAAAAGCTCTTTTTGGGCATCTATGTGGATTTTTTCTTCTGTAAGTGCAAAAAGAGAGATGGAAAATTTTTCAGATAAAACCTTTAACTGATTGTATGCTCGTAGCTTATCCCCTTTTTCCAATGGAAAAGGAATACGCGAAAGCAGAACAAATATTTTAGGTTTATTCATCAATCAGTTTATTTAAGGTTTTAATTAAATCATCTATCACAATCTTATTATTATGCTCATTTTCAATAAGTTGACGAGCATTTTCAGAAATCGATAACGAATTTTCAGCAGAATTATAATAATTATTTATGGCTTCGCAAAATTCTTCTGGGGTATCGGCAATAATTATATCTTTTCCATGGGTATAATTTATTCCTTCGGCTCCAATTTTAGTGGAAATCACAACTTTGCTATTCATCAAAGCTTCGATGATTTTAATTCTAATTCCACTTCCCGACAAAAGCGGAACAATCATAGCACCATTTTCGAGCATAAAGTCAGTTGAATCAGGAACTTCACCCACAAATTCAGTTCTATTATCCGCAAATTCAAAAAGCTCATCAGGCATATTTCTTCCCGCAACTACAAGTTTTAGCTCTGGAAAATCCAATTTATTATTGTTCCAAACCTCTTTTAAAAACCACAAAAGTCCTTCTATATTTGGCGACCAATTTAGGGAGCCTATAAAAAAGAGGGTTTTATTATGTTTTGAAATTTCGACTTTTTTAGAAATATCTACTCCAAAAGGCAGTGTTTTTACCAATTTTTGAGGTAATCTATTTTGGAACCATGCAGTATCGACATCGGATATGGGGAAAACAGCATCGGCTTTGGAACAGACCTCCAATTCAAAGTTTTTCAAACTTTTATAGATATGATTTAGGTAAAACTTTTTAAATGGACTTTTAGTATTCTGGGCAATTCTTTCCCAAACTTTATGTTCCACATTGTGGGCTCTAATGACGATTTTGGCTTTAGTTAGTTTTCTGATTTCATCAATAAAAACTGCTGAAAAAATTGAATCGAAGAAAATCACATCAAAATTCTCATCATCTAACTTAGCTGTTATGGCATCAAGAAAATCCTTTTTCATATATCGAATTGCGTGAAGAGATTTTCCTGTTAATAAACATTTTATAGCATCAAAGGGATTGATTTTCAGATTAATAAAAACCGACTTATAATTTGTTTTTTCTAAAACTTCGTTTGAAATCTTAGAAAAATCACTTTTCATTTTCTCGCTATCCACCACCAACAAAGAGACATTATGCTGTGCATTTAGCAAGCCATTTGTTATGGCAGCCATAGCCATTGGACCTCCTTCGACGGGCGGAAACGGCGGTTTATTGCATATTTGTAGTATCTTCATCTTTTTTGAAAAGTGGTTTTAAATAGTCTAATATATTTATTTTGGAGAAAAACTTTCCCCAAGATTCAGCGTCAAGCAATGGTGAGTCGGCGGTGGATTTTCGGGTCAAATAAATTCCCAAAGGCAACAGCACCACCGATGCAATCCACATTCCTGCATATGGTTCTAAAACCGCTTCCCTAGCAAATTTTTCGCCAGTTATGGACAGCACCCAGAAAATTACAAAAATCAAAACCGTTGCCACCATGGGTATGCCCATACCGCCTTTTCGGATTATGGCACCCAAAGGGGCACCGATGAAAAAGAGAATAATGCACGCCACCGAAAGGGTAAATTTTCTGTGCCATTCGACTTCATAACGGATAATTGACTTCTTCTGATACTCCACATCAACGTGTCTAAACTCATTTATGTCTTTCTGCGAACGTGCTGCCTGTATGGCATTGTCGTATATCATGGTTTTTTCGTTGTAGGAAAAACCAGAATATATATTATCCGAAAATTCGGTATAATCTTGCGGTAATTTTTTCAGTGTTGAGTCGTAGGCGTGGGTGAAATAATAGAAACTTTCAGATAATCTCACTGTTGCCGAAACTTGTTTTTCATTGTGATCAGAGTAAAGCGAGTCGATGAAATAATTCAATTGTTTTACATTGAGCATCTGATAGTTATCTTTAAAAAACTCTTCATTTGTCCTCTCCATGGAGAAAGATGAGAGGTCGAAAATTTTACGCTGCTCTCTGAATTTCACCCTTGTAATGGGTCTATTCATTTCAAACAGACCTCTTTTCATATCTTCGTCATAGGCGAAGCCGTTGTAGAGCGTAAAAATCAATTTTGACTTATCTTCAGTCATTAGCATTGTACCCCATTCGGCACGTGTTACAGCTGTGTTTCCCATACCTTTGCTATGGTCGTAAATTAGCACATCTCTAACGGTTTGATTGTCGCGTTCTTTTTTGGCTACACGGATTACATAGTTATCAATTCCGGTATAAAAAACGCCTTCATCAATGCTTAAAGCGGGCTTCTGCTCACGCACATCGTACAAAAGCGATTGCATTTTTAGATTTGCCACCGGCAAGAGATAGTTGGAGAAAATAAAAGCTGATATACTAATTATTACCGTTAGATAAATCAGCGGTCGCATCATTTTTGAGAGTGAAATTCCAGCCGATTTCATGGCGACTAATTCATATTTTTCACCCAAATTCCCAAAAAGCATCAATGACGACATTAATATCGCCAAAGGCAGTGCCAGCGGAATAAAGGTGAAAGATGCATAAAACATCAATTGGAGAATTATGTGCCATTCGAGACCTTTGCCCACCAAATCGTCTATATATTTCCATAAAAACTGCATCAAAAGAATGAAAACAGCTATGAAAAAGGTCATCAAAAAGGGACCAATGTATGATTTTATAATATAGCGGTCAATTTTTTTCATATAAACCAATAATCAACAAAATTAGTGATTTATTGCTAATAAACGTAAAGTGTTGATTTTTTTAACCACAAAGACGGATTTTAGATGAGAGATGAGAGATGAGAGATGAGAGATTTTAGTGCTTAGTTTTTTTGTTTTCATTTTTTCGCTCTTCTCCCTATAGCCTATGTAACCATATATCCCAATGTTTTTCTTATAATATACACGTTTAGCTTTTTTCGCTTTTCCCCTACCCCAAGGGGTGGCGAAAAAAGCTAACTCAATTCTTCATCCACTCCTTGATGCTGTAAAGAGATGAATAACTAAAAAAAATGGTATATCTATAATTCCTCAAATATCGTTTTCTCTATGGCTAATAAAACGCTACTAAGATTCTTAATAACATCTATATTCTTGAACCTTATTATCTTTAATCCAAATTATTTTAGTTCTTCTTCTCTTTCTAAATCTCTTTGTCTTACCTCTTCTTGATCATGAACACTTCCGTCAACTTCTATGACTAGTTTATACTTATGGCTATAAAAGTCAACAATAAATCTACCTATTGGATGCTCTCTTCTAAACTTCACACCTCTTAGTTTTTTGTTTCGCAGCGCTTCCCAAAGAATATTTTCTGGATATGTTTGATTATTTCTCAATGATTTTGCCATACTAAATGAATCAGGACCTGCTCCATAATGCATGCTTTCACTTTTCATAGGCGAATATTTATAGTAAAATTAAAATTTTTCTATTTATTGTACGTTTTTTTTTTATTTTTTCGTTTTGTCCTAACCTAAGGTAGCCGAAAAAATGAAACAGCATTTTAGCTTTACCCCTACCCAAAAGGGTGACTGAAATGCTGAAGTTGCTTTTTTGTTCACCCTTGAAGGCGGGGTAGAAACAAAAAAGCAAACTCAACTTTACATACTTTTCCCTTGCAACTTTTAACTTATCCTAGTCCCTGACACAACGAACAGAAAAGCCGAACTCCTTATTGCCGGTGTAGTATCTGTAGACATTGCTGTTATTGTAGTACATATTCCGGTACCATGCATCATAGGTATCATTCTCGGAAGCACTCCACCAATAACCGACGCTTCCAATATTGATGAAATTCCCATTACTGTAACGGAAGCCACCCGGAAGAGCTGTAAAGCC
>LSQX01339624.1_pt2 | contig 10114 bp, 1 predicted proteins | sample 654561 | NCBI WGS metagenome assembly LSQX01 (sample SAMN04489861, study PRJNA283612) | anaerobic digester metagenome | isolation source: 4 biogas reactors fed with cattle manure at either 37C or 55C with and... | place: Denmark: Kongens Lyngby | collected 2014
TGGTGATTTCCTCCAGACTGGTGCACTTGGAGAAGGCGCTGCCTCCAATGTCGGTCGTCCTCCTGGACATTTTGACATTCTTCAGATTGGAACATCCGGAGAACGCAGATTGCCTGATGTAAATTACGGTATCAGGGATGATGACATTCGTTATACCATAACGATTCGAGAACGCTGACATCCAAATATCGGTCACCAGGCACCCTTCGATAATATTGGGAATGACCACCTCGTTTTTAGAACCCTTGTAACGGTTGATGGTAACCATTCCTCCACTTATCGAGTATTGGAAGTCGCTGTCCGGGTCGCCCGTTTTTTCCGTAATAACGTCCAGTGTTGCCTCTTTGCTAACGCTTGTATATTCATTACCTATCGTAATCGTATAGGTGGCGCTGTCCACACCTTGAGTGCTTTCAATAACCAAAACTGGTGTGGTCGCTCCTTCAATGGCGGCGCCGTCCTTGTACCACTGGTAGCTCAGATCAGAAAGGCTGAAGGCCGACACCTCAAATGAGACATCCATATCTGGCAACACCATCTGGTCCACGGGGCTGCTGGTGATATAAATTTCTTCCTCTATTAAGGCAAGCGTTTCTATCGAAGCCCATGGATTTGTCCAACCGGTTGTGCCTTCCATGTAATAAATAATCTTCAGTGCTTTGCAACCGGTGAAAATGTTACCCATTACTTCCGGTGCATCGCCTTTGAATAAGACAAACGTCAGGCTGCTGCAATTAAGGAAAGCACTAGCCGCAATGTTGGTGACGCTGTCGCCAATCACTACACTTTTCAAGGCAGCGCAAGCAGAAAAAGCGGATGCTCCTATGCTGGTAACGCTATCGGGAATTGTGATGTTCACCAGACTGTTGCAGTTGTTGAATGCAGCTACCCCAATACTGGTGACGCTGTCGGGAATCGTAAAGCTCTCCACATTTTTACGGTTATTGAAAGCGCTGGGCCCAATACTGGTCACCAGGCATCCCTCGATGATATTCGGAATTGCCACATTCGTATTCGTTCCCTGGTAGCCGGTGATGGTGGCCACTCCGCCGCTTAGCGTATAACGGAAGTCGCTGTCCGGGTCGCCTGTTCTCTCTGTAATGACGCGCAGTGTCGCCTCTCTGCTGACGCTTGTATATTCGTTACTTACCGTCACCGAGTAGATGCCGCCGTCTGCAGCTTGAGCACTCTCGATAACGAAAACCGGTGTGGCCGCTCCTTCAATGGCGGTGCCATCCTTGTACCATTGGTAACTTAAATCAGAAAGACTGTAGGCCGATACCTCAAACGAGACCTCAGCACCAAGCAGTGCTATCCGGTTTACGGGGCTCTCGATAATAAAGATATCCTCCTGTTTTAATCCAAATGTTTCTACTGAAGCCCAAGGATTGGTCCAGCCGCTGGCTCCATCCAAGTAAAAAATAATTTTCAGTAAGGTGCAATTGTAAAAAATGTTGCCGGGAGTTTCCGGCGCATCACCTTTGAAAACGACAAGCGCCAGTTTTTCACAATTATGGAACGCACCATCCCCAATGCTGGTGACGCTATCGGGAATCACCAGACTCGTCAGGCTGCTGCAATTAGCGAAACTGGAGTCCCCAATGCTGGTGACGCTATCGGGAATCACCAGGCTCGTCAGGCTGCGGCAATTATAGAATGCAGCGACATCAATACTGGTGAGGCTATTGGGAATCGCCAGACTCGTCAGGCTGCGGCAATTATAGAATGCGAAAAAACCGATGTGAGTGACACTATCGGGAATCACGATATTTTCCAGGCTGACGCACTCTGAAAATGCATAAATGCCAATAGTTTTGACGCCATCAGAGAGCGTGACATTCGCCAGAGAGCTGCATCCGATGAAGAGTTCTTCTTCAATGTGGGTCACGCTGCCGTTTATTTGAGCGCTTGTCAGGTTGCCGCAGTGAGCGAACGCCTGCTTTCCGATACTGGTGACGCTTTCGGGGATGATGATACTGAGCAGGTCGGTGTTATTAGCGAAAGCAATATCACCAATAGTGGTCAGACTGTTTCCAAGCTCTACGTTTCTCAGACGGTGGCAATTATAGAACGCCAAATTTCCAATGTGTTCCACGCCGTTGCCTATTACCGCATTGGTCAGGCTGAAGCAATCGGAGAACGTCCCTTCTCCAATTCCGGTGACGCTGTCGGGAATGGTGATACTGAGCAGGTTGTGACAATTAGCGAATGCAGCCTCCCCCATAGTGGTCAGGTTCTTTCCAAGCGTAACATTTGCCAGATTGGCGCAATTTTCGAATACGCTAATATCAATACCAATGACGCTATCAGGAAGCGTGATACTCGTCAGGCTGGGACATCTGCTGAACGCTTCAGGGCCAATATAGGTCACGTTGTTGCCAAACTCTACATTTACCAGGTTGCCGCAATTTCTGAATGCGCTATCCCCGATTCTGGTTACTCCATTGCCGATGACTATACTCTCCAGACCGGTACAATTGCTGAACGCATAACCTCCAAGGCTTTTCACGCCGTTGCCCAGTACCACGTTCGTCAGGGCGGAACAACCGCCGAACGCCCCATCCCAAATAGTGGTAACGCTATCGGGGATCGTGATATCTGTCAGACTGGGGCAATTATGGAACGCACCAGCCCCAATGCTGGTGACGCTATCGGGAATCGTGACACTCGTCAGACCGCTGCACTCCCAGAATGCGCCTCCGGCAATGCTGGTGACGCTATAGGTTATCGATTTATGGGTAGCAGAGCTGGGAATGGTCACTGCTCCGGAGAGAATAGTATTCTCTTTTTTGCCTACCGAGACGGTGCCGGTCGCGCCATCAATAGAGAGAACGACGTATTGGAGGTTTTCATCAGCGAAAGTGTCTCCTATAGTTGGCTCCGGTGCCCACGTTTCCGCCGGAATTCCCAGCCAGGGGTTGCCCCAGCCGGCAGTGCCTTCCACGTAATAAATACCCTCCAATGCAGTGCAATTAAAGAAAACATTATTATTCACGGTGGGCGCATTGCCTTTGAAATGGAGAGTTTTCAGGCTGTTGCAATTCCAGAACGCACCGTCTCGGAGGGTGGTTACTCCCCGAAAAATAGTGATATTCGTCAGACTGGTGCAATCTTTAAACGTATAGGGCCTGATTTCGGGCACAAGATATGGAACCGTAATATTCGTCAGACTGGTGCAACTCTGGAAGGCCGAATCTCCGATGAAGCTCACCCCAATGGGAATGGTGATACCCCTCAAGCTGGTGCAGCCATCGAATGCATAATGTCCAATCCCGGGTACGCCTTCAGGAATCGTGATATCTTCCAGGCTACTGCAGTATTGGAACGCATATCCTCCAATGCTGGTCACGCTGTCGGGAATCGTGATACTTGTCAGATTGCCGCATTCAGCGAATGCCTCACCTCCAATGCTGGTCACGCCTTCCGGTATTGTGTATGAACCACTTCTGGCTCTGGGATATAGAAGCAGTGCTGTTTGATCTTTACTGAAAAGCACCCCATCCAGACTGCTGTAGTTAAGGTTGTTTTCTCCAACCGTCAGCTCTGCCAGATTGGTGCAACCGGCGAAGCAACTTGAACCAAAACCAATGAGGCTATCTCCAATCACTACACTTGCCAAACTACTGCAATGATAGAACGCATAATTCCCGGTGGCGATGATGTTGTTGCCTATCACAACATTCACTAAACTACTGCATTCGGCGAACCCCCACTCTCCCATGCTGGTGACGCTGTCGGGAATCACGATATCTATCAGACTGCTGCAATTAGTGAACGCCCTGTCTTCGAAGCAGGTTACGCTATCGGGAATTGTGATACTCGTCAGACTGGTGCAATTATGGAACCCGGAGGTACCAATGCTGGCGACGCTGTAGGTCACTGAGCCTCGGGTGACCGAGGCGGGAATGGTTACAGCTCCGGAGGGGACCGTATCCGATTGTTTGGCGACCGAGACGGTGCCGTCCGTGCCTTCTTCGCTCAGGACGGTGTATTTGAAGTTATCATCGGTGAAGCTCTCGCCGATATAGGCTTGGGATTGTGGCAGGTAAAGCAGAAAAGCCAATATGCCAAGCCAGAAAGAGACCCGAACCGCCGCCGCGGTAAAGTGCGCCGGAGAATGCGGGTGCCGTTTGCTGTTATTTTTCATCATGCTGTTGTTGTTTAATCGTGTTCAGGTAGTAAATAAAATGAGAACCGACCACAGGGGCTTTCCGCATCGCAGAGAGCTTGCCGAGCTCAGCCTTTTCATGTCTGGTTGATTCCCTTATATATCACTCCCATTCAGTCAACTGTATTTGAGGGGTTAAAACAAGTATTTTGTGAAAAAACTTTACCTCTCCTTAGCTTTTCTCTCTCCATGCCAGTTTGATTTGATGATTAAGGTAAAATCAAAAAACCACCCCGCTTTTGTAAGCAGGGTGGCTTTCGTAGATTCAGGCAGCAGCCTTGCGGGACTACTGCCGAATGTTTCAGGGTGTCAGCCCTTATTCGGCCACGAGCCTGTAGTAGCCAGCGCCGGAGCTCAGGGGCACCTCATAGTACCAGGTACCATCCTTGATTTCGGCCACTCCGGCATGAGTCCAGAGACCACCGGAGGCTTGCGGAGAGACTTCCAGCATTGCGTTAGAGGAGACGGCCCATCTCAGGACGAGCTTGCCATCCTCAATCGCAAAGGCCAGCACAGGAGCCTCGACCGGTCCTGATTCAGCGTCGGTCCAGACCGAGGCGTTCCGGAAGACTGCCCAGCCGTTATCGGGTACCGCGCGAGTGAAAACGCCGATACCGAAGCGGATATTCTCCGAGAACGGGAAGAGGATCGGCGTTCCGGCATAGTCATCCACATAGAGCGTGGCGGTCTGGCCGTCAGCGATGATCTTCACCGTGTGGGCGCCCTTGTCATTGAGCGGCGAGAAGTTCAGGCTCGGGAACACAATGGCGCGTCCGCCATCATTATCGCCATCTTGTCCAATCTTACGGTTGGAGCCCCAGCCGATGTAGCCGGCAGAGCCATCAATCGAATCGGAGAAGTTGACCCAGTACTCCAGGTCACTGGTGGTGATGATGAAGGAGCAGCGTGCGCCGGTCGCCCCTTCGTTGTAGCCAAAGGAATCGCGGTCGATCTCGAAGACAACCGGGTTTTCCGGGCTGGCGCTGAAGGTATCGACCGTGTAGTAGGTGACGCCTCCCCAGTGGTTTTCTGTGAGGGTGAAGTCGATGGCCAGTGCGTTATCGACTTCCAGGCTGGCTGTACCGGTGGCATTGGGGAACTGGCCGAACTCGAAGGAACGAGTGCTGCCTTCCCAGAGACCGGCATCCAGCTCAGGGCCGGTGAAGCCGTCAAAGAGGGCCTGGGTTTCGATAAGTGTCAGGTAAGCCGGCTCGCTGCTGGCAGAACCCGAAACGTTGCTGACCACGGCAGTGTAGGCACCCTGGTCTTCTACCGTCGTACCGGTGAGGGTAAGGGTGGCCGATGTGGCGCCTTCGATCAATTCCGCGTCGCGATACCAGGCATAGGAGAGCTCCTTGCCATCGGCGGCGACTCTGAAGGAGACGCTCTGGCCAACTCCGGCAAACTGATCAGCCGGCTGACTGCGGATCACCGGCGGGTTGATGGCCGGGTTTTCAGAGCCGTAAATCTTCGTGCTCATGAAAGTGGTCGAAGCCGTATCTCCGGCCGCTCTGGTATAGAGACCGAAACCGAAGTGGATATCTTCTTCCACGGGGAAATCGAGCGTTGCGCCCAGAACCTCGTCGACGTATATCTCAACGGTCTCGCCATTGACAAGCAGCTTGACGATATGCTCGCCGCGGTCGGCAAAGAGCTCGTTCAAGACGGGCATCTGGATGCCGCCGCCGCTTGCTTTGAGTGTATAATGGTTATAGACCCAGCCCTTATAGCTGGTGTCATCCAGAGATTCGGCGACCTGTATCCACTTGGAGCCATCGCCATTGCGAATGAGAATGGCACTGCGGGCACCGGTGGCGCCGGAGTTGTAGCTCATAGAGTTGCGATCCACCACGTAGGTGAGCGGGTCCACTCTGCTGGCGCTGTAGCCCTTCTGTGTCCAGAAAGCGGTGCCGCCCCAATAGTTGACCGTGAGGGTGTAATCGAGCACGACGCCCCAGCCCGTAGTGACGAAGAGTTCGCCATCGGCATTGGTGTTGCTGGCTTCCCAGCTTCTGTTGTCCTGGCTCCAATCGGCCGGACTGACCTCCGCCTCCATGAAGAAGTCTTCAAAGAGCAGTTCGCCCGGGTTGGCTGCCAGCACCTGGACGGTGTCAGCGGTCATGGGGATGCCCAGGTCGTTCTCAATCGTGATGAAGGTGCTGCCCGCATTGACCTTGTTCACCGTGACCAGTTGTTCATTGGTTGAGCCGTAGCCCAGAACCAGCGTCTTGCTGGCGCCGCTGTCGAAGGTGGCAATGGAGGGATCATCAATCGTCAGGGTCAGGGTCACTCCTTCCATCAGAGCGATAGTGGGGACCGTGATTTCCAGTGTATCCGAGCCTTCCAGCAGGTTAATCGGGCTGCTGTCGACGACGATGGTCGGGGTGCCATAGACCTTCACGTCGCTGAAGGAGAACTCCACCTGGTTATTGATCTTATAGGCATTGCCGCCCAGAGCGAAGGTGAGCTGATCCGTTACCCACGGCATCGAGCCGCCATAGACATCATCCACGTAGTGGCGGACGGTGCTGCCATCGGCAACGAGGCGTACTTTGTGGTAGCCGTTATCCAGGAAGCGATCCTGGCGATAGGCGGAAGGCCGCGAATCGGTCGTGAAAGAATAGCCCGGATAAGCGTTCCAGCCGCTGATATCTCCGCGTGAGTAGCCAAAGGCGCAGGCGGTATCGCTGTTGAGGTCGATCACGGCGCCAAGAGCAACGAGCACCGCGCCAACTCCGCCAATGGGCCCCTGGGTGTATTCAATAATGACCGGGTTCTCGGGCGTAGGTGAGAAGCTCTCCCTGATCTGTTGAGTCTCGACGGCATGGTCGCCCTTTTCGCAGACGAAGTAGCCCAGAAGCTCATTATTTTCGATCCAGAAATTCAGGTCTTTGGAGATGCCTCCAGCCGCCGGACGTGATACCTGCTCCCAAACCGCCGTATCGATTGCGGCACCGGAGAAGTCATCGGCCACCAGAATTGCGAATTCCGCATAAGCATTGACGGTGACATCGGGCACCACGAGCCACTCCACGTTGGGAGAGGTAAAGGAGATTGTCGTCGTGCCGGCATTGAGAGCCAGAATGTTTACGAACTGGGTCGTCTCGCCATCTTGCAGGAAGGTGAGAGTTGCCACCTCGGGAGTCGCCACCTCGGGGTCGGAAGAGCTGAGCGTCAGCTCCACGTCGCCGCTCAGGGTTGCATACTCAGGGATGGTGACCGCCAGCAGGTTATTGAACTGCGGGAAAGCGCGCACCGTTGTCGGAGCGACACTCCCCTGGGGCAGCTCATTCTGGATGTTTTCCACAACGACGCTTTCAAAAGCGCCGCTGCCTTTGGCACCCGCCTCTCGGGCATAGATACCGAGCTCGACAAACATCGGGTCATTGCAAACCCAGTTGACCGTGCCGCCGGAGATACCATCCACATACATCGTCATGGTCGTACCGTTATAGACCAGCTCCATCGTGTGGGCCTGGTCGTCATTGAGGGCTGCCCATGCGCTCGGCTTGGTGCCGGAAGCGCCCATGGCCGTATTATACTGCCAGCCGCCTTCGCCGCGGTTGAGGCGCAGAGCGAAGAACTTGGAGCTGTCGGCATTGCGCAAAACGAGGTTGGCGCAGGTGCTCACGCCCGCTTCATGGGTCATGTAGGCCAGGTCAGCCGTGACCTTGAGCGAAGTGGTGGTGCTGCCCAGGAAGGTATCCTTGCTGATTACGCTCCTGCCGCCCCAGTAGTTGACGGTAGCGACCATGTTATCAGCGGCCAACATGCCGTCTCTGACGCCGAAGAAATCGACCGTGACATCGGCGGCAGGATAGGCTGCATATTCATAACCTTTGGTGCTGATTTCCCAGACGTTCGGGTTGAGCGTCTCGAAGTTTTCTTCGAGCTTCACGCCGACGGCTGCCGGAATCGTCACCGCCAGGGAGTTGTTGACCCAGACCGATTCGGGAGCGCTCAGTGTGAACTTGGCCAGGCCTTCACCGACGGAGGTGATGCCGACTGTTTTCTCAGTCTCGCCTGCAGCGAAATTGATCGTGGCGACCCCACCGGGGGCTCCTTCAGGAATTGCGATTCCCGAATCGGAGCTGGTGAGTGTCACCGTACAGGGAGTGGCGGAAGCGGCCACGTTGATGATGACATCGGAGGTGGTGCCGCTTTCCAAGAGGAGACTATCTTTCGCAAAATAGAGCGCATCCATCTCGGTGACCGTGATCGGCCCAAAGGAGCCCTCCACATAGTCGCCCAGGGTTGCGCCCAATTGCGGCGCGCGCGTATAGACGCCCAGCGCTACGGCGATATTTTCCGAGAAATTGAGGGGGACTGTCGCGCCATAGACCCAGACCGGATCGGCGGCGTAGGGATCGCGCATGTACATGCTGGCGCTGGAGCCATTGGCCACGACTTTGAGGTCCAGTTCGCCGCGGAGATTGCTGGCGAAAGTGCCGTTAAGAACGCCCAGGTCATAGCCGACGTTGCTCGGGTTGTTGACCGGGTAATCGGCAGTGGTGCCGGAGTAGGGGTTGAAGCCCCAGTTGCTTTCGCCGTAGTTATCGGCAAAGAGCAGCCACTTGGACTTATCGGGAGCAATCAGCCAGAGCCCTGTCCGTGTGGCTGAACCCTCCTGAACCGTGTGGGTATGGCTGATGCGTTTGGTTTCCACAATCAGCACCTTATCGGCGCTGGCGCTAAAGGTTGGCACGCTTCGCAGCGCATAGCCGGCCCAGTAACCCTGGTCGCCATTGGCACCGCTGAAGTTCAAGGTGCCATCACCCCAGATGCCAAAGCTGAAATCACCAAAACAGGGGCTATAGATGCCATCGCCAAAACAGCCGTCATCTACCACCCAACGAGCGGGATCAAGCTCCGCCTCCGAGGCAGCGACAAAATCCCAGTTCTCTGTAAACAGCACCCCCGCATGCGAAAGCAACGCCGCGGAGAGTATTGCAGTAGAGAATATTAGTTTCTTCTTCATAGTGTATTGCGTACTAGCTAGTTATTTACTACAAACAGTATATCTGTTTATCCATTGTTCTTCAATAATGGTTTTGCCAGGCAGTGAGGCCAGGAGGGCGTCTGTTCTCAAGTTTTCTCAAAACCCTCCAGGATTCCTTCCTTAACTGACTAATTTTTACTGAACAACAACACCGTCTCATTTTGTAAAAAAAGAAAAGAAAAAGCAACACCCTTAGCGTGGAAAAAGAGATGAATTTTCCAGAATCTATCAAAAAGTTCCAGTGTGAGAAAATAATCGTCTAAAAAAACCACCCCGCTTTTGTAAGCAGGGTGGCTTTCGTAGATTCAGGCAGCAGCCTTGCGGGACTACTGCCGGATGTTTCAGGAGTCTGGCCCTTATTCGGCCACGAGCCTGTAGTAGCCAGCGCCGGAGCTCAGGGGCACCTCATAGTACCAGGTACCATCCTTGATTTCGGCCACTCCGGCATGAGTCCAGAGACCACCGGAGGCTTGCGGAGAGACTTCCAGCATTGCGTTAGAGGAGACGGCCCATCTCAGGATGAGCTTGCCATCCTCAATCGCAAAGGCCAACTCAGGCACGGTCGGTTCAGGCTCCGGTGTCCATGTCGCCGTAGCGATTCCCTGCCAGGGATTCGTCCAGCCTTCAGTGCCCTCTACGTAGTAAATAGTACTCAATGCACTGCAGCCTCGGAATACATTAACATCTGGGATCGGCGCATCGCCTTTGAAGTACACACTCTTCAGACGGTAGCAACTATCGAAGGCATAGCTTCCGATATTGACAACGCTCTTGCCCATAACCACGTTTGTCAAACTGGTGCAAATCTGGAACGCTCCGCTTCCAATAGTGGTTACGCTATCGGGGATTGTGATGCTTAGAAGACCGCCACATCCATAGAATGCTTTTTCCCCGATGCTGGTGACGCCGTCGGGTATTGTAAACCATCGAAGGCATGATTTCCGATG
>LSQX01187903.1_pt1 | contig 10113 bp, 6 predicted proteins | sample 654561 | NCBI WGS metagenome assembly LSQX01 (sample SAMN04489861, study PRJNA283612) | anaerobic digester metagenome | isolation source: 4 biogas reactors fed with cattle manure at either 37C or 55C with and... | place: Denmark: Kongens Lyngby | collected 2014
GGCACGCATGCCGCCCCCGCCGCCCACGGCGGCGGCACTGCCTACTGCCACTGCCGCCGCCCCGCAGGGGCGGTGGCGCTGCTACTCCTCGAAATCGTCCTCGTCGTCGTCATAATCCACCGCGGGGGCGGGAGCCTGCTGCGTGGTGGTGAAGCCGACCTCATTGAGGTTCCAGCGCATCCAGTCCTCGACAACCGTCTGCTCGCGGCGGCGGGCAAGGGCCTCGCGCACCTGGGGGCGGACCATTTCGGCGGCGAGCGCATCGCCGGGCTGGCGGTCGACGATGTAGGTCAGCAGGGCGCCGCGGAAGACGGCGACCGGCTTGGAGAGTTCGCCCTTGCGCAGGCGCATGGCCACGGGGATCACCGCCTGGGCGTTCGGGAAGTCGCCCCGGCCGGCCGACTGGACGGCGAAGGTGTAGCTGGTGCTGACGTTGAGCGACTGCGCGGCGGCGGCGGTTTCAAAGGACTGGCCCTCCTGTGCGAGTGTCTCCTGCAGGCGGTCGCGGATCTCCTCGCACTCCTTCTGGAAGGCCTTGTCGCGCGCTTCGGCAAGGGCGAGGGGACGCACCTGGTTGGCCACCTCCCCGAAGGCGGGCGTGTAGGCGGGGACGTTGGTCCAGGCCATGAGCAGGTAGACCTTCTCCCTGCCGGGAACCACCGCGTAGCGGGCATCAAGGCGCGAGGGATCAAGGTCGAAGGCTGTTTCGCGGAACTCCTCCTGGGCCTCATCCTCGATTCCCGGCACAAAGGCATTCTCGGCGAAGAGCGGGGTGCTGGAGACCTCCATGCGGCGTGCCTGCGAGCGCCAGGTGAACTGCTTGAAATCCTCCAGCCCCAGCGACGACATGAAGGCGGCAATGTTGGTCGCGGCGATGAAGCGGGCCTCCTCGAGCGTCAGCTCGGCCACGATCTCGTCGCGGACCTCATCCAGCGTCAGGGTGACGGTGGTGTTGTTGGTGGAGGGGCGGGTATAGCTCGAGAGGTTGCCCTCGTAGTAGTCTACGATATCCTCCTCGGGGAGGGTGACGTGCGCGCTGAAGTTGGTGACGGGGATGCTGGCGTAGTGGACGCCGACGCGGTCGGGCAGGGCGAAGCGGTCGCGGTTCTCGTTGTAGAAGCCTTGCAGAGCCTCGGTGTCGAGTTCCATGTCGGCTTCCGCGAAGCGGTTGCTGATCATGGCGTACCGGATGGTGAACTGGTCCGTCCAGGCGGCGACCTCGTCCTCCAGTTCCATGGGGGCGATCAGCACGGCGGAGGCCACCGACTGGCCGAGCTTGCCGAGAATGATCTGGTCGGCCATCAACTGCTCATAGGCGGCGGGGGTGATGCCGAGCGCCTGGGCGACCCGCTCGCGGTAGATGCGCGCGTCGAAGTGGCTGCCGTTGGAGAAGGCGGGCACCTGGCGGATGGTCTGGCGGATCTCCTCCGGTGTGCTGGAGAGGCCGAGCGATACGGCGGTGTGCAGGGCGGCGAGATGCTGCCAGGCCTGGGTCTCGACGAGGGCGGGCGACACATCCAGCGGGCGGTTGCGTCCGCCGCCGACAAAACGTTCGGCGAGTGAGAAGCGCGCGCTATCTATGTTCTTGTCGCCAAGCTTGCCGACGGTGTGCCCGCGGCTCGGGCCGGACGAGCAGTCGACCGACAGGAAGGCCAGCGCCACGACCGTCGCGAAGATGATCCAGACGACGCGGTTGCGGATGAGACGATTGAAATGATAAATAAACACGGTGAAGACCTCGGGGTGTAATTATAGATAGGCGCCTGGCGCGCGAAGGGCTGGAGAGCAGGTGTCTTTCGCTTGCAGGAGATTAGAAGAAGAGATCCTCGAACGAGGGGCTGCCCGTCGCCGCGGGGGCGGCCTCCTGTGCCTTGGGGGCGTCAGCCGCGGGGGCATCCGCCCGGATGGCATCCTCCTCCCCGGGAGCGTCCATCTGGAAGACGTCAACCACGGAGGCATCCTCCTGAGCATGCTCCTCCTGGGGGCCATCCGCCGATTCGACGGCGTTGGTGGACGCGTCACTCTCAAGATCCGTGAAGATCGTGCGCGAGCCGAGGCTGGGCTTGCCCACGGCAAAGGCGAAGGTCTCCTTCACCTTGCCTTTGGAGTCGGTAATCATGGAGGAGACGATCAGGGTGCCGCCGACCGGCGCGCGGCTGCGCCAGATCTTGACGGCGGCGCGCTTGCTGGTCTCGACATTCAGCAGATCCTGGTTGGGCATGCCGTCCACCTCCGCGGGTGCGCGCTCGTCGGTGCCCCTGTTGATCATGATCGGATACTCGCCCTGCAGGTTCTCGATGCGCGTGAACGAGTTGTCGGGGACGGTTGTGATCCTGGCGCCCGCGCCATTCGCGAGAGCCGGGATGATGAACTGGGGCCCGACGATCTTCACGGTGCTGGAGGAGTCGGCCTGGGCCGTTAGCGTGGCGCCTTCGGCCGTGGTGGCCATCCCGAACTTGACGGTACCGCCCAGGGCATAGCCGGCGGCGAGCGGCGTCTCGATGGTCAGGGCCGTCTCCGGAAGGTCGTTGGAGAGGCGTGTGTTCAGCCGGCCGGCATGGAGCCGCAGGATCTTGCATTCCCGGCTGCCGGGATCATCAAGCAGTTCGGCAGCCGTGTTGGCCTCCAGTTGGACGGCGTCCTTCGCGGAGAGCAAGATAACGGCACTGCCGTTCTCGCCACAGCGGATCGATGTGCCGTAGGGGTAGGCCTTGCCCTTCTGGGCAGGCACATAGCCGCTTGTGCCCGGAACGAGCACCTCGCAAGACCCCTTCGGGGTTACTACGCGGAAAAGGGGCTCGAAGGAGGCGGCAGCCAGCGAGCCGGCCACCATCAGGGGAGCAAGTCCAAGCATCCATCGCATGCGTTGTTTGTTCATGGTTCGCATCCAAAACGGTTATGGTCAGGTCAAATGTCATCGTACAAAAGACGAGGAAAGAATGTCAACCATCAACACATCATTAACGCAATCTTTTTTGGCTTTGCCTTTTTCGGCAATCTTCGGTAAAGTAATCGCGTCATTCCGGATCGGACTCTTTTCAGTGCGCTTTCCCCGAATCTAATAAGGAAAGGATCGTGACTATGATGCGCAGAAGCATGTTGAATCCCGGCCGTGCCATATTGCTGGCCTCTTGCGCGGTAGTTATGCTGACGGCGGGTGCCCTCATGGGCCAGACCCGTGTCAGCGCTCCGGCATCTGCTGTCCGCATTCGCGACATGCCCAGAATGGGGCGGTCGTCACTGGTGCGCACGCCGGAGTATCAGAATAACGTCCGCCGCACAGTCGGCGGATCGAAGCGCCGCGAGTGGGCGCTGCTAGAGGTTGGTTACGAGACGTCCCCCGAGTGGGTCGACGAGTTGACCTTCGTCTTCCATGTCATGACGCAGGATCCCGCCAAGCAGTTCCATTTCTTCGAGACCACGGTGGTATATACGGACATCGAGCGCGGCGCCCATGCCGCCTGCGTGGTGCTGCCGCCCGCGGCCATAGCGCGTTACGGCGAGCCCAGTGCCTTTGGTGTCGAGGTTTTCATCGGTGCCGAGCGCATAGCCTTCAAGAGCGTCGGTGTCGACGGGGAGTGGTGGAAGCTCGTAGGGGACCAGCCCAACATCACCAGGCAGTCCGGTTATCTGGTCGACCGCTCAAAAACACCCTTTGCCTGGGCCTATATCGACGACTACGAGGTGGTGCGATAGTGTTCTCATCCGACCGCATCCTGGCCCTTAACATCGGTGCCAGTCGTCTGGCGCTGGCCGAATTCCGCGTCCGGCCCGGTCGCCCGCCCGAGCTGATCCAGTACGGCATGGCCGAACTGGGGATCGAGCCCGACAGCGAGACCGACCCCTCCGCCTATATCGTCTCCACGCTCCGCGACCTCATGCGCGAGCGGGGCATACGCCCGGCGCCGCTCCTGATGACCCTCTCCGGGCAGGCCGTCTTCCCGCGCTTCGTCAAGCTGCCCCCGGTGGCGCGCGACAAGATCCTGTCGATGATCCAGTACGAGGCCGAGCAGAACGTGCCGTTCCCGATCGGCGAGGTTGTCTGGGACTACCAGTTGGTGGGCAACGCCGAGGCCGGCGAGCAGAACGTCATGATCGTCGCGGTCAAGACGGATAACGTGGTCTCGCTGACCGATTGCGTGGGGGCCGTCGGGCTCGAGCCCGAGATCGTCGACGTGGCCTCGCTGGCGCTCTACAACTGCGTCGCCTACAACTATCCCGGTCTTGACGGCTGCACGATGGTTCTCGACATCGGCGCCCGCTCGACGAACCTGATCTTCATCGAGGCGGGCCGGATCTTCACGCGCAGCATCCCCGTGGCCGGCAACACCATCACGCAGGAGATCGTCAAGAGCTTCCAGCTCGACTTCCGCGCGGCCGAGCACCTGAAGCGCGAGCATAGCTTTGTCGCTCTGGGGGGGGTCTACGCGGGGGTGGCCGACGAGACGGCCGACCGGGTCTCCAAGATTATCCGTAACGTTGTCACGCGCCTGCACGCCGAGGTGAACCGCTCGGTCAATTTCTACCGGAGCCAGCAGAATGGCAGTGTGCCCTCCCGTGTCCTGCTGACGGGCGGCTCCTCGATCATTCCACACATGGACACCTTCTTCCGCGAGAAGCTCAAGGTGGACGTGGATTACCTCAATCCCTTCATCAATGTGACGGTTGGCGGACGCGCCGACCCCGACAAGGTGGCCGAGGAGTTCTTCGGGCTGGGCGAGGTGGTGGGCCTGGCACTGCGCCGTTCGGTGAGGTGCCCGGTCGAGATCAACCTGATGCCGCCCAACCTCGTCCAGAAGAAGACCTTCCGCAAGCGCCTGCCGTTCTTCGCGGTTTCCGCGGCGGCGCTGCTGCTGGCGCTCGCTGCCCTCTCCTACCATAATATCGAGCAGCGCAAGCATTTCGAGAGCCAGCGGGAGAACATTGACGGACGTCTGGCCCGCATGGAGAACCGGCGGGCGGCGCTCAAGCGCGAGACGGAGGCTCTGGGCCGGATCGAGCAGGAACTTGGGGAATACCGCTCGCTGATCACGCAGCGCACGGAACTGTCGCGGCGTCTGGTGGCGCTGCGCGACAGCGTGCCCGACGGCATGTGGCTGACCGCCGTCGAGTCGCTGAAGGACTCCCGGGGAAACGTCACGAAGCTGCGCGTCTCGGGCCGCGGCTTCAAGGATCGGCTCCGTGATCTGCAGGCCAGCGGTGGCCATCAGTCCACGGCGGTCGAGGTGTTCCGCGACCGGCTGAAGGCGCAGCCGCAGTTCTCGGAAGACGTGCAGATACTTACGGAAGGCGACGACCCCAGGTTTCCAGACCAGGTCCGCTTGTTTACGCTTGACGTTGGTCTGGAGCAGTCGGCAGGCGCCTCGTCGGCGGAAGGGGCATCGATATGAACCGAACCCGAATCATTTTTACGGGGCTCACGGTAGTGATGCTGGTCCTGCTGGCGGCAGGCGGCTATTTCCTCATAAGCAGTGCCGCGGCCGCACGGGAGGCGCGCGAGCAGCGCGACGCCGCCTATAGCCGGTTGCAGGCGCTCTATCAGTCCAATCCGTTTCCTGATGACGCGAATACCGAACGCATGAACCAGCATGTGCTTCTGCTCGGGCAGATGCGCGCCACGATGACCAACGCCCTCGCGCAGCGCGATGTCCCTCTGCCGGAGCTCAGCCCCTCGCGCTTCATCCAGAATTTGCAGCGCACCCTGCGCGACCGTCTGCTGCCCCAGGCGCCTATCGTGGAGGGCGGACGCGTCGTTCCCGACGACTTCACCTTCGGGTTTGAACGCTATCTGGTTGCCAACGCGCCGATGCCGGCCGAGGCCGACGTGCCGCGCCTGGCCCAGCAGCTCACGATTGTCGAAAACCTCGTCGGCGAGGTCTATGCCGCACAGGTCGTCGCCCTCCGCAGCATCGAGCGCGAGGTGTTCGAGGAGTCGGTGGGCGATAGGAGTGCCACTGATACACGCAGGAGCCGCCGGCGTAGCGGCCGCGGCGACACGGGCGGTGCCGCGGCCACCAGTTCCGCACCGGCCTCGGACCTATACAGATCGCAGCGGTTCACCCTGGTGGTCGAGGGGCGCCAGGCGTCCATCGGCACACTGCTCAACCGGCTGGCCTGCATGCCGATGTTCGTGGTAAGCCACGATGTCGAGATGCGCAAGAAGGCCGACGACCTGCGTCCGCCACCGTCGGCTGAGCAGGGCGCGGCAGCGTCCGCCACCGCCCAGCAGCCGGTCTCGCTGTTCGCCCAGCCGCAGGCGGCTTCCCCGGCCACACCTGCCGCTGGAAGTCCCGCCGCCGCGGAGGCCGAGATCTCGGAGCTGCCTCCCAGCCGCCGCCTGGTCTCGGGGCGTGAGATCGATCCGGTGATCGAGGCGCGGATCGTGCTCGATGTCTTCAATTTCAATAGAGAGGGAATCTGAGCCGTGCCAGCCAACACCGGATTCATAGTTTTCATTAAACGGTTCTACGACAAGCTGATCGCGCTTGCCGCCGTGGTCATATTGCTGGTGGGCATCGGCACGCTGGTAATCGGCCGGCACCGCGCCGCCGCCGATCAGCAGGCCTATGTGGCGCGTCTCGACGCGCTTGTTCCCGCACACCCCACCCTGGAGCCCATCAGCCTAATCACCCACTCGAACGCCCTGCGCCAGCTTGCCTCCCCCTATCGCATCGCCATCGATCACGAGCGCACGGCAGGCTTCTTCGTGCCCGAATCGCGTGTCTGGTGTGCCAGCCGCGCCTGCCGCAAGCCGATTCCGCTCGATAGCACCAACTGCCCCAGTTGCCAGACACCGCAACCGCGCGAGCTGGGGGATGTCGAGGGATACGACGGCGATGGCGGCGGTATTCCCGACAAGTGGGAGATCAAGTATGGCCTCGATCCCTTTGATCCGTCCGACGATATCAAGGATAGTGATGGCGACGGCTTCAGCAATCTGGAGGAGTACAAGGCCGGAACCGATCCGCTCGATCCCAAGAGCCACCCCGACCGCCTTGGATGGCTGCGCGTGCAGAAGATCGATGTCGTCAAGTTGCCGATCAAGTTCATGGCGGTTAACAAGATGCCGAACGGCAACCGCATTCAGATGAATGTCGTCGAGCCGGGATCCATGCGGGCAAGAACCTACTTCGTCATCACGAACCAGATGATCGGCAAAACAGATTTCAAGCTGCTCAACTACATCGAGACACGTGAGCGCGTAATCAGTCCGATCACCAAGACCCCGATGGATAAGGTTATCCAGAAGGTGCAGATCGGGCGCGGCGGCAAGGTCATCACGCTGGGACTCGGCGAGGATGCCAGTGAGTCCGACTACACAATAACTTTCGTGCAAACGCTCGACGGAACCACTTTCCAGGCCGCGGGCGATGGTGAATTTACCGTCGATGGTAAAAAATACCGTGTGATCTCCGTTGACAACCAGGCCACCTCTGTTGTATTACGGAACGATGCAGACAAAGTGGAGACCACGGTACCCAAACAGTAGTCCGCCGTTTAACCCGGCCAGGAGATTCGCCGTGAACAGTTTATTAAAAGTTGAGAGGCATTTCATGAGCAGAGTTCTGCAGCGGTTGTTCGCAACCTTCGCCGTAGTTTCGGTTTTAGCCTTTGTTCCGGCTGCGTATGCGCAGGACGGACTGGCCGGTGAATTGGACGAATTACTAGGCCTTGGCGGCCTCTTGCCTGCGGCACCCGCAGCCGAGCAGGCCAAGAAGCCTGAGGCCGAAGCCACACCCGCCGCCGAGGCTGCGCCTGCGGCCGAAGCCGCCGTCGAGGCTGCTGCCGAGGCCGCCGCTGAAGCCGTGCCTGCCGCCGAAGCTGCTGCGGAGGCTGTGGTCGAGGCCGTGGCTGAGGAGGCGCCCGCCGCCGAGGCTGCCGTTGAGGCCGCTGCCGAAGCCGCGCCGGCCGCCGAAGCTGCCGCCGAGGCTGTGGTTGAGGCCGTGGCTGAGGAGGCACCCGTCGCCGAGGCCGCTGCCGAAGCCGCGCCTGCCGCCGAGGTTGCTGCCGAGGCTGCCGTCGAGGCCGCCGCTGAAGCCGCCCCGGCCGCCGAAGCTGCCGCGGAGGCTGTTGCCGAGGCCGTGGCTGAGGAGGTGCCCGCCGCCGAGGCCGCCGTGGAGGCTGCTGTTGAGCCCGTTGCCGAAGCCGAAGTGGCACCCGTGGTCGAGGCCGTCGAGGCCGTGCCTGCTGCCGAGATCGCCGTCGAGGCCGTCGAAGTGGCACCGGTGGTCGAGGCTGCCGAAGTGGNNGCCGAGGAGGCCGCGCCCGCGCCCGCCGCCGAGGTGGCTACGGATACGCCGGAAGATCTGCAGAAGTTCATATCCGAAATCGACGAGCTCGAGATTATGCGGCGGCGTGCCCTTGATGCGCATGGGCGCTCCAGCCTGGAAAATGCACGCAAGGCCCTGAAGGGCGGGAACTATCCCGAGGCACAGCGCCTCTACGAGGAGGCCGCCAAGTTCATCACGCGCCGTCCCGAAAACCAGGCGCTGATTGATGAGGCGACCGAAGGGGTGGGCGAGTCGCTCTACCGCCAGGCCGGTGTGCTCTGGAAGAAGGGTGACCGCGAGAAGGCCGTGCAACTGGCGCGCCAGGCGCGCGATCGCGGCCATGAGAAGGCTCCCAAGATGGTGGCCGACCTTCAGGATGAGATCGACAATCCGCCCCAGCCGCCACCGCCCAAGGAAGCCAAGCGCTGGAAGGAGAACTCCTACCGCAAGAACCGCGAGCAGGTCGAGCGCAGGCTTGGCAAGGCGCGCGAATACTACATTACCGGTGAATACGATCTTGCCCGCAACGAGCTGGAACTCATCCTCAAGGATAATCCCTACGAGCAGGATGCCATCGAGATGCTCAAGCGGGTCGCGGACCGCGCCTACGATGTCTCCTCCAGCGAGTTCGCCACCACGCGCTCGCGCATGATGGATGATGTGCGCCAGGCGTGGACGCCCAAGCGCTATGCCATCGATGTCGTGCCGGTTGGCGAAACGGGAACCGGTAAGAAGCTCCCCGGCGATGTCGTCGGCCCCAAGGGCGTCACGCAGGAGGAGGCCACGCAGGAGAAGATGAAGGGCATCGTTGTCCCCGAGATCAACTTCAATGCCGCCAACATCAACGACGTTGTCGAGTTCTTCAACAATGCCAGCCGCGAGTTTGACAATCCCGAGCTGCCGCCCGAGCAGCGCGGCGTGAGCTTCGTGCTCAAGCTGCCGGCGCAGGAAGCCGCGGTCGCCGCACCGGTCGACCCCTTCGCCCCCGCGCCGGTAGCCGTGGGTGGTGTGCAGCCCATCACGCTGCGGGCACGCTACGTCAACATGCTCGAGGCCCTGAACCTGGTCACCGACATTGCCGGACTCAAGTTCCGCGTGCGCGGCAAGATCGTCGTCATCATGCCGCTTAACATGGCCGACCGCGACATGGTAACCCGCTCCTATACCGTGCTGCCCTCGATCCAGGAACGCGCCTCGAGCGTCTTCCGCGAGCTGGGCACCGGCAGGCGCGGGATCGCAGCCGATCCCTTTGCGCCGGTTGAACCTGCGCCTGACAGCGGCCAGATTGACTGGAAGCAGCTTTTCGCCGACATGGGCGTGCAGTGGCCCGAGGGCTCGTCGATCTCCTACATCCCGAGCATCAACAAGATGCGCGTCTTCAATACCCCTGAGAACCTGGCCGACGTGGAGAAGGCCCTCGAGGACCTGAACGTGACCCCGCGCCAGATCGAGATCGAGGCGCGCTTTGTCGAGGTCTCGCAGACCGACCTCGAGTCGATCGGCTTCGAGTGGCTCCTGACCGACGACTGGGAAATCGCCCACAAGAAGGGCAATCCCCAGGAGCGCATCAGGATTGGCGCTAATAGCGGCACCACCGGTCTGCGCTATATCTCCGACGATACTCCGGTCGATCCAAGTATCAGCGCTGTAGCCGACAATGTGCTTTCGGTCGCCAGCGTGCTGACCAACCCGGAACTCTCCTTTGTGCTCCACATGCTGAGCCAGAAGGCCAACACCGACCTGCTCTCCGCACCCAAGGTTGTCACCAAGAACTCGCAGGAGGCGGTCATCAAGGTCGTCACCGAGTATATCTACCCCACGGAGTACGACATCACCGAGAACC
>LSQX01226728.1_pt1 | contig 10113 bp, 13 predicted proteins | sample 654561 | NCBI WGS metagenome assembly LSQX01 (sample SAMN04489861, study PRJNA283612) | anaerobic digester metagenome | isolation source: 4 biogas reactors fed with cattle manure at either 37C or 55C with and... | place: Denmark: Kongens Lyngby | collected 2014
TGCATCATAGATCGCATCGATCAGAGACTGACATCTGTATTCAGGCAGTTGCTTTACAGCCTCAGGGCTTAGCCCCTTCAGATTGCGTACAAGGATTGCAACTACGAAGCGTCTCCGGCTGTGCATGAAACATCCGGTGCCGGTGATATCGCCATCAGACTCTTCTTCCAGCAAGCCATAGGAAACATATGCATCGCTGGTGATCATCCCATGGTAGCCGTTTTTCAAGTAGAAATCCCTGAGATGATCTGTACTCCTTGTTAGTTCGTAATCGAACACAACGATTGGATTGCCGCCAAAGAGCTCACTTGTTGTGTGAACCCACATAAAACTTTTAGATCCTGCCTTGCGGCCATCCATGATCACCTCAAGTGTCGTCTCATCGACCTGGTTGTACCTGCAGAGCCGCAGAATGTATGCCAGCCTGTCATAGACCGGACCGAACAGATCCAGGGCAAACCGGGTGATCCAGTTCACCATGTCCTGCCGTGTCAGAATTACCCCGTTCCGCAACAAATCCTGCTCCTGCCTGTAAAGAGGCAACCCCAGTACGAACTTGTCATACATGATCTCAGCAAGGATTGAAGCGGACACCAGGGAGCCGGGAAGGAGCTTTCCTTTATAGGGGGAACGGACAAGACAGTGTTCCAGTCCGACGGACAGAACCGGTGCATAGGTCACTTTCAGGTAGGTGGTGCATGGAACGCTTATGTACTCCTCATATCTGGTCCAACTGAATATGCGCCAGTTTCCAGAACCGTAGGTTCGATCCAGTTCATCGATATCGAGCAGGAACTCTGTCTTCTTTGGGACCCCGGACAGATCCTTCTTCCGTTTTCCCTTCTGCTTCCTGCCATTACTGTGTTTGTTGCGGCTCTGAACCAGATCGGTGTCGCAACAACCAGCATCCGTAGACATTTCACCGGCAACCAGATCTTCAGAAAGAGGATCCTCATAGACTTCATCAGTAAGAGCAGCCCCCAATATGCCGGAGGTTTTTTCAGACGCGCGCCCGAACAAATCCTTCTTGCGGAGGTTCAACTGCTCGGTCAGCCGGAGATTTTCTTTTTTGAGGAGTCCATTTTCCTTTTCCGCACCGGAAAGACGCACCTTCATTTCACTGAACTGGATGGCCATCTCAGTGGAAATGCGTTCCTTTTCACCGGACAGGTCTAGCAGGTCTGAGTACTCCATCAGCACTGCCCTTAAAGCAGAACGAAGTTCCTCCGGCGATATGGCATCCAGGCTGTCATAAAGCCGCTGCAGATCTTTTCTCATAATGCAGTGCTTACCTCCGCCCGGTTGCATCAGCCAAACAGAGTTCCTTGCATTGGTCAACATGTTTGCTGATAAGGTTTATGGTCTCCTGTAATCTTTGGTTTTTCTGCTCCAGACGGATGATTTCGGCTTCCTTCTGTGCCAAGGCAATGGTAAGCTCACGAATTCTCTCATCCTTTTCGCGGGCTTCAGTGTCAGTCCGGTTGTCGGATGAGGCAGTAGTTTCTTTGCGTTTCCTGCCACGGCTGCCTGTGGGAATGACTTCCCCTGTCTGCGGGTCGAGTTTGCCAAGCAGCTTTCTTTTGGACCGGGACTGCTGTTTGTCTGCATCCCAGTAGCTGACAGATTCGTAAACGTAAGTGGTATCCGTATCTTTGTGATATTGTTTGATGATGGCCATGAGGCTCCTCCTCGTTACATTTATTTCTTCTATTATATCACTTTATGTAACGAGTGTCAATATAAAAGTGACATAAACATTAAAAAATATGTCACTTTTTAAGATGGAGCCATTGGCATTTGGGCGGTCAGGTAAGCTGAGCCTGCGCCGCTGATCTTCGGAAACACTTCATGAATGGAGCTTTCCAATGTAAAGCCGCTCATCAACCGATTATACTGCTCAGGGGAAATCTCCCTGGCTTCATCAGGTGTCCTCGGCCACTGGAACCGGTTGCCAGGGGCAAGACGTTTGTAGATCAGGCACGTACCGTCGCCCTCAAATACAAGTCCCTTGATCCGGTCGGTACGTGTGCCGCAGAAGAGAAAGAGCGTTCCTTTTTCAAATGGTTCCAGTCCGTAATTCAGCTTTACATATGCTGCCAATCCATCTATACCCCTGCGCAGATCGACTCGGCCACAACAGATGATCACCTTCCGGAAGGACGCGCAGTCTTTAAGCATGGCGCAGGACTTTCATAACTGTATCAAGAGTTTGTTCGTGGACAGCTCCACTGACATAGATCCGGAAATCGCCAGACTGAATCATCAGTTCAGGAACAAGCGTCCTTTCGGCAGAGACAGCTTCTTCAGATATGAGTGCCGATCTGGATACCTGTGAAGTGATGTCAACAAAAGCCGGCGCCGGTGTGGCAGAAGCTGCGCCCTGAATGAGAAGTTCGTTCCTGAACTGGTGCTGCCAGTAGTAGAAAGACTTGATGTTAACCCCGTTCATCTGGCACCATTGGATTTTGGGAATGGACTGGTCACGGCTGTTACACTCTGTTACGATCCGGAGCCATCGCTCGCGGCGGACTTTATATGAATTTTTATCCATACGGAATGCTCCTTTTACAATAAATTCTGCTGGATTTATTGTAAAGGAAGATGGTTCCTAAAAAAAGACACACAGTATTTGACGCTTACTTCTATTTCGACCTGTTTTGGAGTGCATAAACTCCAAATGAACTCCAAATAAACTCCAAGAATTGCCCCGATATCTCGCTAAATATTCCAAATCATCATAAGAATAGAGGCTGTTATTGAGCCTCTATTTTTGCTTTTCTGAGAGCTTTTTTCTTGTCTAGGAACTCACGCCCTCCTGGTTGTCGGAGGAATTCATTTACCGCCTCGATAGTCGAAGAAGCAAGTTCATCCCTCACATGGTCAGGTATCTGAGAAAAATCAATCTTGATATCATTAGTCTCTGTCACGTCAGACATTCCGATTGAACACTCGCCATTTGGACCTGTTCGCCTTTGTTCTGACATATCACTACCTCCGTAATATGTATTCCGGCTTATGCCGTACCCTTAGTATATCACCATCAGAGACTAAATCCAATATTCTCTTAGGCGGAACGGAAACACCCCAAAATTTTTTTTTGCTAACTGAGCGAAATTCGGGGGTCGGCGTGCCCGCGCGGGTTTTATTGCTGTTCCCAGGACCCTTTTTTTCTCAGACAAGATTTTCAAGTGAGCTCATCCGCTGCTATGTATATATCAATACCGCTTTGCTCTCCGGTACTTAGGCTTGTAACCTATCCATCGCCCGGTGGTAATTCTGGCGTCTGACGGCCTAGGTGCATCCCGAGGAATGATCCATCCATGGCCAACTTTGCCAGCGCCCTGGACACGACCGAGAGCGCACAGTCTGGTTACTCCTTGCATTGAATATCCCCATAGTTCTCCCGCTTCTCGCGTGGACATATAATCGATCCAGGACAAAGTATACAACTCCTTTCCCTATTTGTTCAGACAAACCGAGACTTAACTCTTTACTTCCTTGTCCATTTTGGCGTGTTGCAACGGCCCTATTTCGCTTTTAATTGATTGGGGCAGGTATTAACCCTTGCAAAGGGAAAAGACGCTTAAACCGTCTATTTGGGCGTGCTTAATATTCATCTGCAAACAGGATCGTCGTGACGGACCTGTCCCATTCAGTTATGATATACAGCTTCCCTTTACTCGTATTATATGATGCCAGAATCCTCTCGCCTATCTTCAAAGCCTCTTCATTCAGTTCTATGTCCTCCTGGCATAGATCTCCCCAATCCTGAACGAGGTATCTAAAGAATGCATCTTGGACCTCAAGCCCAAACTTAGGACTTTCTTCTATCTCAGCAGCAATACCAGCTGTCATATACAATTGACCTAACTGCATATCGTCACCCCCTGACTTTTGCGACTATAGTATCTCGATGAGATGTCTTCCGTAAAGGCAAAGCAGGTGGGTACAATCGGCTGAAAAAGACCAAACCCCTTTTTGATTTATGCTCTAAGCATAACGAAAGGAGGTTTTTTTATGATCATTATTAGGAATTACCGGCTTGATTATGACAGTGAGAGAGATCTTTACATTGCCCATAGCAATCAAGCACCAATGTGTCCGGACTGCGGAGAGCTGCTTTCCGGATATGATTCAAGGCGCCGGCGCGTAATAGGAAGTGACGGCAAAGCTTATTACTTCCGGCTGCGCCGTCTTAGGTGTCCATCATGCGGCCATCTTCATCTGGAGATCCCGGATATAATCGCACCTGGGAAACACTACTCAGCCGAAGTGATACGGCAGGCCCGCTTTGGCAGCGGTGAAGCGTGCCCGGCAGATGACTCGACAATCCGGCGCTGGAAGAAGAAAAAATAACCCACCCGGTTTGCCTGTACCCACCTGAATTGCCGCTGTATTCTTTACTTATCATATAACAGAAGGAGGGATTGTTATAAAAAGTGCTTTTATTGTAGCCGCCGCCTGTCTTTTAACGGCCGGTGTAGTTCTGGGAGCTATTGCATTTGGTATCAACCTTAAAGATAGCAGCGGCAGCTCTGTATCATCCGATGCTGTTTCGGACGCTGTGGCCGTCTCCGCTGAAACCGGACTGGATGTGCTCGTAGATCCGGCAAAGGTAAGTCCTGAAGAAATGGCAGAGCCTAACCAGGCTGCCAACTCTTCCGGCAATATTATTATCCCTGGCTTTGCGCAGCTCACATTCAAAGCAGGGGACAAAGAACAAAACGTGCAGCTTTATAATCCGAAAGACAACAACTGCTATTTCATAATTTCTATTCTGCTGGCCGATAACACAGAGCTCTTTCAATCTGAATTATTAGCTCCAGGATCTTCACTGACTAAGATTAAACTATCCAGGACTCCGGAACCAGGAATTTATGATGCTGTACTGCGCTATTCTTGCTTTGATATGGAAACGCTGAAAGGCTTGAATGGCGCAAATACTAATTTTATTTTGGAGGTGATCCCATGAAAAACCGTATAGTAGCATTAGCAATAGCCGTCTGTCTGATCTGCACTGTTTCACCAATATCAGCCTTTGCGGCAAATGTTAGCGGCGGCTCAGCATCAACAAGTCTTTCTTATACTGTCGATAATTACTATTCGATAGTTATCCCATCGACAATTGACCTGAACAGTCAGACCTCTTTTCAGATTACGGCCGCAGGATGCGAGATCGGAGAGGGAAAGCGGTTAATTGTTGAAGTTAATCCCACAAGTACATACGAAGACAATGGTATGTTCTATCTTTACAAAGATAAAGGTGCTGAAACAGAGCAAAAGATGCAGTGCCGAGTGGCAGTTGGCCAATCTGCGGATGATACAGGAGGACACTATATTGATTTAGATTTGAGTACTGATACAATCGTTGCTACTTTTCACAACGGCAGCACTACTCCAGTGACAGGTGGGTATTTAAAAATAATCCCATTGCCCACTGGAAAGCCAAGCGGAACATATACAGGAGCGGTATTTTTTACAATCAGAAGTGAGGACATTGTTTAATAAAGTGCCAACTTCGTTTACTCTGGAAGAAGAGGCAATATGATTAAGATAAGGCTGTCCGTCCTCCTGGGTGAGCGCCGAATGACACAGGCAGATCTCGCCAGGATCACAAAGATAAGACCCTCGACAATAAATGAGCTTTACCATGAGCTGACTGACAGGATTAACCTGGAGCACCTTGACCTGATATCCGTGATAAAGAATTGGACAAATGTATTATGCCTGCGGGGATATTCTCGGCCGGTTTTTTCTGCGTATAGCTTGCTTTTCTTAATCAGACTTTCAAGCCAGATCCTTGAAGGACTATCTTCTTCCATATGTCTCATGTTCTTAAAAGCTTCTCTCAGCTGTTCTCTTTTCTGTTTGTAATTATCAATTCCAATGCATAATAAATCTTGTATTTCAAAATCCATCTTGTACACCTCACAATATGTTCTATCGTCTATAGGGTATTAAAAACGATTCTACTGAGCTAAGACCCGTTTCCTTCCAGAAGGTATATCCGGTTCTACTGTAGGGGTCCTTCGGATAATTTTTACCTGGAAGGAATTCTGCAAGCATTTCATGGTATTTGCTGTGGAAAATACGGTCTAATGCATCGCGATGTTGTTGCTCGATATTCTGTATTGAGCATTCACGAATATATGCGATCTGAGCAAGGCTCAACCCGAAATAGTAGCGCATTGTCAGTACTTCATGCTGCTTTTCGCTCAATACCGTCATTGCCTCATCAAGCGCTGCCCGCAGCTCCTTATTCCAAACATCTTCTACAACAAGCTCTCCAAGATCAGCTTCGCCAGGCTTCAAGTCGCCTATTGTATCAAGCAATGTAATGTCGGTATCGTTGTGAATCTCTCTATCAAGAGAGTCGGAATAATTTAACCAGTCTCGTTTTGAGCCTCTTATTCCCAATGCCTCACGGAAAGCATTTTTCAGCGTGTAGTCGAGGAATGTTAGAAACTTATATCCGGTTTCTGGTTTAAAATATTTTACTGCTGCAATCATTCCTAGATAGCTACTTTGTACTAAATCGTCAAGCTCGCAACCGCATTTATTTTCGAGCTTATCGAAATACATTCCAGCTTTCATTACAACGAATTTCCGAATCTGTTCCCAGAGCTCAGGCAGCAGTCCATCATCACCTTGCTGAATCAGGACCGCTAATTCTTCATTTGTCACCGTGCTTGACACCTCCCCGCCGCTCGTGATAATATTTGTTCAACGAATTATCGGCGGCGATTGGTGCATTACTCATCGGCCGACAAGAGCCGGCGCAGGGTGCGGATCCTGCGCCTTTTCTTTGCTCATCAAGTAACGATCAAGTTAAACTGACCGCTGCCAACGATTTCAAGCGATTCAATCGTTCCACACTTTTGGCCACCGGGGATCTGGCATTCTCCCTTGTGGTAGAACCTTCGAGTGTCACCATGTGCAGCATAAGCCTTAAGTTCCTCATTGTTGAGAAAAACCGTTACTGGGCCTTGTGCTGTAATTTCGATTGTCGTAGCCTTGGCACCGTGCCCTACAGCATTGAGTATGTTGTTGCCTCGCTTTGCTGATGCCGGCGCCATCCCGCCGTCCTCCGGGAACCTGCTTGGTCCTGGGTTAATGAATTTAACAGACATGCTAATTTCCTCCTTCATCATCTTGATTTTATGATTTATCGTGAAGCCTTGGCTCCCCGATGCATCACTGAACTATTCCCGCTGCTGCGGATGTTTCTCTGAGTGCCTTTATTGTTCAATGAGCTGAATGCTGCAGCCGATTCCTTCCGGACAACCTGATGATTGTCCTGGCAATCACATTTTTCCTGAGGATCCAATGCTGCTTTGCAATATGGACATACTCTATAAAACATCTTTATTCACCTCCAAATTCCGGCATTGTCACCCTTCCGGAAGAAGCCTGACATAATCTGGTTGTGTACTGTTAGGTTCTGTTGGTACTGTACTGTACTGTACTGTACTGTAGCCCCTGTACGTGCAGTGTTTGTGTTTTGCACGTGCATTGAACTCGTTTCTTTTGCCTTAGTAAGTGACTTCTATGTTACTTGCGTACAACTCATGCAGTTTGTCACGTATTTTCTTTTTCCATCTTGAAGCCTGAAAGGGAGAAAGGCCTATTGCTTTCACCCGAAGGAGAAGTCTGATCTACACTACACTGATCAAAATGTTTTTGCCCCCAGCCTTCTCTCTTGGCTTTTCGAATTACTAAATTCCAGTCCTTATACTTCTACCAGAAGATGTGGGATACTCCAAAATTGCCAAACTTGCAATCTGTTATGGCGTGAGCGCAGATTATCTCTTAGGTTTATCGGATAATATGAGTCCAGATATAGACTTTCAGGGAATAGGAAAAAAGACAGGCTTGTCAGATAAAGCTATCAGGAATATACAGTCCATAAATGGCATCAGTGATGAGCCTGCTGGAAATTATGATTTTGAATTAAGACACCGGCTTAACTCGTTTTTGGAGCATCCAAAGATGAGAGAATTTATCTATAATATTCAAAGATCAAAACAGTGCTCAGAATCCACAATGTCAGCAAGTATAACAGAAGAGGAATATGTGACTGCCGTTACATCTACTTTCCGAATTGGCTCAGAGTTGTTAACTAATCATGAAGTTAAAAAATTTTATCGGCAGGAAGCAATTAATGCCTTACGGGATATCGTGTACGATTTAATACCCGATAGAAAGGATAAGAAGGAGGAATAGGAATATGGCAACAGTCACAAAGCGCGGTGACAGTTATAGAATCTGTGTAAGTTTAGGTTATGATCTGAATGGAAAGCAAATCAGGAAATACTCAACATGGACTCCGGATCCTGGAATGACAGCCAAAAAAATTGAGAAGGAATTGCAACGCCAGGTAGTGCTCTTTGAGCAGAAGATGACATACTCTACGACTCATGATGGAAGTATTAAGCTCGCAGATTTTACGGACCTGTTTTTGAAGGAATACGCCTACAAAAATTTAAAGGCCAAGACGGCCTTCGGGTACGAAAAACGGATGGAGGTAATAAATAAGGCCCTCGGGCATATTAAGCTCAAGGACCTGAAGCCTGGGCACATTGCCCAATTCTACAGCAACTTGCAGGAGGAAGGGATGCGCTCCAAAGAGCTTGCCAAGATAAAGATTGATTTCGCCAGGTGGCTTAAGGATAATAACATGACCATGGCCGCCATGGCCGAAAAGACGGGAGTTTCTTTGTGGGTATTTAAGCAGCTGAAGAATGGTCAGAGCATAGCTAGGGAATGCGTAGTACCAATAGCTGAGGCCATGGAAATAGAGGCAAAGCAGCTTTTCTCCATCAATAAGGATATGACGCCACTGGCTGCTGGTACCATCCACACATTCCACCGCGTATTGTCGGCCGTTCTTTTCCGTGCGGTGAAGTGGGGATATATTCAATCCAATCCGGCTGCGCGTGCTGATCTACCTTCCATAGCCAACCGGCGCGCTAAATATCTTGACGAGCCGGATGCACGACGCCTGCTTGAGCTACTACAGAATGAGCCAATCAAATGGCGAGCGATTATTACATTCGACCTGCTCTCCGGACTTCGCAGAGGAGAGCTAGCCGGACTCTGCTGGCAAGACGTAAATTTCGCCGATCAGACTATTATCATCCGTCAGACATCGAACTATTTGCCCGGGAAGGGAATATATACAGACACTCCAAAGACTACGACCTCCAATAGACCGCTCAAGCTGTCCCGTAGCGCATTTCTTCTCTTGACAGAATATAAACGCTGGCAGGATGATCAGAGAGAAGCTTTTGGAGATGCATGGAAGAATGAGGATGGGCGCGTATTCACCCGAGATGACGGTGCTCCGCTATTTCCGGACAGCATAACAAAGTGGTTTTCTGATTTCGTAAAACGGTCAGGCTTACCCAAGGTTACGGTCCATTCTCTGCGCCATTATGTAGAGTCAAATATTATGGAGAGTGAATTCTATTTTCCCATATTCTATACTGTTTTCGGTAAAATCACTCCCCATAATACAATAGATGCTATTCTACTTGCAGAAATCACTTAACCATCGCATCAGCTCTCCATCTTCTTCCCAACGCGGGATTTCATCTGGAACTAAATCTACATATGCGTTTTCGATAGCCTTCCGTTTCATTTCACTATCTGCCCTCGCGTACACCTCGGTCGTAGAACAATCCACATGCCCAAGGAAATCACGTATATAAATCAAATTTACGCCAGATTGAAGCAAGTGCATACTTTTTGAGTGGCGTAGGACATGAGGTGTGACTGGAAATCTAATTTGAAATTCTGGATCGCTCTTTGCCATTTCCACATATTTATCCAGTATATAAGAAATCCCCCAACGCGAAAGTTGTTGTTGCTTTTGATTAACAAACAAATAATTATCGCTTTTAGCTATTCCAACATGGTATTTCTTCTTTTCTAAATAGGTCTTCATCAAATTTGCAGTTCTACCAATGATCGGAACAGTCCGCATTTTACTTCCTTTACCATGAAGTGTGACAACAGCTGGAGCAGTAAGTCGGACATCTTTCACTTTAATATCCACCAATTCCTGTACCCTGGCACCAGTATCATAAAGGACTGAAAGCAATACCATATCAC
>LSQX01020515.1_pt1 | contig 10112 bp, 8 predicted proteins | sample 654561 | NCBI WGS metagenome assembly LSQX01 (sample SAMN04489861, study PRJNA283612) | anaerobic digester metagenome | isolation source: 4 biogas reactors fed with cattle manure at either 37C or 55C with and... | place: Denmark: Kongens Lyngby | collected 2014
ATAAAACTGTCCGTATAAGCAGTATAAGGATACATGAAGGTAGAGACCTCCAGGCAACCGGTGGCATTGACCACCACTGCACGATCCTCTTTGTTCAGAGCGCGCAGCACCCCGGCTACTACCACCCCGGCCCCGCAACCGGCACACAGCCTGTGCCCTCCGGTGAGGCGGGGCGGCTTTTCCACTTCCCTTTTGAGGTTATAAACCTTGCTCATGCTATCGCTCCCTTCGTTCTGTGCCCCATATGGCTGTACACCGGATGGATATCGCCGCTTTCAGCAATACTCGCCAGGCGTTTAAACACCTGTTCGAAATCCTCAACCTTTATGTCCCGGCCGCCCAGCCCATAGACGATATTTATCAAATAGGGGCGTTGCTTGAGATCGTACAGGGCGCTGCGGGTTTCAGCAAATAAAGGACCCCCATTGGCGGAGAAACCCTCGGATTTGTCCATGACCGCTACCGCCCTGGTCCCTGCCAGGGTCTGGGCCAGTTCTTCCCCGGGGAAAGGGCGGAAAACCCTGATTTTGACCAGACCGGCTTTTATTCCTGCCTCGCGCAGCTTGTCAACCGCGGTTTTGCCGGTTCCGGCACTGGATCCCATAATAACCAGAGCCAAATCAGCATCCTCCATCCTGTATTCTTCAAACAGCCCATAACGCCGGCCTGATATCTTCTCGAACTCTTTTGCCACTTCCAGGATACGGGCTTTGGCCGCCTTCATGGCCTCCGCTTCCTGTACTTTATGTTCCATATAATATGCGCTTATATCGTACGGCCCAACCGCCAGGGGATTCTCTTTTTTCAGCAGGTAGTGCTGGGGACTGTATTCCCCCACAAATTGGCGCACCACCCCGGTATCCAACAGCTCAATATTTTCAACCGCATGGCTGGTGATGAAGCCGTCCATACAAGTCATCACCGGAAGGCGCACCTCAGGTGCTTCACCGATAGGTATGGCCATGATGAAATTATCATAGGCTTCCTGATTGTTCTCCGCATAGATTTGAATCCAGCCCGAGTCCCTGGCTCCCATAGAGTCAGAGTAATCGTGGTTTATATTGATTGGCCCGGAAAGGGCCCGGTTGACGCAGGCCAGGGTAATGGGCAGACGGCAGGAAGCTGCCACGTACAGAAGCTCGTACATCAATGCCAGTCCACAGGATGAGGTGGCACAGACAGACCTGGCTCCAGCAGCCTGGGCGGCAATACATACCGACATAGAACTGTGCTCGGATTCCACGGTCACGAATTCCGTGTTTACCTCACCGTTGGCTACATATGCAGCGAAGTATTCGGCTATTTCGGTGGAGGGGGTAATGGGAAATGCCCCCATGACATCGGGATTTACCTGCTTCATGGCATAAGCCACAGCCTCGTTACCCGAAAGGCGGCTCTTCATTTGGGCACACCTCCTGCTACCATAGTAATCGCCGGGAAAGGGCATACATCCTCGCAAATCCCACAGCCTTTACAGTGCATGTAATCGAAATCCAGGCGTTTTCCATCCTTGACCGGGATAGCGCTATCCGGACAGAAGGGGACACAGAGCATGCAGTGTTTGCAGGCATCGGCATGGAAAACCGGCGTATGAGTTCTCCAGGTGCCGGTATTAAAAGCCCGCGCGGTTCCCGGCTCGTAAATCTCCCCACCGGGGGTCAGATCCTGCCAGGGGGTATGCTCATTGATATCCTTCGCGCGTATCACCCTATTTGCACCTCTTCCATGGATTTTTTCAGTGTTGCCATATTGCCCTCTATCAACCGGGGCCGGGCGGCGAATTTATGTTTAAAGGATGCTTCGATGTTGGCGAAAAACGGCTCGATTTGCAAAACGCCGCTCACCTTAACCGCTGCGGCCAGCATAGGGGTGTTCGGCAGATTGCTGCCCAGATACTGTTCCGCAATGCGGCGGGCATCTATGGTACAGATTTTACCGCCCCAGCCGTTGAGCCTGGCGCGCATCTCCTGCGGAGAACTGGGGGTATTGATGATTACCGCACCATCCTTTTTCAGTCCCCCGGTAACGTCAACACTTCCCAGCAGGGTTTCATCAACAACGATCACATAATCAGGATTGTATATGTTGGAATGTATGTTGCAGCGTTGGTCACTGATGCGATTGTAGGCGGTAATAGGGGCACCCATACGTTCAGGGCCGTACTCAGGGAAGCCCTGCACGAATTTGCCCTGTAAACCTGCTGCTTCTGCCAGGAGCAGGCAGGCGGTTTTCGCGCCCTGACCGCCCCGGCCATGCCAGCGAAATTCTACTATACCCGTGGTTGCCATGCTATTTCCTCCAGTCATAGTGATTGTACCCTCCTCCTACCTCTAAAGAAGCAGGGGGTGTAAACTTAAAAAGGCTTTCGTCCCGTAAAGGGACGAAAGCCTTAAAAGACATTCGCTATACCACCCATTTTTACGACATACCATCATATGCGTTCCCGGTGACGGGGGAAAACCGTCGGAGCCTACTGGATTACTCGTTCGGTCCGCAGCTCAGGAGTGATTTTCAGATTCAGGCTACTGGTACCGGCTTGCACCATCCCCGGCTCGCTGCAACGTTCAACTGAAACCTACTCTCTCCATCATTGCCTTTGCATTTTGAATTATTGAATTTATTAAATAAATATACCCACTTGGCAGTATTTTGTCAATTGCTATGCTTTGATATTTAAGCAAGCCTGCACAGGCCTTGCTGTGCTGATTGCTGCCAGCATTTCCGGCCTGGCGAAGAATAAATCTATCTTAAAACCCACTTACTGCTGGGATTGCTGCCACATCACTGTTCAGCCATTATCTGCAGAGCAATCTTACTCATCAATCGCTGGCTATAAAAACTATCTGGTTCATTTTTGGCCCCGATGGTATTTATTCCAGTTATCAATTCGCGGTTACACATTTATGTTATATTTTACCAGAGTGCCCTTCAAAAACCTAACGCAGATTTAATTACCCATATTTACCAAAAGGTAGTAACAGTTTAAGCGAGAATTATTTTTAATTAAGAGACCTTAGCAGAAACCTCCAGAAGCAAATATACCGGTAAAACCGGTTTCAAGCTGGCACATGTATCGCTACCAGAACACTTGCTAAAGAAAGGATGATCGCAAGCCATGTTAACATTTCGTCGCAAGCACTTGATTTCTTGGGGCATATTGGCCCTGCTGATGGTCTCCATAATGGCGTGGCCTGCCCAGGCCGGTGATTATGGTACCAAGGATCTTAAAATGGGCAGTCAGGGGCAAGCCGTCACTCAGTTGCAGCAAGATCTTAGCAGTTTAAGCTTCTATGCATATAGTATTGATGGACGGTTTGGGCAAAAAACCCATGATGCGGTAGTTGCTTTTCAAAAATCCCGGGGATTAAAAGCGGATGGCATCGTCGGCCAGCAGACTAAAGCTGCATTGAAAGTTGCCTTATCCTCTAAGCCGGGTAATTATGGTACACAAGATCTCAAAATGGGCAGCCAGGGGCAAGCCGTCACTCAATTGCAGACCGATCTTTCCACATTAGGCTTTTATACCAACAGTATTGATGGACGGTTTGGGCAGAAAACTCATGATGCGGTAGTGGCCTTTCAAAAATCTCAAGGCCTTAAAACTGACGGCCTGGTGGCTGCAAAAACCAAGGCCAAACTAAAGGAGGCCGTAACCGGGATGGTGCCGTCATCCATAGCGTCTGGTGCCAAGCCGCCCACTGCGGACAGCATAAATCAATATAACCGCCATGAAAAACCAATAGTTGACGCTTTCCGGGCTAACTATAAGGGAAGCCTCGCCGAGGCTTTGGTAGGCCGGGCCATATGGTATATGGAGTACGGTTTCATGAAGTACGGGCACAGCAAATATGCCTCCAGCGGGTATATAGACTGCTCCAATTTTGTTTCCCTGGTTTATAAGGATTTTGGATACTCCATTACCTCAGCAGCCAAAAACTATGACAAGGTAGGGGTTAAAGTCGAGGGGGTTTATGCCGAGAAAATCCCGGGCTCATCCAAATACACCCTGAAAGGCGTAGAAAAGCTGAAGCCCGGTGATATATTCACCTTCTGGAACTCTGATGCCCCGGCCCGGACGCATATAGGTCATGTAGCCATATACATGGGGAAAATTAACGGCAAACCCTGCATCATCAATACCTGCAGCGGCCGCCCCACGGCTATAGGTATAATTGACAGCTTTGCCTACTGGTATGGCTCGAGTCTAATCGAAGTGCGCAGGGTTTTGCCAAGCAGTGCATTTGTGCCAGGCGCAAAAATAACCCTGAGTAAACCGGTGATCCCGGCTGTATATCAAATAAAACCTGACAAACCGATTATACTGCCCCAATATCTTCGCACCGGCTTCTAATACCTGGTTTAAAATCTGGAGATCAACCTCCCCCAGCCAGGAAAAACCGGCATGTGCTGTGTTTATCGCACCGAGTGTTTCTGCAAAGCCAAGCGTACTACTGTGATCTCCTTCGCAGCAGTACGCTTTTTCTTTGGCCTGCTGTTCTCTGCAGTCCTACTTTTATCCCCCATGATCACCTTTATTTTGGTTTAATCTACCTAATGCAACAATAAAAGCACCGTAAATCCATAGCTTAGCATAATGGTTTACAGTGGAATCATCACCATAGACTGCCAATAATCATATGCTATAAAAACCCAGTAATTAATTGATCCAAAAAAGGAGTGATAATATGGCAATAATTCGGGTCCCGCAGGACCAGGATACCATTCAATCAGGCGTCAATATCGCAAACCCCGGTGACATTGTACTGGTGGACAAAGGGAGTTATAAAGAATCAGTGGCAGTGAGCACAAACTCCATCCGCATTGTAGCCAGGGTAAAGCATGGCGTAATACTGGAGTCCAGCAACAGTTCCGAGAACGCCATCAAACTTGACAACATATACAACGTAGAGATCTTTGGTTTTATCATTCAGAACTCTCACCGCTCGATATGGATTTATAGAGGCGGTTATCATCGTATCATCGGCAATATTTTCCAAAACCACAATGCCGACGGCATTATCTTTGAGGACTCTACCGGTAATCTTCTCTACCAAAACACCATCCGCCACAATTTCTCGGTGGGTGTTCTGCTTGGTTGGTCAACCCCTGGTTCCACCAGCAACTGGATAATTGAGAACGTGATCAACAACAATGGCGGACACGGTGTGGAAATCTGGACCCCTGCCGCTGCCGGCAATGCCGTTATCAATAACCGTATTTATTGCAACAACGGTGAAGGCATATTTACCAAGGGTCAAAATACGTTATTATATGGCAACCGGGTTGAAAACAATTCCACCAATGGCGTTAAGCTTCAGTTGGGAAACAACTCCAACGTGCTGAACAACACCATTACCGGAAACAGAAGCGACGGTGTAGACATCTCCAGCGATCAAAACATTGCATTCGCCAACCTTGTAAAGAAAAACTACGGAAACGGCATCGTGATCTCTGGTTACGAAAATATCGTGCAGGGGAATATTGTCATTGACAATAAGGGGGGTAATATCGAGAATAACTGCAACAACAGCATTTTTGACAATAAAACATGTTAAACATAGATTATCGATTTTAATGACAAGCTACTGTGCATTAATCGTATATCACGATACCTAATTGGGGTATCGTTTACTTTTTACTGATACGATTGACTAAATGGTCTTTCATCCGACTATTACCCCGACTGACTGGTTCAGGTGTCCTATGTAGCATTATTATTGCAGGCCTTTGTCACTGATTAAAACACCAACAAGCCATGGTATAATATGTTAATAGCAGTCTTAGAGCCAGGAAGCAGGTAGTATTGACCTATTGCTACAATCCCCGGGTAACGCTAATGTGGTCATGGCAATTTGTTTGGCAGCAGCACTAGAACAAAAGCATATTAAAGTAAAACCAACAACCACCAGTTATTAATGAGGTACTACCATAGTAGAACTATATTAGCTCCAAGTTCATGCCAATGCCGTTTATTACCCCCACCGCTCCGCGCGAACCTGGTCAGAACAGCACTTTATACCAAACCTGATTTGATGACTTTACCGCTGCTAACGCAAAACCGCTGTTGAGGACTTCGGAACAAGGGAGGCACAGGTTTGGTGAAAGAGCCTTCCCATCTGCATCGCATCTTAAAACGAAAAATGATCAGAGATCAGCTTGATCATACCTTTGACTATCCGCTGACACTGGTGGTAGCAGCCATGGGTTATGGTAAAACTGTGGCAGTAAGGGATTTTCTCGAGGAGACACAAGCAGATTATGTGTGGCTGAATATAGAGAGTGATGAAACATCCGTCCATATTATATGGGACTCTTTTAGCCGGCAATTGACGCAAGACCATCCGGAAATCGGGCACCGTTTGAGCTCTCTGGGTTTTCCCCTCAACGCGGCTTACAGGGAAAGGGTAATTGATTTATTGGAGGAATGGGCATCTCTAAGCAGCAAAATACTGGTGATTGACGATTACCATTTTGCCAACTTACCGGAGTTGGATAGTCTGATTGACAGGCTGGTGAGGAAGAGTATACCCGGCCTGCATATTTTAATCATACCCAGAACCAGACCGGCGATTAATGTCGAAGAGCTTAAACTGAAAGGATACTGCCACCAGCTTAAAAGCTCGCTTTTTGAACTGTCACAACATGAAATAAAGGAGTATTTCCAGCTATTTGGCCGGGAAATACCCGATGCTGCAGCCCAACAGGTGCAGGACATAACCGAGGGCTGGATCGCGGCGGTTTATCTGCTTTGCTGGGGATACCTGGAAACCGGAAGGCTAGATGCAGGGTTAGACCTTAATGAACTGATCAGTACAACCATAATGGATCGCTATACAGAAGATGAACGAGAAATGCTGATCAAGCTTTCCATCCTGGACAGCTTCACCTTGCCGCAGGCAGTATACGTGACGGAAAACCAAGCGGCTGCGACAATGATTAAAAAGCTGAGCCGTGACAGTTCTTTCATTCGCTTTGATGAGCGCTCCCAAAAATATGCCATGCACAACACTTTGGTTGGTTATTTACGAGAGCTGCTAGAAAATAAAGCCGACCAAACTGAGATCCTCAACTTATACAAACGCTCTGGGGAATGGAACATCGCCAACGGGTTTACTCTAACAGGAATGAAATTATTACTGAAAGCCAAGGAATACGACCTTATCCTAAAAGTGTTTGAGAAACGGGGTATTGCCCGGGTGCTTGATACCGCCGTTCAAGATATAGTGGAACTTTTTGAGCAAATCCCTCTTGAGGTAAAATACCGCTATCCCATCGGTTACCTGACTTACGCGAATTTTTACCTTCCCCGGGTAGATATGGAAGGCGGCAACAGGCTGCTCTCAGAAATAGAAAGGTACTATCAAAACAACCGCCTCACCCCGTCCTCCATGAAAAAGCAGATAGCCGGAGAGGCCGAATTGATAAGGATGTTCCTTTACTTTAACGATATGAGTAAGATGATGACATCCGCAATGAAGGCTCATGCCATGCTAAATGGAAGCTCTTGCATCGCCAACAAAGACATGATGTTCAACTTCGGCTGCCCCAGCCAGCTTTATCTTTATTACCGGAAGAAGGGAGATATGCTGGGGTTAGTAGAATTTGCGGAAAACAACTACCGTTACTACGAAGAATTATCCGGCGGATGCGGCAAAGGCTTTGAATACCTGATCAGGGCTGAATACCAGCTGGAACAAGGAGACCTTGAGCAGGCTGAACTCAATGCTAACAAGGCTATTTACAAAGCAGAGACCCTGGAGCAGGTGTCCATTATCATATGTGCCAGCTTCACCCTGGCCCGGCTTTACGCAGCCAGGGACGCATTTCAGGAAGCTGCCCGTCTTCTTGACAAACTGACCGAAAGATTATCCCCATATAACAACCCCATTTTCATGGATTGCCTGGATTTATGTTACGGTTACCTGGGAGGCATAACCGGTCAACCCCACAGCTTTGCAAAATGGCTTAAATACGGGGATATGAAACCCACTGAAATGTTTTACCAGGGCCTGGCCTTCAACTACCTGGTCCACGCCAAGTACTTACTGCTGGAAGGGGAATATCTTAAACTGGAAGTGCTGTGCGAGGAAATGCACCGGCTTTTTTCCATCTTTAACAACCTCCTGGGCCATCTGCATGCCCATGTGCTTGATGCCATAGCCAAACACCGGTTATATGGCCCGGTTAGAGCAAAAGTAGCCATGCAGCAGGCTGTGGCTATCGGAGGGCTGATGGCATTGTACTGCCATTTGCCGAGTACGGGCAATACATTCTCGAGATTCTTACCGCCCTGGCAGGGGAAAGTAATAAAGATCAATACCTGAACAAGCTGGTAGCCGAAGCATCACAATACAGTCGCAATCTGGAATCGGTAGATAAAACGCCTGCATTCCACCTGACCGAGCGGGAAAAGGAAATACTGAAACTGCTGTCAGAAGGGCATCACAATAAGGAGATAGCAGGCCGGCTTTATATAGCAGAAATCACCGTGAAAAAGGCTCCTAGCTCCATATATCGAAAGCTGGGAGTGAGCAGCCGGGCAGCGGCGGTGAGAAAAACCATGGAACATAAGCTTATCTAATTAATTAAGGGAAACCACCTGTTGATAGATATTTTAAATCACTAAAGATATGTGCTGTTTTGCTGGCGGGACCATATGGTTGCCGCCTTTTTTGTCTCCGCTGCAGGATTTATATACGAATGTATAGTTAATGAGTTTTAAGGTTATTGTTAGTCTTTTATTAAAGCATGCTTAATTATTCCTTAAAATATTTCAGAAGAGGATCGTCATGGCAAGAATAATAAAGGTTGTTCCCCACAACGACCATACCATTACCATAGAACTCAGTAACAACCACCGTATTATCTACGATATGCGTCCCAGACTGAATACCATCCGTTTTCGCAAACTGGCTGATATAGAAACATTTCTTGTGGTCAGGTTAGAGAATGAAAACACACTGGTATGGAACAACCTTTGCCAGATAACTATTGATGAGATTATCAGTATTATCGAGAGATAAGATTTCCACCTTTAGCAGAACGTACGAGAAATAAAAGCACAGTAAATTGCAATAGAAAGGTCCCTTATCCTGCACCAATCGGTTAGGAAACTGATGTTCAAGTAGTGGGAATCGGGAGGCGATAATAATCGGGCCGTGATGTGGACGCCGGCAGTCCGGCGTCCGGCAGCGGCTGGCTGGAAAAGACGATTTTTATGTTTACGTTTTAGGGTATCGCGCCATGTAATAGGTGCGGTAAGATGTTTTGCTGTCCTGTTAACTCACAAGGGGAGGAGCCATCATGCATTTACCGGAGTTTAAAAAATTGAGCGTATTGCTCACATTGGCATTACTACTGAGTTTAGTGTTTACCGTGACGACTTGCGCAACGGAAACAGTACTGGATCAGTCCCAGGAATTGAATGAGGTCGGTACAGTTGTTTATTTGGATAATTATATTAGCAAGTTAGCCCAGATATTTACCGCAGTAACCCCGGGACAATTCGACCATGTGTCCGTCTATATGCAAAATTTAGATTCCACTGCTTTGCCCGCGACAATAGAGACCCAATATGTGGATGGTTCGGAACTACCGAACGGGACCGTCCTGGCAACTAGCACGGTCGATATTCCCCCATCTTTATCGGGGACCTGGGTGGATTTCTGGTTTTCTTCATCACCCCGGCTGGAAAGTGGAACCAAGTACGCTATCGTAATGACTGACCCATCCCATTCCAGTGAAATCTTATGGTGTGGCACTCAATCTGAGAATTACTCTGGGGGCATATGTTTTGGATTCGACGATTCTAAGGGTATGTGGGTTCGGGATATATATTTTGTTGAAGACTTCGCTTTCCGAACCTACATGGTTGTGGATCCGGTCATCCGGTCTATATCTGATGTTTACCATAACGAAGATATAACCGTGGCCAATGGCACTGCCCTGGTTGATGTGGGGCTGCCGACCAAAGTAGGGGTAAATCTTAGTGACGGCGACAGCACCTATCTGGACGTAATCTGGGACGATGGCACTCCCGTCTATGACAGCACCACAGCCGGGACTTACACATTCACCGGAACATTGGCCTTGCCCCCGGGAATTGTGAATCC